>JGI24702J35022_10002600_pt1 | contig 10963 bp, 8 predicted proteins | sample TergutTh196P4_FD_35022 | JGI IMG/M metagenome (IMG submission 35022)
CGGGGGATGGCGCGTATTCAAGCGAGGCCGCGCCGGACAGGTTCATTTTCAGCTTCTCGAACGCACCGAAACACCTTCGTGACAACCCGCGCATGAAAGACACCATCGCCGTCTACCCCGGCTCCTTCGACCCCTTCACCCTTGGGCACGAAAACCTCGTGCGCCGCGCGGCCTCGATATTCGGACAGATCCTCGTCGCCGTAGCCGCCAGCCGTCAGGAAACCTTGTTCCCGCTTGCGGAGCGCGTCGAAATTGCCGCTGAAGTGCTGCGTTCGGTCCCCAACGTCGAAATCACCGGCTTCGACTGCCTGCTCGTCGATTTCCTGCGCGAGCGTGAAGCACGGATCGTCGTGCGCGGAGTACGCACGCTGGCCGATTTCGAATACGAAGCCCGGATGATGGCAATGAACCGCAAGCTCTATCCCACAATGGAAACCGTGTTCTTGCTCCCTTCCGAAGAACACGGTTATCTTTCGGCCAGCGTCGTGCGCGAAATCGCCCGTCACGGCGGCGATGTCAGCCAATTCGTGCCCGAAGCTGTCTTCTCACGCCTGCAACGCAAGCTCTGCAAGTTTTGATTCAAAAAAGGAACCAACGACATGTCCCTGATGATTACCGACGAATGTATCAACTGCGACGTCTGTGAGCCAGAATGCCCCAACGGCGCGATCTCGCAAGGCGACGAGGTCTATGTGATCGACCCTGCAAAATGTACCGAATGCGTCGGCCATTTCGATGAACCGCAGTGCATCGCAGTCTGTCCGGTCGACTGCATTCTCAAAGACCCGGACTACGAAGAATCGCAGGATGAACTGCTCGCCAAGTTCCACAAGATCAATCCTTCCTGAACGGGGTGGCGGTCGATGTTATTCGGAGCGGTCTTGAGAGACTGCTTCGTGGCTTCGTGTGTAATGTGAGCACGGGGGCTTCATGCCTGTCCCTTCTCCTGCCCTGCGGGAGAAGGGAGCGTAAGGGCCGTTGTCGATGGATCTGAAAAAATATTGGATTCTCACGTCTCTGGCGACGTTCATTCTCCTGCCGGTGTTGCTGATTGGCGGCCTGATTCTGCTTGGAATGCTCTTCGCAAATGGTTCCCACTGGCCGCTGCCATTGAAGCTGTCATTGGTCGTCCTTCATTTTTTTGCAGTGGCATACATCGTTTACAGATTCGGAAAAAAAGCCACGCTACCAGACACATTCCTGTCACGTTACGGGCCGTTTGTCGCGCCCATCCTCTGCATCCTTCTCGGCTGGCTGCTCATCGCTTCTATCGCTTTTATCAACGAGGACTATTCTTCAGTGTTGATATTCTCGGAGGCGCTCTGGCTTATCCCAGCATTACCCATTGTTGTTTACCTGTTTTTCACTGCATGCTTTGCCGTTGGAACATGGCGAAGCAAACGCTTTGTGACACTGGAAAACAAGAAGGCATTCTACGTACTGGCATCCTTCCTCGTTCTCACTTTCGTTTCCATTGCACAAGGCTATGTGCAATATCACAGCGTTTTGCACCCGAATTCAAAACACCCGGTACTATGGGATAATCCCCTTGGCTTAAAAAATATCTACGCTCCCTTCTCGGAAAATACCAGACTGGTTTCTCCCAAAACTCCGCCATCGCTTCAGATCGACCGGGATTATCCGAAACTGGACGGCGCAGTTGCGCTGATTCCGATTTATGCTGCCGCCGCAAACGCTGTCTACCGGGGAAACGAGGCCGATAAAACCGCTCGTAAAAAAGCCGTGGGCCTCAGCGTAACGACACCTGCCGCGTACAAGGCACTGATCGACGGGAACGCAGACATTATTTTTGCCCTCGCTCCCTCCGAAGAACAGGTAAAGGAAGCTGCCGAAGAAGGCATCACTTACACGCTCACGCCCATCGCCAGAGAAGCCTTCGTGTTTCTGGTCAATGAGAGCAATCCAGTGACAAACCTGAGCATCGAACAGATTCGAGGCATATACAGCGGCAAAATCAACAACTGGCGGGAAGTAGGCGGCGCGCCTGGGAAAATACTGGCGTTTCAACGCAATGAAGGATCGGGCAGCCAGACAGCCATGCTACGCAACGTCATGCGTGAGACTCCAATGCGCAAACCGCTAGAGGTTGAATACTACGAAGACATGTCAGGAATCATCCGCGAGGTCGCGGACTACCGCAACCAGGATCATGCAATTGGTTATTCCTTCCGTTTTTATGCCACTGTCATGCATTCGATCCCTGGTCTCCGTCTCCTGGCAATCGACAACATTGCGCCTTCGGTGGAGAACATCCGCAACGGCGCCTATCCCTTTACGGACGACTTTTACATGGTGACCGCCCGCCCGCTTTCCGAAAACGCCCAAAAGCTGCACGACTGGTTCCTGAGCGACGAAGGACAACAACTCATCGAGGAAGTGGGCTATGTGCCACTCAGGAATGATTCGCGCTGAGAGCGAAGCGTAATCCGGGGGCGGCGCCATCCGATGCGCAGCGCAGATGGACGCGCGCGTGAAGGCATGCCAAGTGCAGCAACCATACGGAGCACATCATGTGGAAGAAAAATAAGCCCGGCAAAATACAAACAAGAGCATGCTTCATCGCATCCATGCTCCTCGGGTTCAGCGTCTGCGCTTTTGCCTTGACTGCGCACGATGTGGAGAATACCTGTCCGTTGAACGGACTGAAATTCACACAATTGTTGCCCGCGTCCGGTACCTCGTTTGGCATGATGCTGGATTTTCGCCCGATAGGGCCGATCTCCTCGCCTTGGACGCAGGCGGAATGCCCCGAAGACGGACTGGTGCTCTACAAGGAGTTCACGCCTGAGGAAGTGCGCGTACTGGCTGAATATGTGCCCGCGACCGAATACCAGACTCTTCGAAAACATGCACAATACTGGCGCATAGCACATCTGCAAAAAACGCTGGGCGATCCGCTGGAGGAACGGGCTTCCGTTCTGATCCAGGCCACATGGGAAGCCGCCACTCCACAGCAGTACGAGGAATACGCCAAGGCATCTTTGGAAGCCTACCAGGAACTCGTCGCCACGCAAAAAGACAACTCATCAGAGTTCGTGACATCGCAGTTGATTATCGGAGAATTGCATCGCCGCCTGAGTAGCTTCGATACGGCTAAATCCGTGTTCACGCAGTTACAGAAGAATGCCGCCTGTCAAAAGGCTGAAATCTGCACCCTTATCGTAAAACAGCAACTCCGGTTGATTGAACAGAAAGATTCCGGCAACAAGGAAGTCGAACGACAATAGAGCACGTTTGATGATTCGGGGGCTATACCTCCATCTACTTTAGGGTACTATATCTAGTAGAAATATTTCTCTTGACACACAACTAAAAATCGTAACTATTTGTTTATTAACAAAATAATAATTTTGCAAAATTTTTGACATGGCGGTATGCTTCGTGCCTTGCCCACACCGTTATCCGCAAGACCGAGGACACCATGAGCGCGACATCCCAGACCCCTCTCAAGCCCTCAGCCGACACGCTGGCCGCGCAGGAAATTTCCGCCGAAGTCCTGATCGAGAAATACGCCAAGGGGGACGAAAAAACCGTGCACGAAGTGCGTCAGCGCGTGGCACACGCGCTGGCAGCGGTCGAAGCTGAGGATAAACGCACGCTCTGGGAAGCGCGTTTCCTGGAAGCGCAGGAGCGCGGATTCGTGCCCGCAGGGCGAATCAACAGCGCGGCGGGCACGACGCTCGCGGCCACCCTCATCAATTGCTTCGTGCAGCCGGTGGGCGATTCCGTCACCAACTCCGTCGACGGACGACCCGGCATCTATACCGCGCTCGCACAGGCGGCGGAAACCATGCGGCGCGGCGGCGGCGTAGGCTACGATTTTTCCTCGATCCGCCCCAAGGGCGCGATGGTGCGGGGAACCGCTTCCAACGCCTCGGGGCCGGTGTCGTACATGCGGGTGTTCGACCGTTCGTGCGAGACGGTGGAATCGGCAGGCGCGCGGCGCGGGGCGCAGATGGGGGTGCTGCGCTGCGATCATCCCGACATCGAGGAGTTCATCCACGCCAAGGACAAGGGAGATCTGGCGAATTTCAATATCTCAATCGGCGTCACCGATGCCTTCATGCGCGCGGTGGAAGCGAACGAGATGGTCGAACTCATCCACAAGGCCGAGCCGGGCGAGGATGTCAAGGCTGCAGGCGCATACCCGCTCGATGAGGGGATGTGGGTCTATCGCAAGGTCGAGGCCCGCGACCTGTGGGCGCAAATCATGCACTCGACTTACGACCACGCCGAACCGGGCATTCTTTTCCTGGATCGCATGAACCAGGACAACAACCTCGGCTATTGCGAAACCATCGAGGCCACCAACCCCTGCGCCGAGCAGCCGTTNCCGCCGTATGGTTGCTGCTGCCTGGGTTCGATCAACCTGACGCTGTTCATCCAGGAACCGTTTTCCGAAANGGCCGCNTTCGATTTCAACGGGTTCGGCAAGGTTGTCGATGTCGCCGTGCGCATGCTCGACAACGTGCTCGACAGCACGCACTGGCCGCTGGAACAGCAGCAGGAAGAAGCGCGCTCCAAGCGCCGGATCGGCCTGGGCTTCACCGGCCTGGGAGACGCGCTCATCATGCTTCGCAAGCGTTACGACACGGAAGAGGCGCGCGAGCAGGCGCGCGAGATCGCGGAATACCTGCGGGACCGCGCCTATGCCGCCTCGGTGGAACTGGCCCGCGAACGCGGGGCGTTCCCGCTCTTCAACGCGGACATGTATCTTTCCGGCAACAATTTCGCGTCGCGCCTGCCCGGCGCATTGAAAGAGCGTATTCGCAAGCACGGCATCCGCAATTCGCACCTGCTGTCCATCGCGCCCACCGGCACGATCAGCCTCGCGTTTGCGGACAACGCATCCAACGGGATCGAGCCGCCGTTCTCTTATACCTATACGCGCAGGAAGCGCACGATCGACGGAGATTTTAGGGAACACAGCGTGGAAGACTACGCCTGGCGGCTCTACCGCCACCTGGGCGGCAACGTCAATAACCTGCCGTCGTGGTTCGTCACCGCGCTGGAAATCTCCGCAGCCGCCCACAAGGACATGGTGGCCGCCGTCGCGCCCTACGTCGACACCTCCATTTCCAAGACGGTCAACGTCCCGGAAGACTACCCGTATTCGGATTTTGAAGACCTCTATCTCTCGGCGTGGAAATCCGGCCTCAAGGGGCTGGCCACCTACCGGCCCAACAGCGTGCTCGCGCCGGTACTATCCGTCGCGCCCGCCGATCACCAGAAAAAACCGCAGGACGTGGACATTTCGGATGCCAATCGTCGGCTCTCGATCAAGAGCCTGCCCGCCCCGGTGCTCGCCAGCCTGCGCTGGCCGGGTCGTCCCGTGCTGCCCGCCGGCAACATGGCCTGGACGTACATGATCGACGCGCCCTCCGGTGGTTTCGCCCTCTTTGTCGGGCAGGTCGACGTGGCGCTCGACATGTTCAACGGCGCGCTCCCGTTCGAGGTCTGGGTGAACGGCGCCGACCAGCCGCGCGGCCTGGGAGCGGTTGCCAAGACGCTGTCGATGGACATGCGCGCCAACGACCATGCCTGGCTCAAGCTCAAGCTCGACACCCTAGCCCGCACCGTGGGCGAAAAATCCTTCGAGATGCCCTTCCCGCCCCACGGCGAGAAAAAACTCGTCCCCGGATCGGTATCCGCCTTCGCCCAGGTCGTACACTACCGTTGCGAACAACTCGGCGCCTTCTCCTACGAAGGGCCGACCCCGGTGCTCGATACGCTGTTCAGCCTGGAAGAACCCCGAACCGGAACCGACGGCACGCTTTCCTGGACGGTCGACATCCACAACCCGGCCACGGGTGAGGATTTCGTGCTCGGCCTCAAGGAAATCACCCTGCCCGACGGCGTGACCCGCCCCTATTCGGCCTGGCTCTCCGGCAACTACCCACGGGCGCTCGATGGTCTCACCCGCGTCCTGGCGCTCGACATGCGCGTGATGGACCCGGCCTGGATCGGGATGAAACTGAGAAAGCTCCTCGACTACCCCGAACCGCTCGGTGACTTCATGGCCTTCGTGCCGGGGGTGCGCAAACAGCAGACCTTTCCGTCCACCGTGGCCTACATCGCCCGCCTCATCATTCACCGCTATGCCATGCTCGGCGTACTCGACGAAAACGGCTATCCAGTGGCTGAAATGGGCATCCTGGAGTCGCCACGAGTCGACAGCGAACCCAAGGTCATGCACGGCTCGGCGTGCAAGGAATGCGGCAACCACACGGTCATCCGCAAGGACGGCTGCGATTTCTGCACCGCCTGCGGAGCGGTGGGCGCGTGTGGATAAAACCACGCTCACACTGTCTGCATTCAGCTACACTACGAAAGCCTTCCCGGATCGGGGCGCGCAAAAGCGCCTCGATCTGTGGTTTTATCCATGTTTTCATTGCAGATGAACGGTCATTTCCGTCCAGACACACCATGAGACCCCGCCGCCAGATCTGGTTTTTAGGATTCTTTGCTGCGAGCCTGTTTTTCGCGGCTCCTGCCCCTGCTGAATCACCGCGCCCCACTCGGGCCCATGCCGATGCGGCCATCGCCACCGTGCACCTGTTTTCGCGTTACCACTACCAGGCTCTGCCACTCGATAGCGCGCTCTCGGCAAAAATCTTCGACCGTTACCTGAAGGCACTCGACCCCGCGCGCCTGTTTTTCCTGCAATCCGATATCCGGGACTTCTCCTGGGCGCGCACCACGCTCGACAAGTCCATCCTCGAAGGTCGGCTCGAAGCGCCTTTCGCCATGTTCGTCCGCTATACCGAGCGTGTCAAAAAGACGCGAACCATCGTTCAGGAATTACTCGGCAGCAATTTCGATTTCACCATAGACGAGAGCTTCGAGCCGGATCGCAGTGAAGCGCCCTGGGCTGCTTCGGATAACGAATTGCGCGAGATATGGCGCAAGCGGATCAAACATGACTGGCTGCGCCTGCGGCTGGCCGGAAATGACGACAACACCATCCGCCGCACGCTTGGCAAACGCTACGGCCACGCGCTGGAACGCTCGACCAAACTCAACGGCGACGACGTATTCCAGGTTTTCATGAACGCCTGGGCCGGCGCGCTGGAACCGCACACCAACTACCTCGGGCCGCGCGCGGCGGAAGATTTCGCCATTTCGATGAAGCTGTCGCTGGTCGGCATCGGCGCAATGCTCCAGGAACGCGACGATTATGTCATCGTGCGCGAGCTTATTCCGGGCGGCCCCGCGCACCGTTCGGGCAAGCTCAACGTCGGCGATCGTATCGTCGGTGTCGCGCAAGGTGAAAAGGCAGCCATGACCGACGTCACCGGTTGGCGGGTGGATGAAGTCGTTCCGCTCATCCGGGGCAAACACAATTCCATCGTCGCGCTCGACATCCTGCCTGCCGACGCCCCGCTCGATGGCGCGCACCGCTACGTCACGCTCGTGCGCGACACCGTCCGTCTCGAAAATCAGGCCGCTTCGGGTTCGATACGCGAAATTCGAGACAACGGGCAACTCCGGAAAATCGGCATCATCAAACTGCCCAGTTTCTATCAGGATACCGAAGCGCGTCGCAGATTCATGGCGCAATTCCGTAGCGCCACTCGCGATGTCACCCGGATCATCGGGGAATTCAAGCGCGACAAGGTCGATGCCCTGCTCATCGACCTGCGCGACAATGCAGGCGGCTCTCTCGACGAAGCCATCTCGCTCACAGGGCTTTTCATCGACACCGGCCCCGTCGTCATCCAGCAGGACTCGCGCGGTCGAACCCGCGTCGAGCGTATTTCCACGCCGGGCATTACCTGGAGCGGGCCGCTCGGCGTGCTCATCAACCGCGCATCCGCCTCCGCTTCCGAAATCTTCGCCGCCGCCATCCAGGACTATGGGCGCGGCATCGTGATCGGCGAAGACAGTTTCGGCAAGGGCACGGTACAAAACCTGATCGACCTCGACGAACTGGATCGCGCCCCGCAGCGCCGTTACGGCGAACTCAAGATGACCGTCGCCCAGTTCTTCCGCGTCTCGGGCGGCACAACCCAATTACGCGGCGTCAGCCCCGACATCGTCCTGCCTTCGCTACTCGACGCCAAGAGCTTCGGCGAATCCTCCTACGACAATGCCTTGCCCTGGACGCGCATCGCCCCCGCCGAATTCCGCAGCGCAGGCAGCATCTCCACCCTGCTGCCCGCACTCGCCGTGCGCCACGAACAACGGGTCGCGCAGGACAGGGATTTTCTCATGTTCAAGGAAAAAGTCGCCGACCTGAAAGCCTTGCGCGAAACAAAGGCCATTTCACTCAAGGAAAGCACGCGGCGCGCCGAACGCGACCGCATGGAAGCCCGCGCCAAGGCGCGCGGCAAGAGCATAGAATTGTCCGGCGGCGAAGACCCGAACGAGGATGAAGTGGGCGATGACGGCCTGCTCGCCAACGAGCGCAGCCTCTCCAATGAACTTGCCGCCGAAAAAGCACGCAAGGCCGCACGCGATGTCCTTCTCGTGGAAAGCGCGAACATCCTTGGAGACATGGTCAACCTTCTTCGAGTCAACTCTTCTTCCGAAATTGCCCAGCGCGAGAAGCCGCAGCGACCTTGAGCCTACACTCTCCCGCCCTGCGGGAGAGTGAGAGCGGAAACTCACGCTCGACACATGTTTAGCCGCCAATTGGCACAAACGATTGGCGATGTTCCGCATTGGAATATACAATAGCGGAATCGTACCGCTTTGCGGTTTGTTCAACTATGCTCCAAGCGACGCCTGCGTCTTTTTGCAGGAGAGGAGAAACGTATGGATGGTGGTGAGACGTATGGACGGAATTCATCTGTTGGGGGAATGGTATAGCTGCCCTGTCCACACGCCGGAATTCAACCGTGCCGAGGCTTTGCGCAAGGTTTGCCTGGATGCCGTCGAGGCTTCCGGGCTGACGACCGTTGGGGAATGCTTTTTTCAATTCGAACCGCACGGCGTCACAGGTACGGTGATTTTGGCCGAGTCGCATCTGGCGATCCATACCTGGCCAGAATCCGGTTTCGTCACCATCGACGTGTACGTCTGTAACTACACCACCGACAACACCGACAAGGCGCAAAAGCTCTACGACATAATCGAAGCCGTTTTCAAGCCAGCCCGCACGCATTTTCAAAAAATCCTGCGGGGCAGCAGGGATGTCTGAACAGGTTTCTCCGGACGCTACCGGAGACACCCTGACAGAGTTATTGACGCCCGACTGGGGCTTTTTCATCCGTTCGTCCAAACGGCATGAGGCATTTCATTCGGGGTTGCAAGAAGTCGAGGTGCATGGTTCCGAATCGTTCGGAACCCTGTTTCGGCTCGACGGTCATTTCATGACATCGGAAAAGGACGAGTTTTTCTATCACGAGAATCTCGTCCATATGGCAGCCATTACGCACGACGCACCGCGCCGCGCGCTCATCGTCGGCGGCGGCGACGGCGGTTCGGCTGAGGAATTGTTCAAACATCCAAGCATCGAACACATCACCCTGGTGGAAATCGACCAGGCGGTCGTCGATATCGCCCGCCGCTATTTGCAGCGCGTGCATCACGGCAGCCTCGACGATTCTCGGTTGACGTTGAAAATCGAGGATGGTTTCGCTTACATCAAAGCCAGCGTCGAGCCGTTCGATCTGATCGTGCTCGACCTGACCGATCCGGGTGGCCCGTCGACTCTGCTCTACACGCCGGAGTTTTACCGTGCCTGTGCTGCCCGTCTGGGCGAGGACGGCATCATGACGCTGCACATCGCCAGCCCACTTGCCAACCCGGCGCAAATCCGTGAAACGCTGCTGCGGCTGCGTGAAGCCTTCAACCACGTCGTCCCCTACCTCACGTCGATCCCGCTCTACGGCGGGCTGTGGCTGATGGCGTTCTGCTCGCAACGCGCCGACCCGCGCAAACTGACCATGGAAGCCGTCGAGGCACGACTGCAAGAGCGCGGCATCCGGCATCTCCAGTACTACAACGGAGCCATGCACGGCGCGGCGCTGGCGCTACCGAATTTCGTGCGTGCCTTGGTGGAGTAGGCGTTTACGCGCAACCATTGATGAAGCGTGAGCTACGGGAACGGCTGCGCTGCATGCTTTACACGTAAGTTTTACCATGTGTCAACATGAATCACACATGCTCATTATCTCAATCACTCTTCCGGAGTCAGTATTACGATGATTAAGCAAATTTCAAATATAAACATGGATATATATTTTGAACTTTCCGATTTATACGAGGAAGAATTTGCGCCTTTGACGGGGGCGAAAAGAAATGGAAACGGCCATTATCCCGTTTCCACCCCCATCAACAAAACCCATATAGGGTATATTATTTTTAATGCCAATGAGAAAATCGGCTTTATAGTCATAAATATTGAAAAAGAGCCTTATGATATTTGTGAGTTTTTTATCCTAAAAAAATATAGAAATCAGGGGCTTGGGCAAAGACTGGCTTTTACGGTTTTTGACGCACATAACGTTAACTGGAGCGTTAAGCAACTCTACAACGCGGAACAAGCGCGCGCCTTCTGGATAAAAGTTATCAGCAAGTACACAGAAGATAACTATACAGAGCAATTGTATGAAGATAAAAAATGGGGGAAAGTATATATTCAGTTATTTTCCTCCAAAGAAAAGTGCCCATGCGAATAGGGCTTGGTTAGTCGGCCCTGAACAATAGCAGGTGTAGCCCAAGCGTACCCGTGGCGGAGATGGTCACGAGGGGCTTGATGGTCACTCGTAGGAGCGCGATTTATCGCGCCCAAATTGCGGCGCTCGTGCGTGAGTTGGTGGCGTTGAAATCGTAGATTATTGAACATGTACGGCAACTTGCCGTATAATGCTGGCAGGAGGGTCTCATCATGCCTGCGACGACTGCCACCGCCCGTCTCGAAGCCAGGATCAGCACCGAGTTGCATTCGATGCTCAAGCGTGCTTCAGAGCTTCAAGGCCGAACCATGACGGATTTC
>JGI24702J35022_10002601_pt1 | contig 10962 bp, 3 predicted proteins | sample TergutTh196P4_FD_35022 | JGI IMG/M metagenome (IMG submission 35022)
GCTGCCGATAACGGTTAGGACGTACGAGCTGCGACTGTTGGTAAATACCGCCTCAGATTGTGTTCCGGATATGACGGTGCCACTGTCTCCTGTCGCAGTTGTGGCATATCCGTTTTGATTGGCCTCATCTTCGACCACGCTATATGTAACGCCGTGCGGTATGCCATTTACGAGTATATCCTCGCCCCCTTTGAGGGTGAGAGTGCCGCCGCTGGTCAATCCATCATATGTGTTACCGTCACTGAAGGTTACCGTAAAATGAAAGTCCTCGCTATGGTCAGCATTGTTGCCTTCAAGCATTTTGATAATCTTGAGACTGCCATCTGGGATAACCATCTTGGTAAGGGCGTAGTTGCCATTGACGAGATAATAATTTGGAGGCGTTGGTCCGCCGGCAATCTCCAACTCACCAGTAAGTGATAGCATGTCGCCATCTGTGAAATTCGCAGACTCGAGAGTGCATTCAAAACTAAATGTTGTTATCTGGTTCGTAGCGGGGGAGTCCCATCCGGGTGCTAACTCTATCGGAACGATCAACTCCCAACTGTCGGAATCCCAGCTTATAGCTCCGGCAAGTTCGAAGATATCGCTCGAAATAGAAAAAGTGGAAAGATCGGGAACTGTGCGATTGTCCGGATGGATTAACAGACTAATCGAGGTATTTGCTGGCGTGTGCCCATCTGCTATAAGTTCTTCCAACAGCAGAGAGATATCGTATTCTCCAGCGTAGGGGACGGTGTAAGTGCTGGCGCCCACAACGAAAGCTAATGATGCGGGGGCGTCAAAGACGATTTCCCCATAAGCGCTCGATGGTTGGACCAGTGCCAATAGAGCCCCATTGGCATATGTGTCCAGTGGCACCGAGACGACGATTTGTCCATTCTCGATTTTAGTCGGATAGAGCTTGACGGTGGTACTGCCGGCCGTTCCAGCGGCGTTGGTTTCCAGTACGGCGATAAAGTATTTCAGGCTGGTATTATAATTGGCACCTCCGATGCCGCTCGTCGGGGCGGGTACAGAAAACTCCGCCGTGCCGGCTTTCTTCATCCAGAAAGCCATGACATTGTCCGCCGTGGAGGGCATAGCCCAACCTTTCGGAAGAGCGGCATTGATTGTGGGGTACAGAGCCTTATTCGGATTGCCGATATTGATACCGCCGAAGCCGTTCGCGGGAAGAAGACTGACTCTCCTTGGAACGTTGGTGGTGCTAGCGGCGCTTTGCATGGTGCCGGCCACAGCGACATATCCGGTTTGGATGACGACAGCCTCATTTATATATAGATTGCGATACTGGTTAGCGGTGTTTGTTCCATAGGCGACCAGGCTGTTAATGGTCACGCCGGAAACGATGCCCGCGTTTAGAATAAGCCGTCCGTTGCCGTCGCCGTCTTCCCTGACCGAACCGAAAATGCTAATGCGGTTATTGAATAACAGAACGCCGTCAGGTCCGTTATCAACGATGCCGCCGTTCATTTCAAAGTAGCAGTCCCCGCCCTTGTTAACCGCAATGCCCGGACCCATGCCACTGGCGGTATTGCCCTTCACCAAGCCCCCATTCATGATTAGTTTAGATCCAGACTGCTGGACGTTAACGCCGCCACCGTAAGCCATGTTCATAACCGAATTCCGGCAGACTTCGCTTCCATCCTCAAGAATCACCGTGCCGCCGGCGACGATGTATATGCCGCCGCCGTTGGTTCCATAGGAAATGGCCATTGACCCAATTATCGGCACGGTTTGCCAATTGGTGCCTGTTTGGCCGATGTTGTCATTGATCTTGCCGAATACTTGTACCGAAACGGATGTGCTACGACTAATGCCGATCGCCCCGCATTTTACGGCGTTGTGGTGAATATCCGCGTTTGGGCCGATAATAGCTGAGCCGGGGAGCCCCGTATCGGGGTCAAGAGTGGCCCCGCCGCCAAAGAAGACGGCACATTTGAAACCTCTTCCTTCGTGGGTGGGGGATGAGCTATGGTCGGTGGCATCCCAGCCCCGGTTGCCTTTCATCCCGGCTATCTCGCCGTCGATAAAGCATTTGTACTTTCCGCTTAATTTGACGCTGTGTGCGTTGGCAATGTTGGTGATTTTGGCACCGTCATACATATAAAAATGTGCACCGGTAGATATACTGACTGCCGTTTCCCCAACGGCTCTATAGTCTGTAGCGGTGGTGCTGAGTTGTCTTGTAGCGGCTGTGGAGCCGATGTCGGTGACCAAACTGCCGGCTTTCATGATCAGCGTAGCACCATCGGCCGCACGGGCAGCTGTCATTCCGCCAAAGCTATGCAATTCAGCTCCATCTCCCAATATAATGGTCGCACAGTTGGCGTATGAAGTGATAATGGAATCCTGGACGAAGTTCGTGCCCGTCCCTGAAGCGCCAAAGTCGGTTGGCGCGTAGCCAAATATTGTGCCCTCGTGGCGATAGGCATCGTCAAAGATGATATTCTCCAGGGTTAAAGAAAGAAGCGGAGCATCAGGCGAAAGATCGCTGCTTTCGATTTCCAGCATGGGCGGGTTGTACCATCCGCGTGCCACATCCGCGAGAGCTGAAAAATTTACTCCTCGAGTAACGGTAAAAGGGCTCCCTTCCAGGCTGGTGATAGTAACACTATTATCGTAGTAACGGGCGCAGGCCGTTGCGGTCAGATCTGACATAACAACGACTAGATAATTCTTCCCCTGATCTGCGTTTACGGTATCAGCCGTTCTTGCTAGGGTTGCCCAGGGATTGTCCTGTGAGCCATCGCCTGCAATATCATTGCCGCTTGCTGATACATAATATGTGCCGTCGAAGGCTTCTGGGGGGCCATCCGCATGGATGGGCAAAGCTATACATGGTAGAAGCATTGCTAAAAATAGCAACATTACCAGGGCGAGCAATGGCCGCTTGGTTGACAATTTGTTCATTTCCTCGGTACCTCCTGTTGCGTGATTATTAGTTTGGATTCTCTGCAAGCTACGTTTTGCGTTTGGCAAGAGTTGCAAACGTGTTAGATTTTCTAAAATTAGAATATAAACTATAGGTCACTCCAAAGGTCAATACTTATAGCAGGCATGAGAATATTTGGCGAGAACCAGTTCGTATGCCTAGTAAATCCAAAAACATTGGGATATACCAGGTGTTTGTTGAAAACGCGTCACCATTTCAGTACAATCACTTTAATTGAGGGGGAGGGAGTCGTTTATGCCAAATAACAAGTTTTGGTCCATAGCTGAATTTGCCAGGTTTTCACATATCAGCAAGTATTCGCTACTCAACTACGATGAAATCGGGCTACTGTCACCGATAAAGAGAGGGGCAAATAACTACCGCTATTATCACAGCTCGCAAATCGTTGTTGTCAAGATCATCCGTACCTTTCAGAGATTGGGCATGACGCTGGGTGAGATCAAGGAGATTAAAGACCGTAAAACTCCCGAACTCGCGAATCAAATATTTCAGCAACAAATGGTGAAAATTGATGCAAATATAGATGACTGGGTCAGTGCCAAGAAACTCCTGCATACTCTTCAGCAGACAATTGACTCGGCACTCAATATTGACGAAGATCGAATCACCATACAATACCTGCCGGCGGAGGCCGTAATCCTCGGAGGGTTGAATGACTACAGCCGAGGCAGAGACAATTATGATGCCCTATCCAGCTTCTATCATGAAATGAGCAAAAAATACCCCGGGCTGGATTTGAATTATTTATCCTGGGGATATTTTTCTGAAGAACGCATTAAGAGCGGAGATTGGGTTTGGCCGGACAGGTACTATTTTTTCAATCCAGAAGGTCACGACAGAAAACCTGCGGCGTTCTATGCCGTTGGTTTTTCGCGCGGGGGATATGGTCAAAGCGGGAATTTATATAAGCGCTTAATTGAGTACATTGACCAACAGGGATTTGAAATATGTGGCGGTGCCTACGAAGAATACCCACTCAACGAAGTATGTATTAGCGATGAAAGCAATTATCTGATACGCGTGATGATAACTGTTCGGCAGAAGAAAAAGTATAATATTGGGGCTTAATTCTCGATGACGCAACTCTAGGACTATCGGTCAACAGACGGAGGCTGAGTTTTGCCTAAGGTAACTTTCTTGGCCTGCCGCCTTTGCCCCTTATCCTCATAGCCTCGATATCGGCGCAGGAAAAGATAAAGTGACGACGTTGAGGCGTGGATCTCACCCCGCGCCTTTTGGCAAATGCTATTACCGCCAATGTGGTAACGCCGAACTCTGCCGTAATTTCCGTCGAAAAGTAAGAGCGATTATCAACTGAAGGCGACAGGTCGAAAGACCGGGATAGTTCCTCCAGTAATTGCAATACCTCTTGCAGTTCATGCAAATCATCGGAGATGGCACGGGTAGTAACGTCAAAAGCTTGGGCGAGAGTTTTAACCTCGCCCAAGCTTTTGACGGTTAATCAGGACTAGTAAGGCCGCGCAGCCTTGCTGACGGGATTAGTCATGCTTATTTAGTGGCCTTTAAATGGAATATCCGACTCATGATCCTCGTCCTTCTGGTCGACATCTGGTTCGGCGACATACTTTTCCTTGCCGGGGCATGTTTTCGCCAACTGCTTATAAACTGCATTGTCTACTTCAATCACGCTCGTTTTCCCGTCCTCAAACTGGATATCTATTATGCAAACACAGTCATCGTTTTTGTATATTGCTCCGGCAAGCAATCCGATGGGGCCAGCTACAATACCACCAACAGTGGCACGCAAAAGAGACATCGCCATTTTTCCCTTGTAGTTTCTGCCTGTTACCGTGAACGATTCAACGGTATCATCGTTAATATGGTATCTCTGTGTGCCCCAAAAATCGAGTCTGATGGCAAGGCTGTTGCGGTTAAGCCAATCAACAACAAACTTCTCCTTGAAGTCTCCGGCAATTACTTTGTTTCGCGCTGCCATGGTGAATACCTCCTCTCTGAAGCATGAATGTTCGGCCGGGCTCGGGCGCGGTGCCTCAAAAATAAGCCTTTGATAAAATGGGGAAAACTATTGTATCAAAGAGAAAATGTGAGGCGTGAAGAAGAGGTGGGGCGCTCTAGTTTTCTTTCGAATATGTTTTCTTACCTTTGACCTGTCCGATACTAAGCCACGCGGCAATAATACCCATGACGAAGATAATTGCGCTTGCAATGGTCCACTTGTCAAGAAACGTTACGGGATTACTCATATTCTCGGTATAGAAGAAGAAGCCAATACCGACAACTGCAGCAATGACAGTAATGAGCAGCCAAACAAGGTTGCGCTGATTTTGCCCTATCTCATATTCAGCGGTTTGGGTGCCTTTATGGTATTTGCTTTCTTCTTTTCTCGCCGAATGGATAATAGCAGCCAGACCAACCAAAACTCCCGTAATGGCCAGTATGAGGTTGAAGAGCGCCCATTGGCCATCATCACTGCCACCCGGTGGTGGACATGGGGCAGTGATAGTAGCGGTAGTTGTACTGGTCTCTGTTGCTGTGGATGTTACGGTAGACGCGGTGGTAGCTGTGGCCGTAAATGTAGTTGCGGCTGTGGTAGTGGTTGTAGTCGTGACCGTAGATGTCGTCGCGAGTGTAGCTGTAGCTGTGGTTGTGGCGGTAACTGTCTGCGTAGAGGTAACTACGGGAGGGGCGGTAGTAATAGTGGCGGTAACAGTTCTGGTGGGGGCTGTAACAACAGCTCTCCAGTTCGCCGTAACGATGACATTGTTATCGGGCATGGTGAAAGCAGTGGTGGCATTATTGAAGTTAGCCAAAATCACACCGCCAGCATTCACCGTCCAGCCATTGAAAGTATATCCTGCTCTGGCGCCAGCACGTATGGTGACAGACATGCCATTTGTATATTGTCCCGCTCCAGTATTCCCTGTTCCCGCGTAGCTACCATTGACCGTTACGGTGTACGAGGTTGTCCACTGGGCGTAGACGGTGATGCTGGAGGCTACCGTTGTCGCATCAGTAAAATCATCGCCGCTTCCGTCTGCCATGGTATTCCATTTGAGGAAGTTATGGCCTGCCCAGATAGGATTAGTTGGCATTGAAGCCCCCACAGAGCCGCTGGGAGATACTGCGATGACTTTTGCGATGCTGGTATCAAGGAAGGCACCTCCGTTAGCATCGAAAGTGACAAGCAACGTGCTTGTGCCATTGGTATAGTTGATGTCGTAATTGTTATAGCCGTACTCAAAGGGCTCAGTCCATATTTTTGGGGCGTGCTGGATATAATTGCCGTAGTCCACATATTGCGTCGATGAAGTATCAAGCAGATAAGCCGCCTGAGCCTTATTGTTTGAGAAAACGATGTCGCTGCCCGAGGTGGTGAAATTGGCGTAGTTTATGGTGTAAACACCGCCTCCATCGTTTGTAGCTTGATTGTCAGAGATCTTACCACCTGTCAAGGTAAAGGTTGTGATGCGAGAGTCGTTCCATTCGTTGACGTATACACCGCCGCCATGGGTGCCAGCGGTATTCCCGGAAATCTCGCCTCCTGACATTGTAAAAATCCCCGTGGCGGCTATCACGCCGCCGCCGATATTGGCATTGTTATTTGCAATCTTGCCATCAATTAAAGTAAAGCTGTTATTGTTATAGACACCTCCACCGGAGGATGTGGCACTATTTTCTGATATTTCGCCGCCCGACATAGAAAAATATCCTCTAGTGGTAGCAACTACCACGCCGCCGCCGCCGGCGGCCATATTCTCAATAATCTTGCCGCCACTCATATCGAAAGTGCCTTGGTTGTACACTCCGCCGCCAGTCCTCACTGCCGTATTGCCAGAGATCTCGCCGCTCGACATGTTGAATGTGGTTAAATAACTAGCAGAGTAAGAGTATGTGCATACCCCGCCGCCATATTGAGCTTTGTTGCCTGCAATAACGGCATCGCCTGACATATTGAACGTGCTATTGTTATGAACATACACCCCGCCGCCGGAGTTTTGAGGATTAATCACACCGCTGGTGGGGGTTGCTTCGTTGCCCGAGATTTGACCACTTGTCATGGTCAAAGTGCCATACACTATCATTATCCCGCCGCCCCATGAGGCAATGTTTCTTGAAATCTCACCACCACTTATTGTGAACGCATTGGCAGCGCTACTGTTATTACAGATTCCGCCGCCCCAGCCAGTCTGGTCAGGGTCAGATGCCAGCCTAATGGCTTCGTTGCCTATAATCTTGCCGCCACTCATATCGAAAATGCCTTGGTTGTAAACTCCGCCGCCGCTTCCTGTGTCAGCAGTGTTTCCAGAAATCTCGCCGCCAGTTAAGATAAAGGTGCCAGAGTTGTACACACCGCCGCCGTATTGGCCAGTATTACCTGTGATTTTGGTGGAGACGGCATCACTTGTTTGTGACATGGTGAATGAACCGTTGCTGTTGACGATTACGCCGCTGCCAGTTTCGCCTGCAGCATGAGTTACAATAATACCGTCAATGGCCAGTGTTCCATTGACCAAGAGAGTTGCGTGCCCGTCTGTGCCAGTTAGAGTTTTGCCCCCAGTTAGCGTAATGGCCTTATTGATGGGGATGGTGATAGTGTCGCCGGTTGTTAAATCAGTATTATCAATATTTGCCGTAAGCTCTATGATAAGTGGTTGAGGGAGTGCCGGATTGTTGATAGCTGCCTGAAGTTCATCAGCAGTGGCAACTGCTACATCAGGCGCTGCGTAAACTCGTACGTTATCTGTCGGCATTCCTGTTAAAAACAGACTGCCAGCCACTGTACCGACTAATAGGAAAGTAAGGAACGGTTTACCAATTCTATTGACCATTGATGTGTTCTGCTTGTTCATATTGAGCCGCCAATGATGGCTGGTGTTTTTGTTCCAGTTGTCAGTCGTGATATATTCAGTTTTAACTTGCCATCTCGCGATAGATACACAAGGCTTTCATGGCGAATCAATATACTGCCATACCTGACTGATCATCGTAATACACATTTGTAAAGTGTAATGCGGAAACAAATACCACGATGCCAACTATTTTCATTCCACAATGCTAATTATACACGATTTATATGCAATGTTATATCGGAGTGGTATTGCAGAGCCATGCCGATGGCCCCAACCCAGGCGGTTGCTGTCCAAACGTGACGGACTAACTGAAGAGAGTTTTGAGACTCGGGCAAATAACCGAATCGACTTCGTTGCAGCATCATCAGTAAACAATGTGCTTTTGAAGAAAAACTGATTCTGCCACTTCGCTGCATAGGGACGCATGCCGATTTGCCGGAGTAGTCGCGGCGGTGAAAAAATAAGCAGTCAGGGCGATTTGTACAAATTTGCTTAGTAACACGACTGATGGCGCGGCATATAGGGTAGATACAAGAATGTAGCATTATAGTCAGCTCCTCGCGATAATTGATGTGTGCGGGGACGCAACAGCACGAGCGACCAACTAATGGTCGCTCGTGCTGTTTGGCGGACTATAGCTATCTGGGCTTAGCGGTTTTTTGTTTCCTGATAACCGCCGTCATTCCGTTGGAACATCAGCGCCACAGCCAAGATCCCCGCTATTAGGATGATGGCATTCACAATGGTCCAGATGTCTACGAAGGTCATGGGCAAGCCCATATCTTCAGTCAGCAGGAAGATCACTACTCCGGCGACAGCCAGGATAGCGGCGATGAGGAGCCACATCGGTCCGACTTTCGTGCCATCATGCTTCCAGAACAATGCCCGGATGATTCCTATGATCGCGAGCAGTACTCCCAGGATACAGAATATCAGGTTAAGGAGTGCCCAGTACTCATCTGAATCACCCGATGGCGCTGTAACTGTTGTCGTAACTGTCGGTGCTGTGGCCGTTGTCGTTGCGGTGACTGTAGAGGTTGTCGGTGCCGGCGGATCTGTTGCCGTTACCGTCGTGGTGGTTGTAGAGGTGCACGTTGGGCACGGCGCCGTAACCGTCGTTGTTACCGTGACGGTTACTGTGGGAGTGACCGGCGTCGTAGTCACGGTCGGTACGGTTGTCGGGACTGTCGGGACAATCGTAGGCTTGGTGGGAACCGTGCCTGGAGTGGTTGAGGTGGTTGTCACTGTCGTAGTAATGGTTGGAGTGGTGGTGGGCTGCCAATTGGCCGTGACAATGACATCGTTTGGGGGCATGGTGAAATAAGTGGCGGGACTAATGGCACTTATCAAAATCGCGCCACCGGCATCAACGGTCCATCCGGTGAAGGTGTATCCGGGGCGGGTGCCGGCATCAATAATCACCTGCACTTCGGGGAGGTATACCCCCGCTCCAGTGATTGTGGCATAGCTGTTCTTTACGGTCACGGCATAGCGCCTCCATTGGGCATATACTGTGATATCTTCGGTGATCGTAGTGGTTGAGGTAAAGGCGGTACCCGAACCATCGCTTTGGGTATTCCAGCCTATAAACTCGTGGCCTGCCCAGTTTGGGGAAGGGGGCATGTTGGTACCTAGGCTGTTGTTTGCGGCAACTAGGCGAAACTCGTTTTCTGGGAGTACGGTACCGCCATTGCCGATAAAGGTAACAGATATAAGCCGCATGCCATTGGTGTAATTGATGTCGTAGTTGTTGTACCCATATACAAAAGGAATAGTCCAATCTTGTGGGGTATGAACTATTTGGTTGCTATAGGTAACGGTGAAATCGCTCGAGCTTGTGTCAATCAAATAAGCCGCTCTGGCATGGTTGTTTGAGAACATAATGCCGTTGCCGTCACCCGAGATTTCCAGGGCGGCATAAAAAGCCGTATAGATGCCTCCGCCGTCCAGAACGGCTGTATTATTCGTAATCTTGCCGCCGGTCATGGTGAATTTGCCCGGTGCGGCTCGGGTTGTGCTTGGTGGAGGATTAATTATTTCGCCGCCGTAACCGGCACTGGGCGAGGTAAAGCGAGTGAGAGTTGGGTTAACGCTGACATATACTCCGCCACCATGTCCGGTATCGGTAGCGATGCCAAGCGCCTGGTTGTTGGTGATCGTGCCTGCTGACATTGTAAAAGTACAGGTTTGAGAAACCCATACCCCGCCGCCGCCGCGGCCTGCCTGATTATTCGAGATAACACCGCTCGTGTCTAAGGCAATATTACTGAGCATAACAAAGGTGCTAGAGTAGTTATTGTTGGGCCCTCCATTGAACACCCCGCCGCCGTTGTAATCAGCAGCTGTGTTTCCGGAAATTGTCCCGCCGGACATCGTGAAAGTAGATGAGTTATATACCCCGCCGCCGGAAACAACAGCATAATTGTTCACAATATCGCCGCCGGTCATAGTGAAAATACTGCTGTATTCGTCGTTGTACACCCCGCCGCCATAACCATATCTTGACCAGCCAATGTCAGCCCTGTTGCCCGAAATCGTGCCGCCCTGCAGATTGAATTTGCCGCCGGAGAAGTTATACACCCCGCCCCCAGCCCTGTTGGCATGGTTGGCCTCAGCTTCCGTAGTACCGCCGATGGTCCCGCCGGACACAGTGAGGTTGCCGTTATTGTTTAGAATGCCACCGCCGAAATCAGCTTCGTTTCCATAAATCTTACCGCCGCTCACAGTGGCAACTGACCGATAACCACTATTGCGGATGCCGCCGCCCTGGGTGAGGCCAGCATCGTAATTGCCGTATGCCCTATTGCCCCAAATCTCGCCGCCTTCCACACTGAGGGAGCCGGCGTTGTCTATGCCTCCGCCGAAATAATAGGCAAGGTTCCCTGAGATTTCTCCGCCGGTCATAATAAAACTACCCAGATAAGTGGCTCCCGAGACGGTGAAGTCGACATGTACTCCACCGCCGCTACCAAGGGCAGCCGTGTTTCCTGAAATATTTCCGCTGATCAAATTAAATACCGACCTGCTGCCGACGAACACCCCGCCGCCACCGCCATTACTGCCATTAAAGGAAGCTCTGTTCCCCGAAATCTCGCTGTTAACCATATTAAAGATACTGCCGATACCGCTGACATATACCCCGCCCCCGTTACCGCCAGCCTTATTCCCGGCAAT
>JGI24702J35022_10002602_pt1 | contig 10962 bp, 9 predicted proteins | sample TergutTh196P4_FD_35022 | JGI IMG/M metagenome (IMG submission 35022)
CGCCCCGCCGTGGCGAGATATTGCATGCCCCGCCGTATCCACAGCAGCCGGCCGTTGCTCCGCAGGGCCTCCACGTTCGGCCGGCGCAGCACCGCGCCGCCCCCCGTGGCGATCACCTGGCCGGTCCTCGCGCCGAATTGAGCCGCCACCTGCGCCTCCAGTTCCCGGAACGCCGCTTCGCCCTGCGTGACGAGAATTTCACTGCCTGGCTTGCCCGTGAGCTTCTCGATCTCCAGGTCCAGGTCCACGAAGGGCCTGCCGCTTCTCTCCGCCAGGCGCTGGCCCAGGGTGGTCTTGCCGCAGCCCGGCATGCCGATGAGCACCCAGTTTTCCAGGTCCCGGCGCAGCGAGGCGAGCACGCGGGCGGTCTCGCCCTCCCCGGAATCCTCCCCCGTGAACAGCGCCGCCGAAGCCGCCGCCTGCGCCACCAGCATGGAGAGCCCGTCGGCGGTTTTCAGGCCGAGCGCCTTCGCTTTCTGCAAAAAACGCGTGCGCAGGGGATTGTAAATCAAATCGGCGGCGGCCTCAAGGGCGGGGAACCGCTCCGGCCATGCCGGGCAGCCCTCCCCGCGCGGGAACATCCCCACGGGCGTGGCGTTGACGATCACCTGCGCGCCCGGGCAGCGCTCGTACAGGTTGTCGTAATTTATGTCCAGATCGAAATCCGCCACGGTTATGCCGCGTGCTCCGGCGTCACTCGCCGCAAGCCGGACCGTGAGCGCGGCCCCGCCGTTGCCCAGCACGAGCACGTGTTTGCCCGCCAGTTCGATCCCGGCCTCCTCCAGCATATACCGGAACCCCGCGGGGTCGGTGTTGTCGCCGTACAGCGTGCCGTCGCTTCGATGCACGATGGTGTTCACGGCCCCGACGCGCCTGGCCGTTTCGCTCAGGGCATCGCAATAGGGGATCACCGCTTTTTTGTAGGGTATGGTCACGTTGATCCCTCTAAATTCCCGCCGGGCGAAGAACGCGGGCAGCTCCTCCGGGGGCATGGGGCGCAATTGATAGCCGTACCCGCGCAGGCGACCGTGGATTTCCGGCGAGTAGCTGTGCCCCAGGTGTTCGCCGATGAGGCCGAAGATCATAGAAACCCTACCTTTCCGTATAGCTTCCCAGGAAGAAAAAGTCCTCGCTCTGCCGCGCGATTTCCTCTAAAAAACCGGCTGACGCCGGCTGCGAAGCGTCGCATTCCATGTCAAGGTAGAACAAAAACTCGAAGTTGCGGCCGGGGACAGGGCGGGTTTCCAGCTTGGTGAGGTTTATCCCCGCGGCTGAGACCAGCTGTAGCAGCCGCGCCAGGGAGCCGGGCCGGTGCTGCAGGGTGAGCAGCACGCTGCTCTTGTTGGCGCCGGGATAGATTTCCGCCTGCCGGGCGATGCAGATAAAGCGGGTCTCGTTGCGCGCTTCGTTCTGGATCCCGCGCTTGAGCACTCGCAGGCCATACAGAGCGGCGCATTCCTCTGAGGAGATGGCAGCCGTGTCGGCCCTGTCGCTTTCCGCCACCATGCGGGCGGCCACGGCGGTGTTCTCGCACACGGTGAGGGTCGTCCAGGGGCTCAGCTTTTCGAGAAATTTGCCGCATTGCCCCAAGGCCTGCTCGTGGGTGTAGATCTCCTTGATGTCTTCCAGGGCTTCGGCGCGGCTGAGCAGGCAGTGCGCGATGGGCAGGCGCGCGGCCCGTACGATCTTGCAGCGGTGCCGTTTGAGCAAATCGAACACGGGCGTGACGCTGCCGAAAGAGCTGTTCTCAATGGGCAGCACGCCGTAGCGGCATTGCCCCAGCACCACCGCGCGGAATACCGCGTCGAACGTACGCAGGAATTGCACCTCGGGCTCACGGAAGATCCGCAGCGCGGCAAGGTGGGAATAGGCCCCTTCAATGCCCTGGCAGGCCACCACGGCGTTTTCCGGGAAGCCGCCCGCGCCCAGTGCCGCCGCCTCCTCGAATTCCTGCCGCAGGGGGGAGTCCCCCGGCGCCGCCAACAGGCCGCGCTGATACTCCCGGCTCGCCCGGAAAACGGCCTCGTATATGATTGCCAGCGCCGGCCGGTATTGTTCTTCAACCCCCGCGCCCAGCCGTGCCAGGATGGCCTTCTCCCGCTCCGGCTGCAAAATAGCGCCGCCGGTTTCGCGCTTTATCATCGCGACCTGCGCCGAAATGCCCATGCGCCGCGCCAGCAGGGGCGCGATCTCGTCGTCGATGGCGTCGATTTCGGCGCGCAGCTCGTCCAGGCTCATGAAGCCACCCCGCAGACGTAGATTTGCTCCCCGCCGTGCCGTTTGACCGGCCCGCCCTCAAAATCGCCATAGCGCTCCAAAATGCGAAATCCGGCTTGCTTCAAGCGTTTTTGCAGCTGGCGCGGGTACCAGTACCGGAGCGTGAGGGGTTCCTCGATGCGCTCCCCGCCGGTTTCGTACACCATCACGGGGTAGATGATCTGCCGCTTGGTATCAACGCGTTCGCCATAGCTCTTGCACACAACGCCGTCGCGTTCCCAACTCACCGTCTCGGGATAGCCCCACTTGCGCATGCCTCTCTTGGGCACAAAGCAGTTGACGATGAAACGCCCGCCGGGGGCCAGGTGTGCCTTCACGCAGCGCAGGCAGCCGTCGATATCGGCTTCCTCCGTGAGGGCCTGAAAGCTGCGGAACGGGATGATCACCAAGGGAAAAATTTCTTCAAGCGCAAAGCCGGCCATATTGCCCTGCGTGATCGCGACTCTCTCCCGGATTTCCGGCGCGGCCCGGGAGAGCTTCTTGCGAAACACGCCGAGCATCTGCGGCGAAAGGTCGAGGCCGTGCACCCGCGCGCCGTTCTCCGCCAGCGCGAGGCTTACCCGGCCTGTGCCGCAGGCAAGCTCGAGCACGGAGCCGCCCCGCGCCCGCGCACAAAAAAATGGCACATCACTCTTGTCGCGGTAGTCCAAATCGTACAATTGCGCCGCGAATTCATACGTGTTGCTCATAGCCGTCCCTCCATCGTCAAATCCAGTATCACGCAGGCTGTCACGGCCTCCACAACGGGCACGGCCCTGGGCACGATGCACGCGTCGTGCCGCCCGCCGATGGTCAGTTCAGTCTCCTCGAGCGTGCGCAAATCTACGCTGCTTTGTTTCATCGCGATGGACGGCGTGGGCTTCACCGCGACGCGCAGCACCAGCGGCATGCCCGTGGTGATGCCGCCCAGCACGCCGCCGTGATGGTTTGTGCGCGTTCTGACCCGGCCATCCTCAGTATAATATTCATCATTGTTTTCAGATCCCAGAAGCGAAGCGGCGGAAAAGCCCGCGCCGAATTCCACGCCGCGCACCGCCGGGATGCCGAACAGCGCCGCCGCCAGCCGGTTCTCCGCCCCGCCGAACATGGGCGCGCCCAGCCCTGCGGGCAGGCCCTCCGCCACGCATTCGATCACCCCGCCCACGGAGTCGCCCTTTTTTCTTGCGGCCTCCACATCGCCCATTTTAGTGATATATGCACGAACCGTGACGCCCCGCCGCCCCAGAATTTGCACGCACACCGCCCCGGCGAAGCACAGCGGCGCGGTCAACCTGCCAGAGCTGTGCCCGCCGCCGCGCACGTCCTGGTGCCCTTTGTGTTTCACCGCAAGGGGAAAATCGGCGTGCCCGGGGCGGGGGATATGCCGCAGCTTATCATAGTCCTGTGACCGCGTATCTTTATTTTCGATCACGGCGCACAGCGGCGCGCCGCAGGTCACGCCGTCCACCAGGCCGGACAGAACGCGCGCCTGATCGCTTTCGCGTCTCGGGGTGTCGCCCGGGTTGTTCCCCGGGGCGCGCCGCGCCAAAAAGGCCTGGGCCGCCTGCATATCAATCGTTTCGCCCGCCGACAGCCCGTCGATCACCACGCCGATGCCCTCGGAATGCGACTGCCCGAACACCGAGAATTTTACGTTTTCACCAAAGACAGAGCTCATATCCGACCTCCCAGCCGTCGATAGTCTTCCCAAAAATCCGGGTAGGTTTTCGCCACGGCCTGTGCGCCGCGCAGCGTGACGTTGCCTTCGCACTTCAGCGCGGCAATCGCGAGGGCCATGGCGATCCTGTGGTCGCCGAAGCTGTCAACCTCCCCGCCCCGCAGCGAAAGCCTGCCGTTGACCGCCAGCCCGTCCGGCAGCTCCGTCACGTCCGTGCCCAGGGCGGCCAGATTCGCCGCCATGGCATGCAACCGGTCACTTTCTTTCAATCGCAGCCGTGCCCCGTTGACAATCCTGCGCTCCCCCGGCGTGAGCGCCATCACCACCGCCAGGATGGGCGCCAGGTCGGGGCACTGCGAGACGTCGATCTCCTTCGGCAGGTCCTTCAACAGCCCGGCGATCACCCGGTCCGGCTGCGCGGATTCTTCATCCAAGCCCGTCACGCGCACATTCGCCGCCAGCCAGAATGCTGCGGCAGACCAGTCTCCTTCCGGCACGGGAGGTCCCACAGGCCGTTGATATACCTGCCCTCCGGGCACCAGGAAGCCCCGCTCCGTCTCGTTGATCGCAATGCCGAATTTTCGTAATGTGCGCAGCGTCATATCCACGTAGCCCCGCGATTGCAGCGGCGAGGTCAGCGCGATTTCGCTGCTCCCTGTAAGCAGCGGCAGCGCGAACAGCAGCCCCGTGACGTACTGCGAGGTGACGTCCCCCGGCAGCGTGAACACGCCCGGCCGCAGCTGCCCGGCTATCGTGATGGGCAAATTTTCTCGATCGATGTGGCAGCCGTGTTCCCGCAATTGGTCGATCAGCGGCTGCATGGGCCGTTCGGGCAGCCGGCCCTCCCCGGTGAACGTAACCTCCCTGCCCAGCGCCGCGAATACCGGCAGCAGAAAGCGCAAAGTCGAGCCGGACTCCCGGCAATTCGCAATTCGCAATTCGCAATTCGCAATGGCTTGCAGACAATGCTTCGTCACCGCGATGTCGTCCGAGATCACCGGCAGCCCTTCCAAGCCCATCCCCGCCAGGTGCGAGGCGATCATCAGGCGGTGCAGGTCGTATTTCGAGGGCATGGCCGCGATTTCGCCGCGCAGCGCGCCAGGGCGTATTGTGACGGTCATAGCCTTTCCTCCAACAAGCTTTTGAGTTCGTTCACGGGCATCGTGCGCAATTCGCAGCGGCCGATCTCCAGCGGCACGACGATGGTGATGTTCTCCCCCGCGCGCTTTTTGTCCCGCTCCAACGCGGCAAATAGTTCTTGAATGGAATATTCGCATTGCGTGGGCAGGTGATTTTTCTCCAGCGCGGCGCACAGCCTGTCAACAATCGCCGGGCAGAACGCCCGCGCCATCATCGCCATGCCCAGCCCCACCGCGGCCCCGTGGGGAATTTCGTACCCGCTCACCTGCTCGATGGCGTGCCCCAGCGTGTGCCCCAGGTTGAGCAGCCGCCGTTCGCCGGTATCGTGTTCGTCGGCCAGCACCAGGCTGCGCTTGAGTTCAATATTCCGGGCGACCTGCGCTGCGCTCACCGCCCCGCCGTTTTCCAGCGATGCGAACAGCGCCTCGTCGAACAGCAGCCCGTGCTTGAGGCATTCTGCCATGCCGTTGGCGGCTTCCTCGGGCGGCAGGGTATCGAACGTATCCGTGTCGGTGATCACCAGGCCCGGCTGCCAGAACGCCCCAACGAGATTTTTCCCCGCCGCCAGGTTCACCCCGGTTTTGCCGCCCACGGAGGAATCCACCGCCGCCAGCAGCGTGGTGGGTACTTGTACAAATGGCACCCCCCTGCGATAGGTTGCCGCGGCGAAGCCTGTCAGGTCGCCGGTGACGCCGCCGCCCAGGGCAATCAGCGCATCATTGCTGTAAAGCCCGAAAGCTATACAGGCCTCCAAAATTTTCCTGTAGGCGTAAAGGGATTTGCTTGCCTCTCCCGCTTGGAAAACAAAGGTGGAACATGCAATCCCTTGCACCTCAACGCTTTGACACACTAAAGCTGTGTAGCCATATTTTGCCACATTGCTGTCTGTGACAAGCAAAACCCTTGTCGGTCGAAGCTTCCGCGCGATCAGCGCCCCGGCTTGCCCCAGCAGCCCCGGGCCGATGTGCACATCGTATGCGCGTTCCCCGAGGGGGATGCGGACGGTGTGCACGGGCCGATAGATATAGTCCATCTGGATCACATCCTCCCCCGTCAGGTAGTGCTTTTCCGGCGGGCATTCGGCCGCCGGCGCAAAGCCGCTGCGCCGCAGCATCTTTTGGCTGCCGATGTTGTCGGGGTAGGCCCCGGCGTGCAGCTCCTTGATCCGCAAAGCTTCAGTCGTGTACTTCGCCGCCAGCGCAAAGGCCGAGGTCCCGTACCCCCGCCTGCGATACGGCGCGAAGATGCGTATGGAGAGGTCGGGCTCGGTTGGGGGAGGAGAAATCCCCAGTGCCCCGACGAGTTCGCCCGTGCGGTTGCACCGTATCATGGCGAAGAAGAGCTCCTCGGTTTCCCCGTTCATATAGTCCTCAAGGCGCTTTTGGTTCCCCTGCTGGAATTCCTCGAAAGAGGCTGCGGGCGCATAGCCGTTGTAGCCCTTCTTCGTCTCCGGGTCCAGCCAGCAGTCGTACAAAGCGCGGTCGTCGCAGGGCTGGTATTCCACCAGGCTTATCAAATCATTGGAAGCATATACGGCTCTGCTCATCCCTTGCCCTCCCGGCTCCCTCGTGAGGGATCGGCGTAGCCGACACGACTGTAAGGAGCTCCGCCCGCAGGCGGTGAGGGAGTATCGAGGAGCGACACAATCGCCTGCATGACCTCCCTGAACTGCGCGGGTGTCAGCGATTGCGGGCCGTCGCACAGGGCTTTGACGGGGTTGCCATGTACCTCGATCATCACGCCGTGCGCGCCCACGGCCGCCGCCGCCACGGCCAGGGGCTTCACATAGCGCGCCACCCCCGTGGCGTGGCTGGGGTCAACGATCACCGGCAGGTGGGAGAGCTCCTTCACCACCGGCACGGCGGAGATATCCAGGGTGTTGCGCGTGGCGGTCTCGAAGGTGCGTATGCCCCGCTCGCACAGAATCACGTCTTCGTTGCCCCCGGCCATGATATACTCCGCGCTCATCAGCCACTCCTGGATGGTGCTCGAAAGCCCGCGCTTGAGCAGCACCGGCTTGTCGCAGCGGCCCAGCTCCTTCAGCAGCTCGAAGTTCTGCATATTGCGCGCGCCCACCTGGATGCAGTCCACATCGGCGAAGGCGTCCAGGTGCGAGATATCCATGATCTCCGTCACGATGGGCAGGCCGGTCTGCTTTTTGGCCTCCAGCAGCAGCTCGATGCCGGATTCCCGCATCCCCTGGAAGGCGTAGGGCGACGTCCTCGGCTTGAACGCCCCACCCCGCAAAATCTGAGCCCCGGCGGCCTTGACGGCAGCGGCAACCTCGCATAGCTGCTCCCGGGATTCCACCGAGCACGGCCCGGCCATCACCGTGAAATTGCCGCCGCCCACGGGCACGCCCGCGACATCGACAATCGTGTCCTCCGGGTGGAACTTTCGATTTGCCTTCTTGTAGGGCTCCTGCACCCGCTTGACCGATTCGACGAACGGCAGCGCCTCGATGCGCTCGGCGTCCACGGCGGCGGTGTCGCCGATGAGGCCGAGCAGGGTGGTGTGCGCGCCCGCGCTGTGGTGGATGCTGATGTTCTGCGCCTCCAGCCAGGCGCGCAGTTCATCGAGCTGCTGTTGGGTGTGGTTTGGACGCAGGATGACGATCATGGTGTGACCTTCTTTCGAATAGTTGTAGTATGTGCTCCGCACGACCCCCTCGCTCGCTGCGGCTCGCTGCCCCCCAAGGGGGGCATCCTGACGAAAAGGAAAGGCTTACTTCCTCTCGGAATCTGTGTCACTGGAGGATGCCTGGTACAACGGGAAAACTGCAATTCCCGTCAGAATGCCCCCCAAGGGGGGCAGCGAGCCGCAGCGAGCGAGGGGGTCGTGCGGAGCACTGCGTTCTGGAGCATCAAAATACCCGCAGCCGATTTTCAGCTGCGGGTGTGTTGTCGTCCGGGTGCTTCAGCCCCGCGAACAGCCTTGCCGCAGCGCGCCCTGCCAATAGGCAAAGCCGTAGCGGTAATAGCTGAAACGGGCCATGGGTTTTGCTCCTTTAAATGAACTGAAAATATCATATCATAAAATGTAGGGAAAGTCAAGAAAAATAATTACGCATTATGAATTACGCATTTCACATTTCTCCGTCACGTCCGCGATGTTCCCGCACCCCGCCCACAGCTTATCGCACTTGGCCGCCCAGGCCTCGAAGCCTGCGGGCGTCTTCGGGAAGGCCCGGTATTGCGCCTGCAGCAGCGTGGAGTACGCCACGCCCTTCAGCATGCCCTTCAGCGTGCCCGGGCTGATGTTCCCCGTCGCCAGCCCGGCGGCCATCTTGGCCACGAGATCGACGATCTCGTCCGGCGGCATTTCGGCGCTGTAGGTCCGGTTCAGGCGGGTCATGGCCTTGTCGTTGAACACGATGCCCTTCTCGAACTCGTAGTCCATCTCGGCCGCGCTGCAGTCCACCGCGTTGATGGCTGTGGCGTTGATGTAGGCAAAATCAGCTTGTTGTGTGGTGTTATAGCGCACGTTGAGGGGCCACAGGGCCTCCAGGGTGGGATAGGCCCCGCCCCGCATGGCCCTGTCAGCCGCCTCGGATGCCATCCGGCACCCCACCCAGGCCGAGCAGATCCCCTCGCCCACCCACTTATTCATGCACGCGGCGTCGCCAAGGGCCACGAAGCCGTTGTCCACCAGGGAGTACGGCGGGCGGCGGTAGGGCAGGCTGCCCCGCTCCTCCCGGATGATCTCCCCCTCGGGCATCTCCACTGTGGCCAGGAAGCGCTCCATGCACTTCTCGGCGTACTCGAACGACAGCGCCGCCCCCACGCCGATGATGGCCTCGTCCGGCCGTTCCGCCATGCCCAGCCAGCCTTTGAAGTAGGCCCAGTGTTCCGCGCGTTTGGGCGCGTCGCGCCCGGGGTTTTTCAGCTTGAGGTATTTCAGAATGACGAACATCCTGTCCCGCGGGCCGACCTCGAAATCCTCCACCGGGGTGGGCTTGCGCAGGCTGCGCCGCGCCACGGCCGCCCCGCCGGAGCAGTCCGCCACCAGCCTGGCATACACGGCATATTCACCCTGCGGGCCCATTAAATTCGCGCCGCGAACGCCGTGCTTACAGTAGACCAAATCTTTGAATTTGCTCTCGTCCAGGAACTCCACGCCGGCCTCCCCGCACCACGCGCGCATCCTCCGGATGAACGCCGGCAGCGCGCACACCAAAAACGGGTAGTCCGCGTAGACGATCGTCTGCCCGGGCTCGTTCCGCTTCATGTATTGCCCGGAGGGCGGGTAGTAGCTGCCGTCGGGGAATTCGCCCAGATAGTCCTCGTCTCCGGGCGCGGGGCAGGGGATACCCAATTCGGCGAACTTGGGCTTATCCACGTGGAACACCGGCAGATGCCCGCCGATTTTGTCCGCGGGCAGGGCGTCGGCGACGACCACCTTGTGGCCCTGTTCGGCCATTTTCCGGGCGAAAAAGCAGCCCGTGGTGCTGCCGCCGATGATCAATACGTCACAGTGCAAGGCCATGGGAAATCCCTCCTTTTCTATAGCAATCATTGTACATGATAACTGGGTAGAATGCAAGGGGAATTTGTGTTTTTTACGTCTTGATGTAAATGCTTTTCTCATCCGCCGTCCCAGGTTCCAGCCCAAGGAACGCGTCATAGCGCACCTGATAAAAATGCGCCAGCTTGATGACGATATCGATGCTGACCTTGCTACGGCCGCTTTCATAATAGGCGTACGTGGAGCGGTCCAGATGCAGATGATCGGCCACTTGCTTCTGTGTCAAGCCTCTTTCTTTGCGCAACGTGCGGATGATTTCGTGCATGGTCTTTTGGCCTCCCAATATAATGTTCAGTAAAAACGATATCCTGTCAAACCAGTTATGTACGATCATTATAGCCTGTTGAAGAGCGCATGTCAAGAACAATATCTAATTGTAATAGATAAAATATGTCTTTGTATGCGGTACAATACTATATACAAAGGGAGTGATTGCGGTGTTTGAATGTTACGAAGAGTTTGAGGCGTTTGTCTGCGAGCGAGTCGGAACGCTCCGCGACCAAAAAGGAATCTCCGCCCGGGACATGAGCTTGACAATAGGGCAGAGCGCGGGTTATATCAACAATATAGAAAACAAGCATAACGCGCCTTCAATGAAAGGTTTCTTCTACATTTGTGAGTTTTTCCAAATAGACCCGAAGGATTTTTTCGATGACAAAGTGGCGGCTCCGGGGCTGTTCAAGGATTTAATGGCGGAGTGTAAAAAGCTGGACAAAGAATCAATGCAAGGCTTACTTGAATTTATCAGAACGAAAAAATAGGCCCGGCGGCCAAAGCGCCGTTGGCGCAGCTCTCGTAGGGCCCAGCGTAGCTGACACGACCGTAGGGAGGCATTGCCCCGCCGTTAATTTCGCTAAAGTCCAATGTAGAGACGCATGGCTGTGCATCTCTACATTTTGGTTGCATTTCCCCCGCACGTCTGCTATAATATAATAAAATTATGTGGGAGGTTTGTAAAAATGACAACAATCATCGCGGGAGCCTTCGCCCTGCTGGGCGCGGGCGTCCTGGCGCCCTACATTGTCCTGCGCATAAAAAAGAAGCTGGTGCCCGCCATCTTCTTCAAGATCGGCGCCAGCGTGCTGTTCCTGCTCACCGCGGGCGTCAGCGTTCTCATGAGCTCCGGCGCGGTGTGGGAACGCTACAAGTTCTTGTTTTTGGGCGTGATTTTCGGGCAGGTCTGCGGCCTGCTGGGCGACTACTGGCTGGATATGAAGGACATGTATCAACAGCACCACGACGCCTACGTCTTCGCGGGCTTCAGCTCGTTCCTGGTCGGGCACCTGTTCTTCGTCGCGGGCCTGCTGAAGACCTACGGCGCGAGCCCGCGGACCCTGCTGTTCATGGCGGGGGCGGCGCTGCTG
>JGI24702J35022_10002603_pt1 | contig 10962 bp, 10 predicted proteins | sample TergutTh196P4_FD_35022 | JGI IMG/M metagenome (IMG submission 35022)
ACANTNNAAGNNAGCCATATTTAAAAAATGATGCAAAGATATGAATTTTAATTCATTACAGCAATTTTATCATACCTTTTGACCATTAAACCTGAATTTCTTTTTTTATTTTTTCTCCATTATCTAATCTAATTTCATATTTAATTGTTGAATGTGTAAAATCAGTAATTTCAATATAAAATAAAGGGTATCCTTTTTTACGATATTTATAATAGTTGTTAGGAACAGTAATTGCGTTTTTGGTTTCCAAATTTGTTATTATGAATTTTTCCTCCGCAATTTCTATAATATTCATAGATAGCGTATCTATCGCTGAATATTGATAAATATTTAAAATTGGCGAATTCGTCAATTCTATAATTGTATTTGACCAACAATATGTTCCACAACCTCTAATAAGTGCTATCATATTATTTTTCCCCCACGAAAATTCAAACGGACTAATCTGTCCGTCGGGGACAGTATCTACGATAATAAAAGACTCTTCATTTTCCAATATCCAAATGTACGTACTATCATCTATTAAAATATGTTTGGAAAGTATTCCGCAATGTAATGTGTCGGTGATTGTATCTCCTGTAAAGAGAAAAAACGAAAAAGGTTTTAGACTTCTGCCATTTTCTTCCGGTATCTCTTCTTTTTGTACAAATACACAGCCATTTACCAACAAAGAGAAACCTATAATTTGGAGAACAATCTTCATTTTACCCACTTTTGAGCAACAATATATTCTGCAATTTCAACGGCATTGGTTGCGGCTCCTTTTCGGAGATTATCGGCTACTATCCACATATTGAGGCAGTTATCCCTGCTCCAATCTCTGCGGATTCGTCCCACAAAAACCTCGTCTTTTCCCTGTGCCGAACAAGGCATTGGGTACAAATCGGCAGAAATATCGTCCGCTATAACCACGCCGGGCATATTGTTCAGCAATTCATACACAGCGTCAAGCGAATATTCCCGCTCAAATTCGATGTTTACGCTTTCACTATGTCCGCCCGTAACAGGAACGCGGACAACGGTCGAAGTGAGTTGTATGTTGTTGTCGTTCAATATCTTACGTGTTTCGTTGACCAATTTAATCTCTTCGGTAGTGTATCCGTTCGGCTCAAAATTGCCGCCATGCGGGAGAACGTTCATATCTATCGAATGCGGATAAGCGTTTTCGCCTTTTATCCCTTTTCGCTCGTTCATTAATTGAGAAAAACCTTTCATTCCCGACCCCGTTACCGACTGATAAGTTGACACAACCACCCGCCTGATTTTAAACGCCGAATGCAAAGGATACAACGCCATAACCAACTGAATAGTAGAGCAATTCGGGTTGGCGATAATCTTATCGGAACGTTTTAACGCTTTCGCATTGACCTGCGGCACAATCAGCGGAATATGCCCATACATTCTCCACGCCGAAGAATTGTCAATCACATAACAGCCTTTTTCCGCAAACAAGGGAGCAAGATTGAGCGAAACCGCACTTCCCACAGCAAAAAGTGCAATATCGGGTGTCGCCGACAGCACCTCTTCCACCGACAACAACGCTATCTTTTTACTGTTAAACACAATGTCCTTTCCGATGGAATGAGCGGAGGCGGCGGGCAACAATTCCTGTTTCCCAAAACCTCTTTCTTCCAACACTTTCAGCATCACGCTGCCGACCAATCCCGTAGCCCCTATCAATCCTATTTTCATCTTCTGCAATGTTTATTTTTCCCTATGCCGCATACATTTTCGCAAAGATACACTTTTTTTATTAAAAGGAGTTAGAGGAGTTAAGGAGTTAATAGGAGTTATCAAAAAAATCACAGTTCTGAAAAAAAGGTCCCCGCTTACAAGTTTTCAGACAAAAAAATTCATAATTCATAATTTATAATTCAAAAAGTGTATCTTTGCAAAAATAGAGTTTAAGTAATGGATAAAAACATTTTTTATTTTGTAGTATTCGCTTTATTGTTATCTGCGAATACGTACGCCCAAAAACACACTATTTTTTTGGAGGATACCATGTATTATACTACGCCTGATTGGCGTTTTATGCCCTATTTCAATGATAGTTTAGCCGATGGACTATGGATATTGCATAATCTATATAGGAACGATAGCAATAAAATAAGTGAACAGACAATCCTTTTAACAGGTATTTATAAAGATTATAAAAGAGAGGGAACATTTAACCGCTATGGTTATTATTATATTTTCCCCTGCAGAATAGGAATCAGAAAAGCATATAAGCAGTATTATATATGGAGTTCGGAAACATATAAATCAGGATTGCTTGATGGAATGGTAATAGACAAAGCCAATAATGCTACAACAAGAGAAGTTACATACGAAAAAGGGAAAAAAAATGGATTGGATATTCGTTATGTTTTTGTTGGAGAATGTTTGGGTAGACTATGCCAAATTAACTATTATTCCCATGATACTTTAATTAGTAGAAATTATTACGGGGGCAACAGTATTTTGTGGTGTACAATTATAAGATTAGATAATGGAGAATATATGCAAGTAGAGTATGATACAACGGGACAAAAAAAATATGTTCTATACTACGATGTTCACTATACAATGTATAAATGGCAAAAATATTATCCCCATCAACTCATCGAAAAGGAAAAAGAAGGTTGTTTTCTCGTACCTCCTTTGAAGGAGATGTTAAAGAAGGCTGATGATTATGATGAAGACTGTTTTTGCGATGCGCCCAAATATGATTGGCTTGGAAGTATTCCGATGATTAAGGGAATAGAAAGATTGTATAATCAGGACGGGGTGTTGATAGAAGAAAAAGAAGCAGAAGATGAAATAGAAGAAATAGACACTCGTCATGGTATACCACCGTGCAAATAACGATAATATACCATTTTGCAGGTAATTGGCAATATAAATATCCGAACTTTGATTTTTCTGAAAACTGCGAACTTTGCGTTAAAAAAACAATTCGTAAAAATTCGCACATTTTTTTTGTCGTATATCAAACTCATTATCAGTTAGTTAGGATTTTTCTCAAAAAAAAGTTTTCGATTTTCCGCCGTTTATTGTTTGTTATTTAAAATAAAAGTGTATCTTTGCAAAAAATCGTTGATTGAGTTATAGAGAAATGCAAGATGCTGGATTTGGAACTTTTATATTATAAGACTGAGAACGAAGTGATGCAGTTGGTAAAGACCTACCAGCAACTAAAAACGGACTATAACGCACTGAAAACGAAAAATAAAGAGTTAAGAGAAACAGTAGTAAAGTTAAAAGAAGAGAAGAAAATGCAGTCCGAACAGATTGTTAAACATAAGTTGTCAGAGAAGGCAAGTACGGGGAATAATTATACAGACGTCAAACGAAAGATAAACGAATTGGTGCGGGAGATTGACAGATGTATCGGATTGTTGAACAGTTGAGATATTGAAAGATATGGCAGAAGAACGGGAATCCATCACATTGTATATTGCACAACAGCCGTTGAGGTTGTTTATTCCTGCGGGTCAGGAGGCGTTGTACCGCCGTGCGGAGAGCCGCGTGCAGGAACACATGCGTCAGTTGGCGGAGAAACAAAATATCAACGACAAATTGGCTCAATTGAGTTATGCAGCAGTGGGGTTTGCCATCAATGAGATAGTTTTAACGGACAGACAAAAGTTTGTCAATACTGATTTAAAAAACAATTTACGAAAAATACAAAAAGTCATTCAGTTGGTATTGAACGATTCCAACGAAATGAATGATTGAGGTTCTTTGAAATATATCCCGCACGAAACCAATATCGTTTGCTAAACTCAGCACTTGCAGACACAAATGGTATCGAAACAAAAAAAAGGAAGATAGAGTTTGAAAAAACAAGCATTTGCCCGCTGAAACCTTGGCTCGTTGAGATGACCATCATTTTAGATTAACAGGAGTTTAGAAACCGCTTGGTTTTGGGCGGGATTTTTGTAAAAAAATGGTTAAAGATAGAAAATAGAAAAATAAATATAAATAGAGTAAGTAATAAATACAAACTAAAAGAGATGAATACAAGCATAGTTATAACTGCATTGATAAGTCTGATGGGCGGGGCGGTTGCCGCCTATTTCACCTTGCAAAATGTGGTTAAAGGAAAAAGCAACCGTATTATCAAAGAGGCGGAAGAGGAAGCCGAATTGATAAAAAAAGAGCGTATTTTGCAGGCGAAAGAGAAATATCTCCAGTTGAAAAGCGAACACGAGAAAAACGTTTCCGACAAGCACAAGGAGATTTCTGCCGCAGAAAACCGCATCAAGCAAAAGGAGCAGGCTCATTCTCAAAGGCAAGAGGCTGTACAGCGTAAACAAACGGAACTCAACCAGTTGCAGCAAACCCTCACGGCTCAGTTGGAGGCTTTGGAAAAACGGCAAATCGAATTTGGAAAGACCGAAAAGCAAAAGCAGAAACAGTTGGAGGTTATTTCGGGTTTGTCGGTTGAAGAAGCCAAGAAAGAGTTGATTGAATCGTTGCGGGACGAAGCCAAAGCGGAGTCGGTGTCGCTGGTAAAAGACATTGTAGATGAAGCCAAAATCGCTGCCAATACAGAGGCACGGAAAATATTGATTAAAACCATTCAACGGACGGCGGTGGAAAATACGCACGAATATTCCGTTTCGGTGTTCAATATTGAAAATGAGGAGATTAAGGGCAGAATCATTGGTCGGGAAGGGCGGAATATCCGCACGCTTGAGGCGGTAACGGGCGTTGATATTGTTATTGACGATTCGCCCGATGCGATTATTTTGTCGAGTTTTGACCCGATTCGCCGTGAAGTAGCGCGGCTTGCCCTGAACAGGTTGGTTACAGACGGCAGAATACACCCAGCACGTATTGAGGAAGTTGCAACAAAAGTCAAGAAACAAATCGAACAGGACGTTATCGAAGTAGGTAAACGGACGACCATTGATTTGGGCGTGCACGGCTTGCACCACGAACTGATTCGCCTAATTGGAAAAATGAAGTATCGTTCTTCCTACGGTCAAAATCTGTTGCAACACTCGAAGGAAGTTGCCCTGCTCGCCTCCACGATGGCTGCCGAACTGGGATTGAATGCAAAACTGGCGAAACGTGCGGGTTTATTGCACGATATTGGCAAAGTTCCCGACAACGAACCCGACCTTCCGCACGCAGAATTGGGTGCTATTTTGGCGGAACGCTACAAGGAAAAGCCCGAAATTGTCAATGCCATTGCCGCTCACCACGAAGAGACGGAGATGTTGTATATGATTTCTCCGATTATTCAGGTCTGCGATGCGATTTCAGGGGCACGTCCCGGTGCAAGGCGCGAAGTGGTTGAAGCCTACGCAAAACGGTTGAAAGATTTGGAAGAGTTGGCGTTGTCGTATGAAGGCGTTGAGAAAACGTATGCCATTCAAGCGGGCAGGGAACTGCGCGTCATTGTCGGAGCTGAGAAAATAAGCGATGCACAAACCAACCAGTTATCGTTCGATTTATCGAAGAAAATCCAAAACGAGATGACCTATCCGGGTCAAATCAAAATTACCGTAGTGCGAGAAACGCGGGCGGTGAATTATGCGAAATAGGTTTGAAGGGAAAAGCAAATAATTTACGGGTCTAACGCGAGCCGAAATCCGCTATTGTTGCCGCGGTAACTGGGAATTGCACCTGTGCGGTCGGAGATGCGGCAGAATGTTGTTGCGGAATGCCAACAGCCTCCGCGCAAGACCCGATTTATGCCGTAATTCGGACCTTGAGGATTGGTTACAGGGCTGTTGTTGTAACTGCCGTACCTGTCTTGGCACCATTCCCACACATTTCCCGTCATGTCGTAGATTTCCAATTCGTTAGCCATTTTTGTACCAACAGGGTGTGTTTGGTTTCCGCTGTTGCCCCAATACCAAGCAACAGTATTGAGGTCGCTGCCGCCGCTGTATTTGTACCCGCGGCTTTTGTTGCCGCCGCGTGCAGCATATTCCCATTCTGCCTCCGTAGGCAAACGGTAATGTTTACCTGTAATAATATTCAGTTTTTGAATAAATGTTTGAACATCTTCCCAACTCACCATCTCTACTGGCAAATCATCACCCTTGAATTGACTTGGATTTTTGCCCATGATGGATATCCATTGTTTTTGAGTTACAAGGCATTTTGCAATCTTGAAACTGCTTAACGTTACTTGATGAGTAGGAAGTTCTCTGCCGTCGTCCCAACATTCGTCAAAGGTACAGCCCATTGTAAATATTCCGCCTTCTACAAATACCATTTCGGGGTCTTCTATATAAAGATTTCTTACCGTTACAGCACAATTTGCCGTTTTGTTGCCGTCTTTCGTAGTTACGGTAACGACCGTTTCGCCTTCCGTTTTTGCGGTAACCAATCCATTGACCACCGAGGCTACAGCGGGATTGCTGCTTTTCCAAGTTAGCGTTTTGTCATCGGCATCATTGGGCAGTACCGTTGCAATAAGAGTGTCCTCTTCGCCAGTTTCGAGTACCAATGTATCTTTGTCAAGCATTACGCTTTCGACAGAAACACGCCCTATCACTGTTACAATGCAATTTGCCGTTTTATTGCCTTCTTTTGTGCTTACCGTGATAACGGCTTCGCCGCTTGCCTTGGCAGTTACCAAACCGTTGCTTACTGTGGCTACAACGGGATTGCTGCTTTTCCAAGTTAGCGTTTTGTCGTCGGCATTATCGGGCAATACGGTTGCTATAAGGGTTTCTCTTTCGCCAATTTCAAGTTCCAACGAGTCTTTGTTGAGTGTTACGCTGGCAACAGGGATATATTCTACTACCGTTACGATGCAACTTGCCGTTTTATTCCCGTCCCGAGTGGTAACCACAATAGTTGCCTCTCCTTTGGATATTGCCGTTACAAGTCCGTCCGGCATCACCGAAGCCACAAGCGAATCGCTGCTCGACCATGTTACAGATTTGTTGTTAGCATTTTTTGGCAATACGGTCGCAATAAGCGGCTCGCTCTTGCCTTCCGCGAGCGTCAGCATGATTTTGTTGAGCGATACGCTTGTTACGGATTTCTTACAGGAAACCAATCCTCCTGCCAACACCAGCACCGCCGCAGCGACAATCCCAAAATAAAATACTTTATGCTTCATAAAATGACGTTCTTTTTTACCAGTTTACAAAGATACACTTTTTTCTTAATGTTGATTTGTTGTTTCTAATCATTAACCGCCTATTCTGTCAAATTTCGTATAACTTTGCAAGGCTTTGGGGATTAGGATTTCTCCCGTTTGCGTTTGGTGGTTTTCCAGCAGAGCGGCAACAATACGCGGCAACGCCAAAGCACTGCCGTTGAGCGTATGTGCCATTTGCGGTTTTTCGCCCTCCGACTTAAAACGCAGTTTCATTCGATTTGCCTGAAACGATTCAAAATTGGACACCGAACTAACCTCCAACCAACGTTGTTGCCCTTTGGAAAACACCTCAAAATCGAAGGTGAGGGCAGAGGCAAAACTCATATCGCCGCCGCAAAGCCGAAGAATGCGGAAGGGCAACTCCAACTTACGAAGCAAACTTGCCGCATAATCTTTCATTTCTTCCAAAGTTTGATACGATTTATCGGGGTGCGTTATTTGCACAATCTCTACTTTATCGAATTGGTGCAAACGGTTCAATCCGCGGACATCTTTCCCATACGACCCCGCCTCTCTGCGAAAACAAGCCGAGTAAGCACAGTGTTTTATCGGAAAATCGCCGTCTTTCAGCATTACATCGCGGTAAATATTGGTAACGGGAACTTCCGCCGTAGGAATTAAATACAGTTTGTCTTCTTCCACAAAATACATCTGTCCGTCTTTATCGGGCAACTGTCCTGTTGCGTAAGCCGAGTGTTCGTTTACCACGTATGGCGTTTGCACTTCCACATAGCCCGCATTTACGGCGTTGTCGAGGAAAAAATTGATTAACGCCCGCTGCAAAGCCGCCCCTTTTCCTGTATAAAGCGGAAAACCTGCTCCTGCAATTTTGCAACCTGTCTCAAAATCAACCAATTTCAACTTATCGCACAAATCCCAGTGCGGCAATTGCCAAGGTTGGGTTGCGGCATCGCCTTCCGAATAGACCGTTTCGTTGTCTTCCGCCGTTTTGCCTTTGGGAACGGTATCGTGCGGCAGATTGGGCAAAAGCACCAACGTATTTTCAATCGTTTTTTCGTATTCCGACAAAGCGGTTTCCATTTCTTTGGCGGTTGTTTTGAGCGTAGCAGTATGAAGTTTCAGTTCGTTTGCCTCAGCGGTTTTGCCCTCTTTGAACAGTACGCCGATTTGTTTGGCAATACGGTTTTGCTCAGCCAAGTTGGCATCAAGGTTCTTTTGCGTTTCACGCCTTTGCTTGTCCGCCGATAGAATGGTTTGGATAAAATCGGACGCATCGAAATTTTTTACTTTCAATTTTGCCAGCACTGCATCGGGGTTATCCCTTAAAAAATGTAAACTTATCATGTTTAGAACTGTTTTGACTAATTTATAATTCTTTAACGAATAAGGTTAGATTTTATTTTTGTTGATTTGCTTTCCCGCACAATAATTCTACAGGTTGGTCGTTTTTTAGGGAAAAATAAATAAAAAATGAAAATATCGTCAATTCTGATTATGTGTTTTTTGATTTTTTCTTGTTCTAGTACAACGTCTATTAAAAATCCGATGGAACAGGAAGAAATAAGAAAAATAAACGAGGAAATTGTAAATGCGGTAAATAACAACGAGTCGTGGGCAGCAGACCTATTGACAATCGTTTCTAAATATTTTATCCAAGAAAGCAGCATTACAGGCATAGAGGGAAGGGAAAAAACGGAAATTACAATAATGCCGTTACTAAATAGAGAATGTCAAAAATATCCGATAGTGAAAATTACTATGCGAGAAAAAAACAAAGGCGATGTTGAGCAAAAGAGAAGCCGTTGGCATGAATATACTTTATATCTGAAAAGAGAAAATGATATTTGGCAATTTATCGAATAATCTATATCCTCTAATGAACCAAAACTTCCCCCGATTCTTTGGCATTGTTCACGGCGTCTTTCCGCAAAGATTTTAACAATTCTATTTTACGTTGCTGCAAAACAGCGTGTTTTATCGCTTCTTTGTCTGCGTCTGTTAGGATTGTATCGGTATTTGTTCTATACATTAGAATTTCTTCGTCCGATATTACCGTATCGAGCAGTTGCCTTGCCATTTTGTTTTCGTAGGCGTCAATCAACAGCGATTCTTTGTATTCCCGCAACTGTCTGTCGAATTTTTTCTCTTTGGAAGAAAGATTTTTCTTTGCCTCGCTAAGCATCACTTGCCGAACAATCCACGTATCAATATATTGTTGCAGGATTTCAACGCTATCTGCCGTTTTGTCAAACACAGGCATCATCTCTTGCAGTTCTGTCAACGTCAATTTTTGGTCATAAACATGAGCCGCAACCCCTTTATCGCGATTGCAGGAAGAAAACCCGATAAGTAAGCAGAAAATTACAAAAACGAAGAAACGCATCTTATTTTTTCCTGCACAAGGAAATTATTGTTTCGTAATCAATCCAAATGGGAATATCATAAAGAGATTTTAACCAATCGGTTTCCAATTTATTTTGGTATTCCGACATCACCAAACCCCTAATTTCACTCAAAGGTTTGGGCGAAGGCTGCAAAATTCCCTTAATTCTAACCAATTCATTTTCCGATTTATCCACAAAAACGTTTCCTGCCGCCGCCTGTTCCCAATTGATTATTTGGTCAAACTGTTTATTCTGTTCTTGCCAATAAACAACGGTATCCAACACAAGATTGACTTTTTTCTTGTTCATTTTTGTCATAATATCCTGTATCGGCTTCCCTTTTCGGAGCATAGACTCGGCTTTTTTGGTCGCAGACGCATCTACCGCTCTGATATATTCTGCCTTTATGCGTACAGGGTACAATTGCGTATGTTTGATGGTTTCGTAAAAATCGTTCAAACCGATGCTGTCGTTTTCTGGTCTTTTCCAAATTTTGCGTTCGTTCAGTTCGTAAAGCATAATGCCCTCTTTGTAATCCCGCATCAAATCGGCGAAATCGGGGTATTTGGTTTCTGCGTGGCGGTTTTCATAATCCATCACCGTATTATCAATAAAACGTTTGTACGCAAAGTTCACCAGCACAGGCAGTTCAATATCTTTTATATTGGTAAACTGTCGGGTTTCCAAATATTGGGCAAAATCCTGCTGCGTATAGGTTTTCTCTGCAAAAACAAACATCGGGCGGGTCAAATGTTTCACCATCGAACTTTCGTATGTTCCGTCGAATATATTGCTGTCCAAAGCGGTATAAAAATCCTGTATCGGCGTTGTTTTCGCCTTTTTATCTTCAATTTCCTTAAATCCGTTTTCTTTTTTCACACGTTCGATAAAAGCCTCTCTGCTCTTGAAAGAACGGGTATCTTGCAATATTTTTGTGCGAATTGCACTTTTGGCTTCTTCGTCAATGCGTACAGGCACTAATTCGTCTATTTTTACGATGTGCAAACCGTAGGACGTTTGTATGGGTTTGCTCATTTCGTTCTCTTTCAAGCCGTAAAGTTCCTTCACAAAATCACCTTCAAAACGATTGCAGCCAAAGAGCGGCAATTTTCCATTCGTGCCTTCTTCTCCGTATTTTTCAACAGCATCTTCAAAGGGAAGTCCGTTTATGATTTCATTGTATATGTCGTTGACTTTCTGTGCAATCTGTTCCCTGTCCTTTGCTTTTTCAGAGGGATTTAAGTTGGGACTTTTGTTAAACGGAATCACGATTTGCGTTGCCTTGCATTTGCCAAAAGCGGGACGTTTATCGTGGACAAGAATAAGGTGATAGCCGAATTCGGTGCGGACAGGCATCGAAATTTTGCCCACCGGCGTATTGTACGCCCCCGATTCAAAGGAATACACCATATCGAATGCGGTAAAATACCCCAAATCGCCTTTGTTTCCTTGCTGCATCACTTCTCCTCCCGCCGATTTTTTATCTTTCGCCGAGGGGTCGTC
>JGI24702J35022_10002604_pt1 | contig 10957 bp, 8 predicted proteins | sample TergutTh196P4_FD_35022 | JGI IMG/M metagenome (IMG submission 35022)
GCGCCGCTACCGCAAGCGCCGCTACCGCAAGCGCAGCTACCACAAGCGCCGCTACCACAAGCGCCGCTACCACAAGCGCCGCTACCGCAAGCGCCGCGATAAACATGGCAAGCGCAACACAAGCTCCATCGCGCGCCGAATACCTTGTTGCGGCTATGCGAATGATTGTAAACGATCATATTGACGACGTGAGCCTGGAATATATGCTTGGCAATGCAGCGGAGAGTCTAATAAACAGTTCTGATCTGGGGTGGTTTTTGAGGAAAGAGTGGATGGCTTATTCTAATGCTACCCTGCTTGGCTTGGAGCAGACGAGAGGGCTGGACGCCCTATACATCGGTGACGAGTTGATAATTGTCGGTGTGAATCCGGATTCTGACGCGTATAAAAAGGGCTTGAGAAAAGGAATGGTTATAGAGTCTGTCAACGGCTACCCCATAACTCCGACGAGCTTTGAGTGGGCGGAGGAGTTTTTTTCATTTGGAAAGACAAGCAGAATAAAGGCTTTTGATTATCAGACGGAAAAAAGTGAAAATTATCTCGTCGAGGACAACAATATCATGGCTATACCGCTTGACAGAAGGACGATCAGCGAAATTGAAGTCATAAAGATCAACAGTTTCAATGATCTTCTGTACGATGCCCTGTCAGGGGAGTTAGATGATATTGTTCGGAAAGGGAAACGGGATCTAGTAATAGATATTCGGGGGTGCGACACAGGATCCTTTGAAAACGCTGAAAAGGCGCTTTCATTGATAACCGGTTCTCAAAGGCGCTTTGGAGAGCTTGTGTCAGATACCGGAGAGGTTTTGAGAAGTTTTTTCTCCGGCAATACCGAAATTGAATTCAACCTGGCTGTTCTAACAGACGGCAATACAAGCGGAGCGGCTGAGCTGTTCGCGTCAGCGGTAAAGACGGAGAACAGGTCAAGTATGGTGGTTATAGGAACACAGACGGCGGGAGATACCGCGGTTAACAAATATTATGAGATTTTAAATCCGGCCGCTTATGCCGTATACTCGCGTGAAAACCCTGGTATGTCGGTGATAGTAGATGAACTCAATGAAGAGAACGGGTTTTCACTCGAAGAGGAAGATATCTTAGGGTATGTTTCGATAGTGTCTGACAGGTTTATTGACTCTGAAGGCGATGATCTGTTCGGCCTTGGCGTGGGCCCTGATATCTGGGCTTTGAGTTCTTTTTCGCCATACAGCATTTTGCCAAGACATATTAAGAAACTCAACACAGCAGGCACGACCGGGGAAGGGCAAAGGAGCGTCGACGTTTTATTTGCCAAGTCGATTCTAATGTATCTTGGCTATACAATTGACGATGAATCTATATATTTCGATAATGACTTTAAGGTTGCTTTAATGGATTTTCAGAGCGGGAAAGGACTCCGTGTAACTGGGCAATTGGATATAGCCACAAAGAGAGCGCTTAATGGGTTAATAGAAAGTGTTGTCATGGAATTTGACAGCGCAATATCCGCTGCAGTCAATTACTTAGCCGGCAATAGCCAGCAGAACAGCGGTAAACCAGGGGGAGCAGGGAGATATTCCGAAGCGGACGGCGTTAGTTATCGTCTGCCGGTAAAAGATGTAGTGGTAAAGCCGACTGGAATCAGGGCAAGCACCGGCGGAGCAACCGCCGCATCCGCCGTACCGGCGGCGGCAACGTCATCAGGGCAACTTACTTATCGAAACTCCGCGGCATATATCAATGCAATTGAAAAGCTCATTACTGAAAAACTTATTTCTGAGGAATGGGACGATTATGATTACATGTATGAGAATGCTCTGATCGCGATATTCTCAAGTGCTGATGTGTATACGAGGTATTACGCGCCTGATGAAGAGGAGGAGCTGATTAGCTTTATTTTTGGCACATCTGAAGGCATTGGGGTATATTTGGACAAGATTGGAAAAGACATTGTTATACTGGAAGTCTTTAAGGACTCCGGCGCGCAGAAGGCTGGACTAAAACCGGGCGATATAATTGTTGCCATAGATGGCGTAAGCATTGAGAATGCGTCTACTGACTTGGTAAGAAACCTCATCTTGAATTCCGGAAAAAGAAGAGTTATTTTGAAAATAAAAAGGGATAAGCATGAAGACCTGCTAAATTTCATTGTGTCTAAGAGAGCCGTTCATCCTGAATTTGTAGAATCAAGGATAATTGAAGAAGCCGGAGAAAAGATCGGTTATATCAAGATAACTGAGTTTACAGTTTATACTTCGGACGAATTTCAATCTGTTATCGAGAGTTTTCATAAAGATGGTATTGAGAAACTAATTTTAGATTTGCGCGACAATCCCGGCGGAGATTTGGAATGTGTTATCGAGATTGCCGGAATGCTTTTGCCTGAAAGCGTGATTGCAAAACTGGAGTATAAGTCCGATAGGATCGAAAACAAGGTATTCTACTCGGAACCGAGCGAATGGGATCGATTCGAAATTGTAACGCTGGTTAACGAGTATACGGCGAGCGCTTCAGAGATTCTGACCGGCGCCCTTAAGGATAACAAGGCCTCTGTGATCGTTGGCGCCAGAACATATGGAAAGGCCAGGGTTCAAGCTTTCTTTGATATTCTATCGTATGATGGATACATAAAAGCCAGGTCATTCTCAGTCGACACGGTAAACGCGGGTGAACTGCCCGCTTATGTACTTTGGGAAATGGGTGATGAAGACTTGGCGGGATGGCTGGCTATGACATGCGGAATATATAAAACGCCAAACGGAAATATGATTGACAAAAAGGGCATACTGCCTCACAGGTTGGTTTATATCAGTCAACAAAGAGAGCTTGTAGAAATGTTGAACGTGAAGGACATGACATGTACAGATGATATCGAGATTGGTGATGTGGATTTAAATATCTACTATTTGAAAAGATTGTTTTTATTGACCGGTTACTATGAAGCCTCCGCCGATCTTGAGTTTGATGATAAGACGTCTGCCTCCCTCAGAGAATTCTGTTCAGACAGGGGGCTTACCTACAGAGGGGTATTCGACGTGGAATTGCAGAAGGAAATCAACAAATTCATCGAAGAACAGCGTATCGTGCATGATGATCAATTTGCTACAGCGATAAAGATAATAAAACATGACTAAAGCCAATGAGATTACTTCGAAGGCCGTCACATCGCATATGTAGAAAAAACAAAACTAAAACCCTATTATTGCTATAGGGTCTTAGTTTTACCTTGACTCAATTCAAAATTGTAACAGTCTATCTAACCGTTGACCGTCTAACCGTTGACCGTCTAACCGTTAACCGAATCCTTCAAGCCTTTTCCAGCTCTAAAAACTGGAGCTTTAGAAGCGGGTATTTGAATTTCCTGGCTTGTCTGAGGGTTACGGCCTTTTCTTGCGGCTCTGCTCTTTACTTCGAAAGTCCCAAAGCCAACCAGTACAACTTTATCGCCTTTCTTTAAAGCTTCTTCAATGGATGCGATCGTCGCGTTCAACGCTATTTCCGTATTCTTTTTACTTATTCCAGCTTTCTCAGAAATAACATTTATTAACTCGGTCTTGTTCATTTTATGAAAACCTCCCGTAAATTTGAAATCGACATTATTCTATAATTTAAATTTAGACAAGTCAAGGCTTCTTTTGAAAAAAGCCGCGATATTTGCATATTTTTTTAACCTTTTTTAACTATTCTGACCATGCTCCGAAAGCTATTGTATGAATTGTTACCGCTATGAACATGGCATGAAACGCAAAAAAAACTATACTTAAACACTCCAACGAATACTTAAACTTACGCTGTGATTTTAACACTTTAAAATTAAATATATTTATCAGTATAAATCTTTTTAATTAGTTTTTTGATCAAAGTAATCATTGAGATCGTCTATAAGCTTATCAGCGTCGATCCCGTGCACAAAGCATGCAGCTTCGACACTCTCACCCGAGGCGGAAGGACAACCGATACAGTGCATGCCGTTCGACAGAAAAATAGGCGCTGTTTCCATGTCCATCTCCAATATATCTGATATTATCATGTCTTTTGAAATATTTGCCATTCCTCGTAAAAACCTCCCAGAGTTATTTTCATTCACTAGAATATTATACACGACTTCAACCGAAAAGCAACATTTTTGCTTTAGGAATTTATGCGCTTTTTACTTTTTACTTTTTACTTTATTACTGTGGGAATTTACGCGGGAATTTACGCCTCAGAAACTCAGAAACCTACATGTTGCGAACATAGTCATCAATATGGTATACTTTGTCGATAAAGTCAATATAGGCTTTTATAAGGTCAACACAGGATTCAATAAAGTCAACACAGGATTCAATAAAATCAACGCAGGATTCAATAAAAAGATGCAGGATTCAATAAAATCAACGCAGGATTCAATAAAGTCAACACAGGATTCAATAAAAAGATGCAGGATTCTGTAGGAGCCTATAAGGCTTCTATAAAACCAATATAGGCTTCCATTAGAGCCAAATTTGCCCAAGGAGGTAGAGTATGAGCACGTTCATGGATGAGTACAGGAGATGGATCTCCGACGAAGTTTTTGACGCCGATACAAAGGCGGAGCTGCTTGGGATTGAAGGCAATACACGTGAAATAGAAGACAGGTTTTATAAAGAGTTGGAGTTTGGGACCGCAGGACTGCGCGGCGTTGTCGGCGCCGGCGCGAATAGGATGAACGATTATACGGTTGGTAAAGTTACGCAGGGACTGTGCGACTTTATAGCATCAGAGGCGGGCGACGGCGCAAAGGGCAGAGGCGTCGTCATTGCGTACGACCCCAGGCGCAAGTCGCGCGAGTTTGCCGAGGGCTGCGGCGCGATAATTGCGGCAAACGGCATAAAAGCATATCTGTTTGACGATATCAGGCCTACGCCGCTGTTATCTTTTGCCCTTAGGCGCCTTAATTGCGTGGCCGGGATAGTGATTACCGCAAGCCACAACCCAAAAGAATACAACGGATTCAAAGTATATGGCGAGGATGGCGCCCAGATGAGCGTCAACAATTCGAATAAAGTAGTCGAGTATACAAACAGACTTCAAGGATATGGCGACATAAAGCGCATCCCCTTCGAGGAGGCGCGAAAATTGGGGCTTCTCCAGTTTATCGGAAAGGAAATAGACGACGAATACATCAAGAACGTCCGCAGCCTTAGTTTGCGAAATGACGAGATAAGGGCAAGTGGCATTCTTAAGGATTTCAAAGTCATTTATACGCCGTTACACGGCACGGGAAATATTCTGGTAAGACGTATACTGAGTGAGTTGGGTTTTGAAAACGTCCTGGTAGTTCCGGAACAGGAAGCCCCGGACCCGGATTTCTCGACTGTGGAGTCGCCAAACCCGGAAAACAGCAGCGCGTTTAATATGGCAATTGAACTTGCGAAAAAGGAGAATGTCGATATAATCATTGGGACCGACCCTGACTGTGACAGGATCGGAGTAGTATTCAAGGATTACAGCGGAGAATATATTACACTTAACGGAAATCAAATTGGATGCCTCTTGATGGACTATATCTTGAGTTCGCTGACTGAAACGGAAAAATTGCCCTCGAAGCCGTTTGTGGTTAAGAGCATAGTGACCAGCCGGTTAGCTGACGCTATAGCCAACTACTACGGGGTCGAGATATTTGAGGTATTCACGGGGTTTAAATACATATGCGGGCTGGTTAAGGAACTGGATGAGCTTGGAGACAGGAATTTCGTATACGGTTTTGAAGAGAGCCACGGCTATGTAGCCGGTACATTTGTGAGGGATAAGGACGGTGTTATCGCTTCCATGCTTGTCGCAGAAATGGCGGCGTTTTATATGACGAAGGGGATGACTTTTGCGGACGTTTTGAAGCGCGTATACGAGAAATATGGGCACACCCTGGACGTGGTTTTATCGTATACCCTAAAGGGTAAGGAGGGTCAGGATAAAATCGCGCAGACCATGAAAACCCTGAGAGCGAAAACACCTGCTGAGTTTGGTGGCGCTAAAGTCAGAATATGCAAAGACTACCTCACGGGTATTGTTGTTGACATTATTGACAACAAGTCCGAAAAGACGGATTTGGTAGAAAAATCCAATGTTCTCAGTTTTGAAATGGAAGACGGCTCATGGTATGTTATACGCCCCTCCGGAACTGAGCCTAAGATAAAGCTATATTTTGGAGTATCGGGCAAAGGCAGGGAAGAAGCGGAAGATGCTATGACCCGCTTCAGAGGCAGCGTCACAAGCGTTATTGAAGGTATGCTGTATAGTTGAGCAGTTTGGTAGTTAGCAGCTAAACAGTTAAGCGGCTGCGCAGTAAAGCAGTAAAGCAGTATAGTAGTATAGCCGTTTAGAGCAACTAAACAGTTAGCGGTTGCGCGCAGTAAAGCAGTCAAGCAGTTGAAAGGATTAATCGTAAAATGTATGAGGCGTTTGTAAGCGGAAAGAGTCTCCCAGAGGCGTATCACAAGTCGCTACTGGCACTGGACGAATTCGGCGAAATTTCGGAGTGCCCGGATTATGAGCAGAAGCAAAAAGAGTGCAGTATGACGCTGTTTGTTGAAGAACCCTTGATGGAACCTATGATTTCCAAGCTATTTATAGGAGGTCACGAGGAGCTTGAGCAGTATAGGCAGGAGGTTTTGGACGGTATCCTTGATTTCAGGATAGGAGATGGATGGGATTACACATACCATGCCAGGATCGAGTCACAAATGCCCTTTGTGCTGGAAGAATTAGCGCGCAACAGAGATAGCAGGCGGGCGGTAATAGACGTCAGGGATTGGAGAGCGGACACAAAGGCCGGCAATACCGGACCTGCGTGCCTTCAGCACATGCAATTTTTGATAAGGAGCGACAAGCTGCATTTAAAGGTTTTGATGCGCAGTAACGACGCCCCTGAAGCCGCATTTATGAATATGTTCGCTTTCATTATGCTCCAGGAGAGAGTTGCGGGAAAGTTGAACGCCAAGATGGGGCACTATACTCACAGGGCAAATTCATATCATTGCTATGAAAAGGACTTCTCATTGCTGAATTCGTATATCAAAGGCATTAAGGCGGGAAAGGAAATAACGTTCAACTATATAGATTTCTATAGGGAGCTCATGGATGAGTCCAAGCCATTAATTTCAAAAAAAGTCAAAAGCCTTAAGGAAAACAGAATTAATACATAATTTTCTGAAAATTTGTTAAATTTAACATAACTGTTATTGAAAAATAATTTTATATGCTATATAATCTTCTAAAGGTATTGGGTTCCACGTACGAATGAAAGATGTAAAGCATACAAAAGTAAAAATCATGAGTACTTGACTGTGCCAGAAATTGTGTATAGTGTATTGCGTGGTGCAAATTAGTATTGCACATAACATGTTGCGTACTACATAGTGTGCATGATGTATTGAACATAGCATACTGCGCATAATGTAGCGCATATTGTAAATTGCATAGTGCATATTGCATAGTGCAAATTGAGCATAATGTATTGATTGCATATGTTGCGTTTCGTAGTAGAAAAAACAGAGTGCACATCGTACACTACACATTGCACAATAAATAATTATAATTGCGTATTGCGATAGAAATGTAAAGGGCAGAACGCAAGCTACTGTTTTTTTGCGCGGGAGAGTAGTCGTGAGGATAAGGAGAATGAATGTCTATGAGCGCTGAGCTTAGAGTAAGTGCATCCGCTTTCACCCATAGAGGTCAACTGCATGATGTCAACACAGGCAATTTTATCTTGGATGGGCGATATCTTTTCGGATTTGAGCTCGATAATTCCCACATTTCTCTAAACAACTGGGATAGAAGTTACTTTTTCGCTATATGCGACAGTAGGCGAAATGACTACTTAAACACTTCCGTTTCCGGCATAAAGGAGCTTAAAAAACTGAGTGGCCGTCTCAAGACTTACACGGGCGATATAAAATCAAAAACTGAAATGATGGGCGAGTGTTTCATCAATACAGAGAATTTGCTATATGAAAGCGTCAGGTATGCCGACTTTGAACGAAACCGACCAACGCGTGACAAGACGCTTACATCTTTGGATAAGAAATTAATGCCCGATGGAGAAAAGAGGACAAACGCAAAAAGTTCGGTTGATGACGAAGGCGACATTGGAGAAGACCTTGGCGACGAATATGACGACAACTTTGACGGGTCGCATAAGAGCGGGTACAAAGGCGAGTTCAGGGACGAGTATAAGAGCGAATACAGGGATGAACCAAAGGCTGAACCGGAAGACGGATATAAGAGCGAATCCAGGGACAAGCCTGAAGATGGGATTAAAACAGACGATTACAAAGATGGGTATGAGGACGATTATGATGATGGGTATGAGGATGGTTATAACAAAACTGGTGGTCATTACACATATCCTGATGATGAATACTATGATGAAGACGAAGACGATTTTGAGGACGATTTTGATTTCGATGACGATGATGATGATAGATATAGCAGCATTGACACATCAGTTCCGGGAGGGAAAGGATTTTCAACTGCCGGCATCGTAATTAGCGACAAAAAGATATCGGTTTTGGCTCAAGGTGATTGCGAAGCGTTTTTACTTAGGGGTTCAACCTTGCGTATACTTTCAAGCAGTGAAAATGCCGTTGGCGGTTCTGATCAGAGGATGCAGAATGTTAATGCCAGGATGCGGCAGAATTCCGGGCCGTATCACCCCTATGGCAGGTCGTCGGAGGTCTTTGACGCCAAGGAAGGGGATGTTCTCCTTCTATGCTGCACAGATTTGGTTGACGCGCTGGGGAAGGATAATATTGACGATTATCTTGCTATGCGTGAGGATGCCTCAATCATAACAAGCACTATGATGTTTGACGCCGTAAAAAGTGAACCCGATAGAAATCTGACGTGCCTTGTGGTCAAAATTGAGGAGATACAAGAAGAAGATATGCTGGCGTCAGTTCAAAAGAGAATGGACGCAAGATATAGCCAGAGCGGCGTCAGGATGGGAAGCCAGACCGGGGCAGGCACAGGCGTTGGCGCTGCAGTATCCGGTATGAATACAGGAGCTGGGGGGGTCGCTAAATTTGAAACCGGAAGCACGCGTATTGCAAATACCCCTTATCAAAATAGGGATGCCTTTTCCAAAACTGCCGCGCAGAAGTTTGAAGCGCCATCGAAAAAGTTTGGTCCGAAGAGTTTCAATAAATCCTTTATTCAAAGCGCTGTTACAACAGTAGTTCTGATTGTGCTGCTACTGGTGTCATATTATCTATTTGAAGAGAACAAGAATGGTTCGTCAGGTGTGGTGAATAATTCAAGAACAACAACCACGACAACAGCGGGAACGCGCACTACGGGTGATGGCGGCAATATGGAGGGCGTGGGCGATGATGGCGGTGGAGGGTATGAAAATGGCGATGAACCCACTACGCACGACCAGGACAGCGGAACTACCACCCGGTACGTTGAGCCGACGCCAACGCCAACTCCCGGCCCATTGGCGATGCACAAGGTTTCAGGAGGTGAGAACCTCGGCAGGATTGCTCAAAGGTATTACGGCAGTTCAGCGAAAGAATATGTTGATTTGATTAAGGAGGCTAACAACCTGACATCAGATTTGATCAGGGTAAATGATGAGCTTACCATACCGCAAAAGCCTGCGACAGAGGCTTCGCCTTCTCCGTCTCCAGCGCCAAACTAACTGAGCAGCAGCGCGATATAACTGCCTATAACGAGAAAGGGCCCAAATGATATTGAGTCCCTTCTCTTTTTTATGCCCAGGATTATAAGCGCCAGTCCGATTACGCCGCCTGATATTATTGAGATGAAAACAGCGAACAGACAGCGATCAAAACCAAGTATTATTCCGATAGGAATCAAGAGCTTTATATCTCCCATACCTATCGAATTCTCTTTTTTAAAAATAAAAAAAGACACAACATAGATAAGAAAGAAGAACACAGCGCCCGGCAACAAGCCCATAAGGGGTAGAAACGGGCTTTGATTCCCGCCGTATATGGCCATTGGCCGGATTATATTGTAGGAAAATGCGAGAGTAGCGATGACGAGAGAGTAGAATATAAGCCTGTTTGGTATTATCATCCACTGGACGTCTATTATTCCGGCGCCTATAAGTAGCGCGAAGAAAATGGAATAGCATAAAAATTCAAATGAAAAAGAGTATTTAAAAAAAATTGACAAAAAGAGGAGCCCGACAAGAATCTCAACAGCGGGATAAAGTGGTGAAATACTGGACTTGCACTGTCTACACCGCCCTCGCAGGATTATATAGCTTATTACAGGAATCAATTCCGCCGCGCTCAGGATTTTACCGCAACTCACACAATGCGACCGTTCGGTTACAACGGATTCGCCCCTCGGGACCCTATAGATTACAACATTTATGAATGAACCGACCACAAGCCCAAAAACGAAAATTATTGAATAAGTCAAAAGGGCCGACGCGCTAATTGTCAAATTAAAATCCTCTTAAGACTATATTCAGAATTATTGAGACAAGAACGATTATTGAAACCGCAAGAGCTCCTACGACTGTGACGCTGACTCTGTCGAACTTTCTTTTTAAACGTTTCCTGTTCAGGTGCAGGCCAACAACCGCCATAATTACGCTGGGCGCCACGAGGAAGAGCGAGTAGTAAAGGTATTGTGGCAGCCATGGATATTCGATATGGGTTGCAATCAACGATTCAAAAAACTTGATGTTTTTAGGAATTGCGAAGTATACAAGCGTAAGTCCTCCCAAAAGAAACGCCCAACTTGAAATAGCCATTATCCTCATAGCCAAAATCACTTTATCAGGCTTTTTTCTGCGTTCTACACGTTTTGGCGGCGCATCATCAAACAGCCTCCGGTATTGATCGTTAAGCTTCAAGACATCACGCTCCTAAAATGGCATTGAAGTATGAACTAGCCGTTCATACTTTCGAGAGGAACCCTATGGTTCCCCTCGATTCTCCCCTCCTTTACTGCGGGAGAGGGGATTCCCCTCTCCACA
>JGI24702J35022_10002605_pt1 | contig 10952 bp, 9 predicted proteins | sample TergutTh196P4_FD_35022 | JGI IMG/M metagenome (IMG submission 35022)
AAGAAAAAATTAAAATTCTCAGAGAAATTTTAGAAGACGGAAAATCAATAAGCCAAACAGCGGAAAAGTACGGGCTGCATCCGAAAGGAGTTTCTAAATGATAATTGAAACCCCGCATGAAAATATTGAATTAACCGAACCGGTTGTTAAACCGGTTGAAATCCCTGAAAAGATGCGCCCTTTTAGCGACAAGTGGGGGAATATCATAACAAAACCAATAGATGTAATAAGCGAAAATCACGGACCGCATTTTATACAAGTTTCTTTATACGCTGTTAATAATTTATATTTTTATGGGTATCAATTAAAAATTAAAAAATTGGTTTTTCAAAAAAGGGCAAAAGTTACCGACCGACCGGAAGAAACGGAAAGAGACGCTCGCCGGGCGGCACAGAATGAATTGTTTGAAATCGTCAACAAACAATCTAAAAAAGCGTTAGATGTGTTTTTAATTTTCGATAAAATATGTTATAATCAACCTGAATTGTTTTAGGAGGGAATATGGCAAGCACTGCCGTTAGATTGGTTATTGACGATCCTGAAAATTTTCATTTACTAACAACTGACATGAAGGAACAGATTATAAAGGGCGGCATTGCAACAGTCAATGTGCAGGCTGCATTAACCCGAAAAAACGCTGTAAAACAAGTTAAAGATAATTTTACCCTTAGAAACAATTTTACCGCTTCGCAAATTCAATTTCAGCCAATGGAAAAATCGCGGTTTATCTCCCTGTCCAAAATTCAATCAAAAGTGGGCATAACCGAAAAGGCCGGTTATATGGCAAGGCAGGAAAGCGGGGGGCCCCGTCGCCCGGAAAGCGGAAAAAATTTAGCAATCCCCACTTTTAGGGCGAGGGGCGGGAATAAGGGATCGCCGGTTTTGAAAAACATGCGCTTGAATAAATTAAAAAAAGTAAAAGGCGGGAATTACAGCAAAAACATTGTAGCATATCCGGCAAAACTGGTTGCAAAGGCGGCGGTTGCATTTAAGCATGGTTTGGTTATGCGCCACAGCGATAAATTTTTCACGGTTTCCAGTTTTCAGGAAAAAGGAGGAAAGGTTTCTTTCAAAATGCAGCAAATATACGGCATGAATTTTAAAGAGACAACCACGCCGGCCAACCCGTGGCTATTGCCGTCAATGGAAAAAACCAGCAATGGACGCGGAAAATATTTTTATTCAACAGATGAAAAAGCTGGGGATGTAAGCATATTAAAAATTTATGGCTCGCTTCCAAGAATTATTTCCAATTCGTTAAACCGATCTATGCTTCTTTCATACCACTCGCTTTCGCCCGGGTATAAATCATTCAGCGGCTTACCAAGTTTTATGGCTTTCAATGCCCTGTAATCACGCTTGGCAATTTCATCAAGAATCTGGTCCCGTTCCGTTACCATCTTGATCCGTTCTTCAGATTCTTCATTGTTAACTAATATATCATCCATACAATTTTCTCCTAAACAATATTAAAACCGCACGACCCGGAACTCCATGCCGCAATTGCAGTAGCGCTTCCGACTAATGTCGCGCTTGATGTCCCATTGGTAGTATACGCTGCCGCAGAAGGGCCGGAAATTCCGCGTAAATTATTTCCGTGAAAAGTACTGTAACTTGTAGCTGCGTTATAGTATGCAAATGCGTTTACAGCAGCACTGTTACTAATAATGTTGCTGTTAATGATGTGGTTGTTGCCTCCAGAACGAATGCCATAACTTGTATTGCTGCCACTGTTGGAGACGGTATTTCCAGTTATGTTGTTATAGCTGCCATAAATAAAAATACCGGTACTTTCACTGCTGTTGTTGGAGAAGGTGTTTCCGTTTATGCTGTTACAGCTATTATTAATATAAATACCATAACTTGTACCGCCGCTGCTGTTGAAAACGGTATTTCCGGTTATGCTGTTATTGCTGCCGTTATAATTATAAATGCCATAACTCATATTGCTGCTGATGTTGGATATAGTATTTCCAATTATGCTGTTATTACTGCTGTAAATACCAATTCCATAACTTGTAGTGCTGCCGCTGTTGGAGACGGTATTTCCAGTTATGCGGTTACTGTTGCCGTAAATACCAATTCCATGACTCAAATTGCTATCGCTGCTGTTGGAAACAGTATTCCCAGCTATGCTGTTATTGCTGCCAGAAATATAAAAGCCATAACTTGAACTGCTGTTGCTGTTTGATATAGTATTTCCAGTTATGCTGTTATAGTTTCCGTAAATATAAATTCCATAACCCGAACTGCCGATGTTAGAGACAGTAATTCCGGCTATGCTGTTTCCGCTGCCAGAAATATAAATGCCGTATATAACACTAACTGAAGAATTATTAGTAATTTTTAAACCGGTTAATTTACAACCCGAACCTGTTATGTTTATCAAACCTGTATCCGATCCTGTTATATTTACTGTTGCATCAAGAACAGTAGAATCTCCATTCCCTTTGATTGTTACATTGTTTTTATTGACATAAATTGCCCCGGTAATGTTATAAGTTCCTTCCCTAATGACAATCTTTCCCCCGCTGGAAGGAAGGGCAGTTATGGCTGCGTTTATCTGAGTAGTGTCGTTTGAACCATTGCAAAGGTAATCTACATCGCTTAAAGAATGGCCGCCATTGGATGCTCCCACCACTAAAGTAACACATTTCTTTTTCTGAAATACCTGCGCCTCGGTTGCAATTAACGTTCCGTCATTGGAAGCTGCACCTGTTTTATACGGGACTTTGGGAATGCCGGCAAACACAGGGTTTGAAATATTGGCTTTTTCAGAAAACAGCTTTTTCAAAGCATTTAATGTGTCAGATGCATATGCATTATCCGGCAAATTATTTACGCCGGCCAAGCTGCCGAAAGCATAAATGAATAATGCCTGCCTAAATCCGTTTATGTCATTCATCCAATCAGCTTTATAGGGGGTCCCTTCGTAACCGTCCTCATCCGGCGAATCCACAGCTTTGCCCCCGGGATAATCAGGATCACTGTCATCACGGTAGTCAGTATAATCTCCGTCAATTTTAATCATATAATTCTCCTTCCCATTCAATATATAACACAGCCGTAGTATGAACCGGCTTCACTTTTAGAATAATGTATTCGATAAAATTTTTCCATTTTCTCTCTATTTTTATTTTTTTAACAAACACAATTTTATTGTTATTATCCCGCTCTGCCTGGCTGCAAACATAAAAACAACATTCCCAAAACTCAGGGTTATCAGGAATTGAATACAGGCCGGACACGTCATTCTGTAAAACCATGGGAACAAAACTGCTTTCGCCAACCCTGTAATTGCACACTGCTTTTTTATTCCCGCACACCATTGATCTTGAATTGCAGGTTGAAAGAATTAACACATTTCCTTCCCTTGGGTTTTTTAAGGGAATATTTTCAATAATTTTGATACCGTCATTTATTTTTTTTAACATATCCTCAAGAAATACCGCGCTTTGCCCTCCCCTGTTAATTTTCCATAAAGAATCCAATATATTCCGCCGTTTTTCCAATTCCGCCTCAGTGAAAAAAATACCGAAAACATTTTCCCATTTTTCGGGAAAACGCGTTGTATCCGGGAATATGTCAAAATAAACCAGTTCCGCTTCTTGCCGAATTTTTTCCGGTAAAAATGAAAGCCCTTTAATTAATTTTCTTTTATTGTTGTTTACATACAATTCAAATGCTTTTGAACGGGAAAACAAATTTTTTATTGCTTCAAAAAATTTCAAAACAGCACCCCGTTAATAAAAAGGTTTCCCAGTTTGCATAATTCCCCCATGCCTAAAGTATAGGTATGGATAACATCTCCAGATTTACGCATAACAATGCTGTCAAATTCTGCTTTCCGTGTTATTGCAACCTGATCAACCACTGAAGATACATTGTTTTTTGTAACCTTATCTGTCCTGTTGTTATCATCTGAAAGCCCCCTATTGTACGGTTCCCTTCCTAAAAAATATTCTTCTACAGGTGCCTTAACTAATAGCGAAAAATCCAACGCTGAAATCCCAGTTAATCCTTCAACATAAACATCAAAAATTACAACAGAAACCGGCTTGACATTTGAATAGGTTTCATCTCCGGAAGGATCAATTATTGCCGTTAACGGTTTCCGTGTTGCTTTGCCGGTTTCCGGGCTGTATGTGCAGGCTTTCCCCACTTCGATTAACAGTGCGCCATCAGGTATTCTGTCCGGGTAGTTTGACGGCAGGCCGGAAACAAAAACTAAAACACCGGAAGGGGAATTAACGTCTTTACATGGATAAATGTTTAAAACACCAGGAACTTCCATTCCCCATATTCTATAATCGGCAAGCGCACCGCCCTGCGGCTGCATTCGCCAGCGGTTTACAACCCTAAACCGGTACTCAGACTCTGGTTCATCCTCGGATGCTGCTTTTACGACGGTTTCAACTAACGCCGTTTTTTTTACATTTCCTAAAGGATTGACAAAGTTAAGCGTTTCCCCCACTTCAAGGTTTCCTGTAGTTCCCGCTTCAGCGCAAACAACCGCTATTGTTTCCGTTTCATTTTCAAGCGTTTTTGTATTATCAACTAAATAAATTTTTCCTGTAATGCCGCTTTTTAACTGCGTACCGCTGTATAAGAAACTATTAATTTGCGTAACATCAACTTTTATTTGCCCCTGCCACTGTGTACCACGCCGCGGTTCCCCTGCGCCTATTAAAATACCCCATTTAACAAGAGGCCTAATCTTCATTCCCAAAATATTTATTTCATTCCAGTATGCAGTCTCTGGAAATATTTGTAGAAACAGCCAGCCTATCTGTTTATAAAGGATTATAAACACCCCGGCAAAAACAGCAGCAAGGACTTTTATAAAAGACCTTGGCAAAATCCGAAGCTTGTTGTTAAATTCCTGCTGTAACCCGTTTATAATTAAGGTTCGAATTTCTTTAATATTTTTATTGTCATACGGTATTGCCATGTCCGGCCCCCCATAATAAAGAATATGTATTTTCAAATAATTTATTTTTATCTTTTAATATTATAACTTTCAAATTAAACCTGTTTTTTTCTGCTGCCTGCCCGTATATAAATATATCATCCGCTATTTTCTCTTTTATAAACCATTGCAAATCCATAGCCGCAGCCGTTTCCGCTTCCCTGATATTTTTAACAGTCATAGGAAGCCCTGCTGTAATAATTTGAAAACGCGATCTTAATTTTTCGCTTTCATTAATTCCTTGTATTTTATTTGCCCACCACTCCTTGTTTGATTTAACTTTTCCCGCATCCTCTTTATTGCCGCCAAAAAGGGAAAGATAAACAGCGGTAGAAAATTGCCTGTCAGAAACACAGAGGCCGTTCTCCACATCTATGTCTCCGCTTTCAACTGTATCGTATAACAGTAAATCTCCTTCAAAATTTTGCAGCATACTAATCCCCTATAATAACACTGCTGGAACCGCTTGTTATTACACCTTCAAATTCCATGTCCGATGGATTTAATACTCCGACCGCTGGTGTGCCAGAGCCTCCTGAAACCGATACAATAAAAGTATTGGCAGGTATTTTAATTTTTACCGAATCGCCGTTACGGGCAGCTTTTTCCCCTTCGCCGTTTAATAACAATTCTTTTCCTTCAACTTCAATTGTTCCGTTACCCAGCATTGAAAGTTTTGATTTTATATTTCCGTTTTCATCACGCGCAAAAAATATTTTCTCCCCCGGTTTTGCTCCTTGAGTTTCATTGAATATGCCTACAACGGCATATTTTCCAGTGCCGTCAATTTTTAATAAAGCTAATTTGTCATTTTTTATCGGCGGAGAGTCTTCCCCGGAAGAATTAAACAAAATTCCTTTTTGGTTATACCCCTTACGTGTTTCCGCTATAAGCTCTACGGCTTTTTCTATATGATGGTTTATAACTTTTCCAATTCTTCCAGCATATTCTTTTATTCCCATGGCAATGCCTCCGGTAATTCTTCAGTAAATGAACCGGGTAAAACAAGTTCAAGATCGGCAGTTTTCCCTGTTTCATCCCGCAAAAGTTTTATATTCCGCGCTGTAAAGTTTGTTTGCCTTGTAATCATTGCTCCGGGGGCTTCCACGTAAACAGACATTCCTTTTTTAAATAATTTCCCTTCATTGTTTAAGTGCGTATCACATTTTAAATTGTATTTTACGCAGTCGGCAAACATTCGCCCGGCATGTGCTTTAACTGCGTTTTCCAATTCCGATCTCGTTTCCGCATCATCAACTGTAATTGTGTCATGGCGCATTATGCCCTTCTTAATTAAAAATTTATTTTCGTATGTGTAGGTCAATGGCTCTGCCAGCACCTCATTTTTTGTGTAACCTGTAATATGCGAATAAAAACTTTGGGCATTAAATTGCGGCGATATTGATATTAATGGAGCGTACCCTTCTTTAAATTGCATAAAAGCGTTTTGTTGTGCAAGTTTATAAAACACCAGCGATCCGTTTTCATCATTCGTAAATAGGAATTTACGCTGTTGGGCAAGTTTTAAAAGAAATTCTAAAATCTTTTCATTAGGTTCTATTGCAACTTCTGAAAACGGATCGCCTGTTCCGTCCTTAAAAATAATTTTAATTCCGTATGCATCCGCAACTGGATCGGCAATGTCTTTTATTGTAACATTGTAATATTCAACTGGATATTTTGACGGCGGTACAGTGCAGTCATTTAAAATGCCACATAACGGATATCCCTGTAATGTTATCTCTGTTGCTTCCGCTTGCAGTTCGGGATCAGGTGTCAATAAAAAACCCTTAAATAACAATTCTCTTAAATAATAAACTGCACAAGTTTTGAATGCAAAAGGCATTAACGATTCTTTAATATCTTTTACCGCTAAATCATAAGGAGCCGAAAATGAAAAACTGTCGAAAGAATCAGCGGAAAGATTTATTTCGTATTTTGTGAAACCTGTAAATTTTTTTCCGTCAACAATTATTGAAACATCCTGTTCACTGTCTGAAAGTTCTATTGAACGTAATGTTTGAGGAACAACCTGGCTTTCCACAGCATCATCTTGTATTATTAAAACATCTCCCGGATAAATAAGAGGGGAACCGTCTGAGGCTGTTTTTCTACTTGCTAACTGCGGATTAGCGTCAATAATTTTTTTCCATTTTGAAAATGTGCCATAATACTTAACTGAAATAGCACCGAGGGTGTCGCCTCTTATTACTGCATGGCTATGCATAATAAAACATCTCCCGACCCATGGGCAGTATTTCAAAATCATCAATATTCAAATTGTTTTCAATTATCATCTTGTCTAAATAATAATCATCAACAGAACCGTATAATTCCGCGCAAAGTTCAATAAAATTGCGATCCCTGTCAAGTTTTATCTTCCGCCTCATTGGAAGCAAAAAAGAAATATTTAAAATAAAATCAATTGATTTATGCACTAATTGAATTAATAACAAATATGAATGAGCATTTGAATCTATAAAATTATTATTTTCTATTTTTCTATCTTCAAATTCTTTAATTTCGTTTAATAATTCCTTTAACTGTACAGCAACAGCAACTGCCGTTTCCCTTGACATAACGCCATTTCCTGAATAAAAAGCACCGCCTGCAGGAACGCCGCTTGCCGCACTTTGCATTATGCTTAAAGCCGCGCCTGAAGCAACAGATGCGGCTGAACCGGATAGAATCAGCCTTGTGCTTGAAAAAGCGTTTTTTATGTTATTAATACCAAAAGGATCATTTTTAAATTGCTTTATTATTTGCGTAATAAGCTGGGAATATCCTTTTATTTTTTCAGTGATGTTTATAAACATACGGCTTGGCTTTTTCATGACGTTTAGAATAAGCCGGGCTATATTTAATTTTAAAATGAATAAATTTTCTACTTTGTTTAATAAGGATTTTACATTGTTTTTTAATTCACTTATTGAAGTTAAAAAATCTGGATCGTTTAATGCAAGAAATGACAAATTTTCATTTAACATATCGGTTTCTGTATCCAGGGTTGCTGTTATTTGCAATTGTTCGCTAATATTTTCAATTACAATATTTTCGGCAAATTCTACGGCTGCAGATTCAGAAAATTCTTCAAAATCCGATATAATTTCATCAGATGGCACCGCTTCCAGGTTTACTGGTTCATCCGTTATTGTTTCAGTAAAAGTGATTGTTACACGGCTTTCATTTATGTTGTTTATTAAATCATTTTCACGTTCTATGCCTCCGGTAGGTATAACTTTGACAATGCCGTAAACAGGGTGCTGTAATTCCGCTATGCCTCTTTCAAGCAGCGCCGCTTCAAAATCATTTGCATTTTTAACATGATCGTCGCTGTTGAAAATACAAACAATAGAAAAAGTAACCGGGCCGCCGCCTTGGTGCTGAACATGAGCGCCGTCCCTGTCCGGAAAGGTAAAAACCCCTGTTTTTAGTTCTGTTTTTTTTGAAAATTTGTCTCCCCATAAAAAAACAAATTCTTTTCCGCTGGGAGCTGTGTATTTTGCTTCTAAAAGTTCTCTGTCCTGCATTTACCTGTTGCCTCCCGATGCCAATACACTGACATTAGGTGAAACCGGCGGGCGCGTTACCTTTGCTGTAGATCCCTGCTCTGCCCTCACCATAATATCAACCGCATCGCGGTTTGTTGTTTGACTGTAAATATACCGTTCCGCTGTTGTCATAGGCATTGCTGGCGGTCTGCTTGCCGCTGTCATTGCCGGGCTTATTAATTGCGGAGCATAAGAAGTCGGCAAAGAAGAGCTTGTTGTGTTTAAGGTGCGGAAAGCCGGTACTGCGGTGTTTGCTGTTTTTGTAATATTTTCAACCTTTGCAGGACCGCCAGTAAAAAAATCTTTAACAGCGCCGCCGACACGGCCAAAAAAACCCTTGACTTTTTCCCATCCCTCTTTTATTTTATCGATTAAATTAGAAAAACCTTCCTTAACTTTTGCAAACGCATTTAAAAAACCCTCCTTAAACCGTGTTAACCCGCCGCCGGTTAATTCGTCTATTTTATCCCAAGTGCTGCCTGTTACATTTTTAATTCCATCCCATGCGTTACTGGCTGCGTTTTTAATCCCACTCCAGGCTTTTTCCGCTGTGTCTTTTGCGCCGCTCCAAACATCCTTAAAAAAACCTCCCACTGCTCCAAATACGCTTTTAATTCCGCCCCAGGCTGTGCTGGCTGCGTTTTTTACACCGTCCCAGGCTTTTCCTGCTATGTTTTTTACTCCGCCCCAAACATCCCCAAAAAAACCTCCCACTGCTCCAAATACGCTTTTAATTCCGCCCCATGCTTTTCCGGCTATGCTTTTTATCCCGTCCCATGCTTTTCCGGCTATGTTTTTTACACCATCCCAAACACCTTTAAAAAATCCACCTACTGCCCCAAATATGTTTTTAATTCCCTCCCACGCGTTGCTGGCTGCGTTTTTAATCCCCTCCCAGGCTTTTTCCGCTATGTTTTTTGCGCCGCCCCAAACGTCCTTAAAGAACCCTCCTACCGCTCCAAACACGCTTTTAATTCCGCCCCATGTGTTACTGGCTATGTTTTTAATCCCCTCCCAGGCTTCTCCCGCTATGTTTTTTACGCTGTCCCAAAGCCATCCAAAGAAATCACCAATGGCAGAAAAAGCATTTCCTATTGCTTCAACAACGTCATCCCAATATGCTATCAATGCGATAATGCCGGCAATTAACGCGCCTATTGCCAGAATTATTAAGACTATTGGATTAGCCGCCATAGCTGCATTTAAAAGCCATTGAATGCCAGTCCATATTTTCCCCGCAACAGCGGCGGCTTTTTGAGCGATAGAAAATGCAATGGTTGCTATTTTTGCGCCTATCATTCTAGCTTTTAAAAGAACAAACGCCTTCGCCATGCTTAATATATTCTTGACAAAGCCTAAAGCCATTGACGCTTTTTGTGCAACAGTATGGCCAATAGTTGCAATTTTCGCGCCTATTAATCTAGCTTTTAAAACAACAAATGCTTTCGCCTGGCCAATAATATTTTTTGCAAAATCTAACGCCATTGCTATTTTTTGGCGAAGCGTAAATAAAAAGGTTTGTGCTGCCGCCCCCGCTGTGCCGGCTTGGTATAAAGCCATTGCCTTCGTTTGANNNNCGGNANCAAAACAAGCCACAAGCATAACGGCATTGTAAACGCCTTTTATAAATGAAAAAACACTAGACGCTGCCGCTGCCGCAAGCATAACGGCTTTATACGCACCAACTGCAATCATTACTGCAAGAATGGGCGTGCGCAGGTCCCAAACAATGCCGATAAAATCCATTACATAACTTCCTAATTTTGACAGCCAATTAAAAACCTCTGCTATTTTATCGGCAACCGGCTGGAAGTCAAAATCTTCTAATTTATCCGCCATTTTTTCAAATTTTTCAGCTATTTTTTCAAACAAAGGCATTAAAGCGGTTCCCAATTTTATTCCGGCATTTTTAATTTTATTCATTAAACGGCTCATTCTTTCCGCAGGGCTGCTTGCAACAATGTCAAAGGCACGGTCAACCGCCTGGGCGCCGCCCTGCATTTCCGCAAGCGCGTGCGCAAAATTATCCGCGCCGGTTTCGGTCAATGCCATAACAGCGTTTAACGCTTCAACCGATCCAAAAAGGTCAATTATTGCCTGTTCGCTTCCGCCGGTTTTTACTTTAATTTCTTTTAAAAATCCGGCTAAGCCTTTAGAACGCAACGCCGCAGCGGAAAAATCAATCCCTAACTGCCTGGCGGCTTTTGCCGCTTTGGTAGAAGGGTTTTGAACGCTTTTTAAAATGTTCAGCACCCCCTTCATTGCTTTGGGGGTTTCTATGCTGCCGGCCGTCAATGCGGCAATTGACGCGAAAAGCTCATCGGTTTCAACGCCCAGCCGCGCTGCCGTGGGCAGAACGCTCCCTAAAGAACTGTTTAATTCTTCAAAAGATGTTTTTCCTAATTTATTTGTTATATACATTTGCCCGGCAA
>JGI24702J35022_10002606_pt1 | contig 10948 bp, 9 predicted proteins | sample TergutTh196P4_FD_35022 | JGI IMG/M metagenome (IMG submission 35022)
GTCTGTCACTGTATAGGTGACGGACATGCTTTGTAACTTATTGAACCTCAGTAGATTAAGAAGGCAAATGTTTACAAAATGTTTAACTGATTAGTAAACGAGTTGACAAGTAGACGAGTAAACGAGATATAAAGAATTGAATATGAGATATTTATCCCGATTTTAATTCGGAATTATTTGTTAAACAACGATTAAACATGGCTATAATCAATAAGTTACGAGCGATTTTGGAGCGAAAATTTGCTTGCAAATTGTGGTTCGACAGGCTCACCACTTGCTTGCCGGACAAGGAAAAATTCTTCCAATAGGATAGTAATCAATCGGTTAAGTGTTTTTACCTTTGTGATGAATTGAAAATAAAAAGTAAAGGTGTCTGTCATCTATACAGTGACAGACTTATTTGTTAAAAAAAATTACATTTGCATAATCATAAGAAAAAACTTAGTAATGAAACAAATAGAATTTTTATTGTCATCGCACAGATACGGTATTCATTTAATCACATCTGAAATTTTGTCCGGTATTGGTATCTTACCTCAAACAGGTGTGTTGCATTTATTTATCAAACACACTTCTGCCGGTATATTAATTTCCGAAATGAATCCTGATACTGAATCCGGTTTGAAAACTTTTTTTTCGGATTTAGTAGAATCTCAAAAAAACAAAGATTCTATTGAAGATAAAGAAAACAGTTTGCGTTCACGGATCAAGGCATCTCTTGCCGGGCAATGTCTTACTATTCCGGTTACGAATAGCAAATTGAATTTAGGTTCGCGGCAAGGCATTTATCTTTGCGAGTTCAAACATTTTATCGGGAAACGGAAAATCGTTGCGACGATTATTTCGTAATTGCTTTAAAAATAGACATTCACTGTTGCAATTGATTCGCTTGTAGTCCAGGCCGGTCCTCCTTTTACCAGACGCATAGCTTCCCAATCAGCCAAAGGACACAGCGATTTAATGACACGAATGTCATACGGACGTCCGTTTTTATCAATGGAAAACGAAAGTGTGACATATCCGGTTATGTCTTTACATTCTTCATCCATTGGACGATCAAGTTGGGTTTTCAAATATTCATCGTAGGCTTGGATGCCGACAGTCGGTTGAGGAATTGTAGTAGTATCGGCTTTTAATGCCATTTTTTCGGCCTCTACTATGACCTTGTGTTCGGCAAAATCTCTTATATCAATTCCTTCATATTGCTGATTATCAGAAATTAAGTTCTCGGCTACCTCTGCTTTCATTACTTCCGGTCGTTTATCATAGTTGTCGGAATAATCTTTTGGTGCATATTCCGCTTCCGGAGAATTGTCGGCCAAATCTTCCAAAGAGGTTGTATCCAACTGAATTGGAGCGCTTTCAGCCACAAGTATGGTTTCCGGTTGTTTTAATTCGTCCCACAAAAAATAACTTCCGCCTATACCGATTAGTAAAAGGATGCTTGCGGCAACAGCCCAATAGCGAAAAGCGTGGTTTGAAGGACGGGTCTGGGCGGAAATCTTGTTCTGCATTTTTTTAATCCGGATTTCATGGTCTCCGCGAACTTTATCGTAACCTTCCAATGCGTCGGACAAAAAGGGATCTTCCATCGCTTCCCGTTCGATGCGATTGATTTCCCTTCCTTTCCTGATTCCTTGTATGTAACGAATGATGTTCATTGACTGTTTTTTTCAATACAAATTTTCAAATTTCGTTTCCCGTTTTGAATATAACTTTTCACTTGTTTCAAACTATATTCGGTGCTATTAGAAATATCCGCGTATGACATTTCTTCCATAAAAAAACGAATAATGGCGATGCGTTGTTCGACAGGAAGTTTTTTTATACAGCGCTTCAATAGCTCTTTTTTCACCTGATCTTCGTTCTCTTCATCAAATAGATGCAAAATTTCGTCCGATTCCATAATTTCGGTATTGAAATCTACGATTATTTCCCGGTTTTCTTTCTGCAATAGCTGTAAACAATGATTTTTCATCACCGTATGAATCCATGTGCGAAAGACGGAAATATCATATTGCGCCATTTTCGGAAGCAAATCCTCAAAGAGTTGCATCACCGCATCTTCCGCTTTGTCGGCTTCATTCAAGTATTTCAGACCAATACCATAAAGCAAGGGAATATATCTATTATATAATTCCCCGAAATACTCGGTGTTGCCTGAATCTTTATAAGACTTCAGGGCTTCTTCATCCGACAGTCTGGATATGTGCTTTTTACTAAACAAAAAAGATTTTTTGCAAAATTATAAAAAAATATGGTTATTAGTTATGGAATTTGGAAAAATATTACATCTATTGAGAAAAGAATTTATTTATTTTAATTTTTAACAGTATGAAAACTTAATCTATAATCTCCTCCAAAACCCCCACAGCCTTCTCCACCGAATCAATCTCAGCCACAATCAGTGAACGGCGGTGGTGGCTTTCTTTCAATTGTGTCCGCTTGTGATTCTTCAGCGCATATTGCAGCAATTTGTCGAAGGCTTCGCTTTGGTAATAAGCCGAATCGGTTTGGGAGACCAAGAAAATCGTCATTTTCCCCACTTTCAACGATATTTTTTCGACACCTAATTTTTTTGCAAGGCGCCGCAAGCGAACAATCCGAATTAGTTCTTCACCTCGTTGGGGAATTTTCCCGAACCGGTCTTGCAGTTTAAGCCGGAATTGTTCGATGTCGCTTTCTTCTTCCATACCGTCCAATTCCTTGTAAAGCAAGATGCGTTCCGAGTCATTGGGAATATACGAAGCAGGGAAAAGCAGTTCCAAATCGCTTTCGACGTTGGTGTCGTTCACGTAATTTTCGCCGGAGTCAACTGCATTTTTATCTTTGTACAAATCGGAAAACTCTTCGTTTTTCAGTTCAAGTACGGCCTCGTTGAGAATTTTCTGGTACGTTTCGTAACCCAAATCGGCGATGAATCCGCTTTGTTCGGCGCCCAACATATTTCCGGCTCCGCGAATGTCCAAGTCTTGCATGGCAACGTGGATTCCGCTTCCCAGTTCCGAAAAGTTTTCAATGGCTTGCAAGCGCCGGCGGGCTTCGGGATTCAACAGGTGAAGCGACGGTGAAAGCAGGTAACAAAACGCTTTGCGGTTGCTGCGTCCCACGCGTCCGCGCAACTGATGTAAGTCGCTCAGTCCGAAATGGTGGGCATTGTTGATGATAATCGTATTCGCATTCGGAATGTCTATTCCATTTTCGATGATGGTGGTAGCAATCAACACGTCGTATTCGTAATTGACAAAATCGATGATAATTTCTTCCAAAGCCGCCGGATCCATTTGTCCGTGACCGATGGCAATGCGCGCGTCCGGCACTTCGCGGCGAACTAAATCGGCTAATTCTTTCAGATTGGAAATCCGGTTATTGATGATGAAAATCTGACCGTTACGGCTCATCTCGAAGTTGATGGCTTCCCGGATAATTTCTCCGCCGAAACGGTGCGCTTCGGTCTGAATCGGATAGCGATTGGGTGGGGGTGTCGAAATGTTGGACAAATCGCGTGCGCCCATCAAGCTGAATTGCAAAGTACGGGGAATGGGAGTCGCCGTCAAAGTCAACGTATCGACATTGATTTTCATTTGTTTGAGCTTTTCTTTTACGCTCACCCCAAATTTTTGTTCTTCGTCGATGATTAATAAACCTAAATCTTTGAATATAATGTCTTTGCTGATTATCCGATGAGTGCCTATCAATATGTCGATTTTGCCGTCTTTCAGTTTTTGAAGGATTTCTTTTATATCTTTCTGCGTTCTTGCGCGGGAAAGATAATCTACCGTAACCGGTAAATTTTCCAACCGTTCTTTGAATGTATTGTAATGTTGGTAAGCCAATAAAGTCGTTGGCACCAAAACAGCCGCTTGTTTCCCGTCAACTGCTACTTTGAATGCCGCCCGAATAGCTACTTCCGTTTTCCCGAAACCAACATCGCCACAGACCAAACGGTCCATTGGACGGGCGCTCTCCATATCCTGTTTGACTTCGTTGGTTGCTTTCAACTGATCGGGTGTGTCTTCATAAATAAAAGAGGCTTCCAATTCCTTTTGCAGGTAAGTGTCCGGTGAGAAAGCAAAACCTTTTTCCTCCCGGCGTTTGGAATAAAGCAAAATCAAATCTTTAGCAATGTCTTTGACTTTTTTCTTGGTGCGTTCTTTCAGATTTTCCCATGCTCCCGAACCCAATTTGTTCAAACGTGGCGGTTCGTTGTCTTTGCCCCTGTATTTGGAAATTTTGTGTAAAGCGTGAATACTGACGAAAATAATATCGTCATTNAGATAAATCAACTTGATGACTTCCTGCATTTTNCCNTTGATTTCGGTGCGTATCAATCCGCCGAATTTGCCGACGCCATGATCAATATGCACTACGTAATCGCCTTGCCGGAATTGTTGTAATTCCTTCAAAGACAAGGCTATTTTCCCCGAACGTGCTCGCTCGGATTTCAGGTTGTATTTATGAAAACGGTCGAACAGTTGATGATCGGTGAACAAACAAATCCGCAGAGTTTTGTCGATAAATCCTTCGTGCAAGGTTTTCGGGATAGGCGTAAAAGTAATATTGTCGCCACGGTCTTCAAAAATGGACCGGATTCGGGCAATTTGTTTTTCGTTGTCGCTTAAAATGTAGATTTGATAGGCATTGTCCAATTTTTCTTTGAGAGAAGCGGCTACTAAGTCGAAGTTTTTGTGGTAGGAGATTTGGGGCTCGGTAGAGAAATTGATTAATGACGGTGTATTCAAATGTATCTGTCCGAACTTCCCCGTCCACTCTCTGATAATATCCGCCGGCGTAAGCAAAAGCCGGATTTCGTTGATAGATTGGAAAGTTTCTTCGTTAGTGAGTATCGGTTCTTCATTCCAAATACCTTCAATTCGCTCGTAAATCCATTTGTCATTGCGGAAAACCAAACGGGAATGTTCGTTCAAATAGGAGAAAAGCGTCGTTTCCCGGTCGCCCGGTTGTCCGGAAATAATCGAAACCGAGGTCAGCTTCTCTATTGACAATTGGGTTTCCACGTCGAAGGTGCGGAGACTTTCCACCTCATCGCCAAAAAAGTCGATACGGAAAGGATATTCGTTGGAAAAAGAAAAAACGTCGATAATAGAGCCTCTGACAGCATATTGCCCCGGCTCGTAAACGTAATCTACGTATTCAAATCCGTAGGATTCCAACACTTCTTCCACAAAAGAGGTGTTGATTTTTTCCTCTTGGGAAATGGTCAGCGTATTGGCTTGAAGCGCATTTCCGGAAACCACTTTTTCAGCCAATGCTTCGGGATAAGTCACAATCAGATATGGTTTGTCGCCGGCATTCAGGCGACCTAAAACTTCCGTTCGTAAGATTTCGGTTGCCGGATCTTTTTGTCCGTAACGGATGTTTCGCCTGAATCCTGAAGGAAAGAACAAAACGCTTTCTTCGTCCAATACTTGGCAGCAATCATGATAAAAATAGCCGGCTTCTTCCAAGTCATTCAAAATGCAGAGAAAATGGCGGGAAGATTCCGCGAAAAGTATAGCAGTCACCACACTTCCCGCCGAGCCTTGTAGTCCGGATAAGAAAAGCGGTGTTTTTGATTCTCCCAACAGTGATAGTGCAGCCTTCACCTGCGGGTGTGAGGGATATAATTCTTTAAGAATTTTTTCCAACGTGAAAATTTTTGCAAAGGTAATGAAAAATCTTGCACCTTCAAAAGGAATAATTTTTTCTCACTTTTCTTTCATTAATTCCGCAGTTATATGTACTTTTGCAGCAAAAATTTAAAAAATGAAAAAATTAATTTATCTAACAGTAATCTCTTTATTAAGTAGTTACAGTATTCTCCTTGCTCAGGAAAAAATACAAGGAACCATTCATTGTAATAAAAAAGGTGTTGAAAATGTGGTCGTTACCGATGGCAAAAATTTTGCGACAACGGATGCCAACGGCAAGTTTAGTATGATAGCCGATAAAAAACAGAAATATGTATATTATTCGTTACCGTCGGGTTATGAGTCTCCGGTTGAAAATGGCGTTCCGGTATTTTATCAAGCCCTTGATGCTCAAAAAGCCGGTTATGATTTTGAACTTCTAAAAGTTGAAAAAGACCAGACAAAACATACTTTTGTCGTTTGGGCTGATCCTCAAATAATCGATCCGGAAGAATTTACACTGCTGGACAAAGTGATTGACGATATAAATATTTTGAGGAAATCATATAATACTTATTTTCATGGGATTAGTTGCGGAGATATTGTTTTCGACCGGTTAAAATTNTTCGGCGATTATAAAGAAAGATTATCTAAAATGAATTTCCCTTTTTATCAAACGNTAGGAAATCATGACATGGATTACACCAATATCACGGACGAAACTTCTTCCCAAACCTATCAATCTCAATTTGGGCCCGATTACTATTCTTTCAACGTAGGGAATATTCATTATATCGCTCTTAACGATGTTTTTTATTACGGTTATTCGTCTCATTATATGGGTTACTTCCCTCAGAATCAATTAGATTGGCTGCTGCAAGATTTAAGTTATGTAAGAGAGGGTTCCACAGTGGTAATTGCTTTTCACATTCCCACTTACTATACCGATGTCAATCCCCGCCCCGACATAGAATACAGGCAAAAAAACTCAGTAATTAATAACCGGGCATTTTATAACCTCTTGAAGGGATTTGACGTACATATTATGGCCGGTCATAGCCATACCCAATGGAATACTTTAATAAGCGATTCGATATTTGAGCATACTCACAGTGCAGCTTGTTCAGCTTGGTGGCAGGGTGAAATCGGACTTGACGGAACACCCAAAGGATATACGGTGTATGAAGCGGATGGCGTCAATCTGAAATGGTATTTCAAAGGGGTAGGACTGTCTAAAGAACATCAATTTAAATTCTATCCGGTTGGTACAGATGCAGATAATCCCGATGAATTTATCGTGAATGTATATAATTATGACCCACTATGGAAAGTAGAATGGTACGAAGATGGCGTATTGATGGGAGAATTGGAACCGTATTGGGGACTCGATCCTTTAGCCAAAGAATTGTACCAGCCCGGAAAAAACAAGAGATACAAATGGTTAAGTTATATCGAAACCAATCATCTTTTCAAGGGAATGCCGAAAAATAAGGGGAGTAAAATAGACATAAAAGTCATTGATAGATTTGGGAATCAATACTTTTTTTAAAATGTTGGCAAAAATTATATTTTTTTCTGGCGGAATAGCATTATCTTTGCAAAAATAAAAACGCCGACAGATGAGCGACAGCATTGTAATTATTCCGACTTATAACGAGAAAGAAAACATTGAAAAAATAATCCGGGCGGTTTTTTCACTCAAAAAACAGTTCGATATTTTAATCATTGATGACGGTTCTCCCGATGGAACAGCGTCAATTGTCAAACATTTGCAAATCGAATATCAGGATAATCTTTTCATCCTTGAACGCGAAGGAAAATTGGGTCTGGGAACGGCTTATATAGCTGGTTTCAAATGGGTTTTGGAACGTGATTACAAATACGTTTTTGAAATGGATGCCGATTTTTCTCACAATCCGGAAGATTTAATCCGTTTGTATGATGCCTGTGCGAAAGACGGAGCAGATGTAGCTATCGGATCCCGCTATATTACGGGAGTTAACGTGGTCAATTGGCCGATGTCACGGGTTTTAATGTCGTATTTTGCATCCATTTATGTTCGTGTTATTTCGGGAATGAAAATTAAAGATACCACAGCCGGCTTCAAGTGTTATAACCGAAAAGTATTGGAAACCATTGATTTAGATGCCATTCGTTTCAAAGGTTACGCTTTCCAGATTGAAATGAAATTTACGGCTTACACCTTAGGATTCAAGCTCAAAGAAGTTCCGATTATCTTTATCAATCGTGTTGAAGGCGTTTCCAAGATGAACAGCGGAATATTCGGAGAAGCCTTGTTTGGTGTTATTCAGTTAAAATGGGATAGCTTATTTAAAGGGCGAAAGGTACAAGGTAAAAAATAGCTATGATTCTCATACAAAATGCTTTACTTATCAATGAAGGAAAACGGCAGAAAGCGGATGTATTGATAGAAGGAGAGCGAATCAAAAAAATATGGGTGCACGGTACAGGGTATGAGGCTCCGTGCACCTCGATTATCGACGCAGGAGGCCTCCTCCTCCTCCCCGGTCTCATTGATGACCAAGTCCATTTCCGCGAACCGGGGTTGACGCACAAAGGCAATATTCACAGCGAATCGCGAGCGGCTGTTGCCGGAGGAATTACCTCTTTTATGGATATGCCGAATACGTTGCCTCAAACCGTTACGATTGAAGCCTTAAACGACAAATTTAACCTTGCCGCGCGTAATTCCATGGCCAATTATACTTTTATGATTGGCGGGACTAACGATAATATCGGCGAACTGAAAAAAGAAGGGGCTAAAAGAGCTGTAGCCGTTAAGGTCTTTATGGGCGCTTCGACCGGAAATATGCTTGTTGACAATCCGCAATCGTTGGAAAGAATTTTTTCCGAAACAGATCAAATCATTGTTGCTCATTGCGAAAGCGAGGCTGTTATTGCTGCCAATAAAGCGTATTACGTTGCACAAAACGGTGAAGATTTGGACATTACTTTTCATCCGAAAATACGGGATGTACACGCTTGTTTTGAGTCCTCTTCCGAAGCAGTTCGTTTGGCAAGAAAATATAATTCCCGCCTGCATATTTTCCATTTATCCACAGGGAAAGAATTGTCTTTATTGGAATCCAAACCTTTGGAAGAAAAGCGAATAACTGCTGAAGTCTGTGTTCACCACCTTTGGTTCAGTGATGAAGATTATGCCGAAAAAGGCAATCTGATCAAATGGAATCCGGCCATTAAATCGCGAACCGATCGTGATACACTGCGAAAAGCCTTGATTGATGGGAAAATAGATATTGTGGCGACCGATCATGCTCCCCATACCCTGGCGGAAAAACAAGGCTCTTGTTTAAAGGCAGCTTCCGGCGGACCGATGGTTCAGCATGCTTTGGTCGCTATGTTGGAATTGTGTAAACAAGGCGTTTTCACCGAAGAATTAGTTGTCGAAAAGATGGCGCATGCACCGGCTAAGTTGTTTGGTATCAAAGATCGGGGATTTATCCGTGAAGGTTATTATGCCGATTTGGTTTTGGTCAATCCCAATCAATCGTGGACGGTTGACAAGGAAAACATTTTGTATAAATGTGGCTGGTCGCCTATGGAAGGAACGACTTTTTCGCATCGGGTCGAAAAGACTTTTGTTAATGGGCGGCTGGTTTATGATGGCGGGAGGTTTGATGAGGATTTTAGGGGGAAGGAGTTGGAGGTAGATAGGTTGTAATTAGCAAATTTCGTGTTTTTTCAGCATTTCGTAGATTTCTTGCCAGTTTTTTTTATAAAGATTAGTAGAAATATCTGTTAATTGGACATAAATTTTTGAATTAAACAGATAATCAGACGCTTCTGTTTCCGAAATGTTTTTTTCTAAAACAAGTTGTTCAACGATTTTTTCACTTGCTCGCTCAATGGCTGTAATGCCTTCAAAATCGGTGCGTTCAAGCATTAATAAAGATTTTAATGTACAAAAACAAATTTGATGCGTTTCTTCCTCATGTGAAAGGTCATTTAAAAATTCTTCTCTTGAAATCTCGCCACGAATATAGGCATCAATGCGGGTAGCAACTTTGTCGTTTGCAACGGGTCCTTCTACAATATCATAATCGTGTGCAGGAACTGGTGAATTGAAATTTCTATTAAGTACTACAAAATCAAGCCATTCGTTATTGTATGCGTCAAAACGTAAGGTTTTGAAATTGCGGTCGATAAATACAGTTTCAAAAAAGTTAAATTCGGTAACAACGCCCTTTGTGTGGTGGTTTCGCCCTTTTTTACTCGCCCAAATTTCTGCCTGTTTGCGAAATTTTGTAACATAGAAACCGCGTCCGAAATCCTTCCGCAACTCACACAAATTCAAATCAATCCTGTCTATTTTTAAATAACTGCCATGATAAACCCTCATCTCAAACCTCCATTTTCATAACAAACTTGATATAAATCGTTGAGCGCATAAAATTTATTATCGGTGTGCAACGCCCACCAATGCTCATTCAAATAATCAAGTCCTTTATATTTTTTAAGGTATTGATATGCCTCAGGCATACCCATTTTATATGCAAGTGCAAATTCCGGAATGATAAAAGTAATAAAACTGATTTTATTGCTTGTTTCCCTGTCTAATTTTTGAATTTCCATACCCAAAATATTTTTATGCAAAATTACGATTTTTCTTTAAACAGGACAAAAGTAATGAACAAATTCATCCCATATTCGCGTCATCTGCGTTCAAAGAGACTTTTGACAGCCCCGGAAGTTGAATAAGTTGTCTTGAAAAAGTGTAGATTATAATAAAAGTCGAAAGAAAGTTTGTATTTTTGCAACATGGAATTTTTTCTACCAATAATGCAATGATACTTATTCAAGATACCATAATCAGTCCGGAGGTTTTGGAAGAAGATTTCCAATGCGATTTATCCGTGTGTAAAGGAATTTGTTGTGTAGAAGGCGAATCGGGCGCTCCGGTAAAAAAAGAAGAAGTAATCAGGTTGGAAGAAGTTCTTCCGCTGGTTTGGGACGATTTATCCCCCGAAGCGAAAAAAATTGTTGAAAAACAAGGAGTCGTTTACGTAGATAGAGACGGTGAATATGTTACTTCCATTGTCGATGGGAAAGACTGTATCTTTACCTGTTATGACGAAAACGGTTGTTGCCGGTGCGCCATTGAAAAAGCCTTTCGGGAAGGGAAAACCGATTTTTACAAACCAATTTCCTGCCACCTGTATCCGGTGCGGGTTGCTCAATACAAAGATTTCAGGGCGGTCAATTATCATCGTTGGAGTGTTTGCGAAGTTGCCCGAGTCCTGGGGAAGAAAAATAATGTCAAAGTGTATCAATTTTTG
>JGI24702J35022_10002607_pt1 | contig 10947 bp, 7 predicted proteins | sample TergutTh196P4_FD_35022 | JGI IMG/M metagenome (IMG submission 35022)
GGGAGAGGGTTAGGGTGAGGGACATTCGGCGTATTCAATGCCACAACGCCCCCACCCTAACCCTCCCCCGAGGGGGAGGGGACTGGAAAAATACCAAGTTTATGGCGTGGCACAGTATAGGAAGAGTCTCTGAAAACCTTTCAAAAGTCGCTCTCTTTCCGGTTGGTAAAATTTACAGGATCACTTCCAAACGAAAATTTTGGAACCGCCGACCGGAAAAATTTTCTGCTGCAAGTCTATAATTTACAGTCTATTACGTAACGAATGCTTTTTTGTTCGAAACTTTTCCGTGTTTTGGCACGGAAAGTGATATAATGTCTTTCAGTGACAAAGGAAATGGTGCAAGTCGAGGTCAGAAAAGAAAATTTGGAAAAAATCACAAAATTTACTCTGACTTGCATCAAAAAGGAGTTAAAATGGTAGCCGGAAAAAGTTCGATGAAAAAATCGAACTTTTTCCGGAGAAAGACGTAGGTGAACTATGTACAGTGTCGTGAACGAAATGGCTCGCAGCTCGACTGTTGATTTCACTCAATGGACCGACGAGGATTTGCTGCTCGAATACCGCTCGACGCAACTGCGTGGAGCGTTTGAGGAGTTGGTCCGTCGCTACGAACGGGAATTGTTCAATTACCTCCGGCATTACCTCGGCAACGCGGAGAATGCCGAAGACGCTTTCCAGACGACGTTTATGCAAGTTCACCTGAAATGCGACCAGTTTGAAGAAGGTCGTGCATTTCGACCTTGGTTGTACCGCATCGCAATAAACCAGGCAATTGATTTGAAGCGGCGAAACCGACGGCACTGTGCCGTGAGCATCGACGAAACGTTCGGATTCGGTGAAAATGCCTCGGTGGCCTTTGTGGAAACCCTGACAAGCGACGAGCCGAGCCCGATACAGCGCTCGATTAGCGGCGAACAGGCCGGACAAGTTCGGGAGGCCGTTGAGCAATTGCCGGACATCCTGAAACAGGTGTTGTACTTGGTGTATTTCCAAGGCATGAAGTATCAAGACGCCGCCGAGTCGCTCGGAATTCCCTTCGGAACCGTCAAGAGCCGACTCAACGCCGCCGTCAAAAAACTTAACGGACTCCTTGCCGATAACGAAGAAGCAGCATAAAAGGTGTAGGGTGTAAAGTGTAAGGTGCGATGCCTTTTTCCTCCCCACACCCTACACCCTAAACCCCACACCTTCCATGGACCGCGAAATACTTTTAGGTTATCTGATGGATGCGTTGAACGACGCTGAAAACGACGGCGTCGAACACGAACTTCTCCGTAATCCGCTGCTCCGTGAAGAGTTGACGCAGCTTCGGAAAGAACTGGGGCCGCTTGCCGTTGCCAGCCGGGAAGAGTATATGCCGCCGCTCGGACTCGCCGAGCGGACCTGTGCGAGAATCTGGGCCGAAGTTGATCGGTACAACGGGAACTTCACCGAACGGAATGTTCCGGCGATTACGTTTAATCGATTTCGAATACTTGACGAAATTCTGACCGTCCCTTCAAGCTACGCCTTTCGCCCAGTCGCGTCATTCTCCCCGGCTTGCCTTTTGGAATCGTGTTCGGAATCGCATCTCCCGGCTCGGACAATGGAATCTTCCCCGTTACGTTCCGACGAACATTCGTTGACAACAGTTTCCGCCGACATGCGGCCCGGTGTTTCCGAAAACGGTTGGCGGCTGGCCGATCTTGTCGCTTCAATCGCCGTCGGTGTCTTGATTGCGGTCGTTGCGTTTCCGGCGATCAATTTTGCCAAACATCGAGCGGAAACGATGATCCAACAGAGTCGGATGAAGGATTTCGGCCAATCCGTCGGACTTTACGCCCTTCTGGACGGAACATCGGACCATGACGAGACAGTGCCCAGTGGAATCAACCTCGCTGCCGCCGCTTGGCGGGAAGTCAATCAAGATCGCCTTCAATTGCTTCAAGTCGCAAACGGCTCCCCTCTTGCCGTCGGTTCATCACCCGGCAGTTCGCCCTTGCTCTTCAAAACGGTGGCCGACCGTTCACCGCTCCTCGGAGAACGCCAAGGTCGAATGCTCTTTCTCGGTCAAGAAGCAGCACCGCCATCCGGAAAGTCATACACCTCGGTACTAACCGATGTCGAAAAAGCGATTCCGGTCAGCAACGGTTCCAACGTCCAGCCGGCCTACGGACAAAACGTCCTGTTTCAGGATGGCCGTGTCTTTTTCCGCGTGCTGCCGATCTTCCAGAAAACCGACGCCAATGAATGAAAATGCTGTTTGTTAAGGACAGTTTTTTTCACTCCCCGCTCCCACAAGGAAGAGGGGAACAGGCTTGCTCGGGAATTTCTGAAAAATCGCCCCTTTTTATCAAAAAGTACCGTTTTTGACAAAATAGGAACGACTTCCGAGGTGAACCAATTAGGTTGCCGAGCAAGTCTATAGCGTATTAAAAATTGCTTGGGGCCGAACAAGCCGTCATTTTTAATACGCTACTAAGGATGCGAAAAGCGACATTCTCAAACAAGGTCTCCTAAAGTTGTTCGTCTTTTCGTCTTTTCGGCAAAGAAACTTTTATTACGTCCCGGCTTGGAATTTAGAAAAACAATACTGGAATTCGAGCATCACTCATCGTATAATATTCTTAATGAGACTTCCTGCGAGAAGTGGTCGGGCAATGTCAGCAAACGGAAACCGGGAGATTGGTCTTATGAAGGTCGGAGTAGGCTATAGTGATAATCCGGATACCACCGCAGCGGGAATCCAAGCGGCTCAAATGGCCGTCAGTCAAGCGGAGAGAGCCGATCCATGCGATTTGGTACTACTTTTTTCCACAGCCCGTCATGATCCGTCGGTGTTGCGGGAATCGGTGGTTTCCGTTGTCGGCGAATCGATCCCGATCTACGGCGGCGGCGCTGCCGGAATCATCACCAACGAATACTTCGGCTATGCGGGCGACCAAATTGCGGTCGCTTGTTTCTGGTTGGACGGCGTTCGCTGTGACGCGATTGCCGAGGGCGGCATGAATGAAAGCGAAGAGGAAACCGGTTTTCGCTTGGGACGTCGATTGGCTGAACACGGAATAACACCGAGTTCTCCCGTCATGCTGTTTTATGACGCCGTTGACACGACAAACGGATTCCGTTTGTTGATGGCCACCCGACTTTTGGCCGGCATCGAAAAGGGACTCGGTTTCTTTCCCGATCTTTCCGGTATCGGCATGATCGGCGACCATTCGTGCAGTCCCGCCAGCCAATGGATCGGGGACAACGTCGATGAATCGAACGCCATTTCTCTCGCGTTTTCGGGAGATATTCGTATGGACAGCGTCATCATTCACGGCTGCCGTCCGTCAACGCCATACTACACCGTGACCAAGGCGGTCGGCCAAGTCATCTTGCAAATCAACGGCGAACCGGCCATTCCATTTATCGACAAACTGTTGAATTCGGCGATTTCTCCGGACCAGTATCCGTTCTTTCTGATCTTCGGCGTCAATCACGGAGATCGATGGGGCGAATACGACGAAGACTATTACGCCAGCCGTCTCTGTTTGGGAATCGACAAGGCAAGCAACGGAATCGTCATGTTCGAACCGGATATGGTTGAAGGCACGGAGTTTCAATTAATGTTCCGCTCCTTGGACCTCGACTACATCAAGCCGAAAATCGAGAAGGCTTTCGACGACCTCGACGGACGGAAACCGGTTTTGGCCGTCTTCATCGACTGCGCAGGCCGCTGCGCCGGTTATGCCGGAATGGACATGGAAGACGCCGTGGTTGTTCAGAAAGCCGTCGCAGACCGGGTTCCGTTGCTGGGATTGTACAACGGAGTGGAAATCGCGACGATTGGGGGACGCCCCCGAGGACTCGATTGGACCGGCGTCTTTTGCCTCTTCTCTCAAAGCCAAGATGGAAGTGGTGCCGACTCTCGAAAAACGATACCGGTGTCCCTCTGGGACTCGAGGACAGCGGGTTCTGCGTCCAAAGAAGTTTCCTTGGAGGCGATGGTACGCATCTGCGAACAAAACGCGGCGAAGATTCTGGCGCTCGATACCACTTCCGTTGCGATACGCTTGGAGTTGGAGCAAAAACGCCGAGGATTCAGCCTTCTTGCTGAATTGGAAGTCTCTCTGCGTCAAAACGCCGGTTATGAAAACGTTTTCATTCCGGTCGCCAAGCGAATCAGCGCCGCACTGAACATGCAACGTACCGTGGTTTTAGAAAAGTTAGAAAAGGACGACAAAGGACTTTTCTCGGCGGTTGTCTTGCAGGGATATTCGGCAGCGGAAAAAGCGGCGTTTGCCGGACATCGCATCGAACTGCCTTCGGAACTTCTCAATCCGGACAATCCGGTGCTTGTTACAGGAGCCGATCCGCCGGAAAGGTTCAAAGATCTTCGGGAGCTTCTTGGTTTGCCGTTTTTCATCGCTTCGCCGGTGGTCTTACAGAACGAGATTTTCGCCGTTCTGATTACCGGTCGATTGGTCGAGGCTCCGCCTTATCTGATTCGATTAAGTCGAGGCGATGGCGAGACCATCCAGGCGATCAGTGCGTTGTTGGCGTCGGTGCTTGCGGGGCAACGTTTGGCTGCCGCCGAAGAACGCAATCGGGTTATGGTTGACGCCATGCCGATGTGCTGTGTCTTTTGGGACGAAAACGGCAACCTTTCCGACTGCAATCAAGAAGCCGTTTCTCTCTTCGGACTGTCAAGCAAAGAGGAATTCCTCGACCGGTTTCTCTCCCTGGAACCCGAATGTCAGCCGAACGGCTATCTTTCGACGGAGGAAGGAGCGCAGATCATTAGGAAAGCTTTTGTCAACGGCGGCGCCAAGTTCAAATGGATGCATTTGACGGCAACCGGCGAGTTGCTCCCCACGGATGTTACACTGATCCGTGTTCCCAAAGGCGAAGGTTACATCTTGGCAGGATATATCCGCGATCTGCGGGATCAGGAAAAGGCCCTCGAAAAACAAAACGAGGCAAGGGAAGTCGCGGAATTCTATGCGAAGGCGAAAAACGAGTTTATCGCGTCGGTCAGTCACGAAATACGGACGCCGATGAACGCCATTGCCGCGATGGGGCACATTGCCGGTAAAATCAAGGCCCTGAGCGAAGATCACCAAACCCTTATCGATCAGGGACTACGCTCGGTCAAGCTGTTGACGTCGGCCATCGAAACGATTTTGGACTTTTCCAAACTCGACTCCGGTCAGTTGGCCTTGGAATCCGGCGAGTTTTCCGTCCGACTTCTTCTGGAAGACATCAAGGAGATGGTAAGCAAGGAGGCCGAAGAAAAATCATTATACCTCCGTACCGAGGTTGATGCCGAGGTTCCTCAACTCTTGCTGGGCGATTCCTTACGACTCCTGCAAGCGTTGCTGAACATTGTGATGAACGCGATCAAGTTTACGGAAACCGGCGGCGTGGACATTCGTGTTTCCTGTGGAAAAAGCGTCCGAGAAAACGAGGTATTGCTGATCGTTGAAGTTCTCGATACCGGTATTGGTGTCAGTGAGGAATATAAGGGCAACCTTTTCAAACCCCTCTTTGCCGGCAATACGGCTTATACTCGGAAGTACGCCGGAATGGGAATGGGACTTTCCATCAGTAACGGCCTGATAAGGCTGATGGGCGGGGAAATTACCTGTGAAAGCCGTTTGGGAGAAGGCAGCATTTTTAGGATTTTCATCTCCTTGGCCTTACCGGAAGAAAAAACGGTCGAAGAGAAAATGACGCAAAGAGCGCCGGATATCGAATCACTACGCGGAATGCATGTCTTGGTTGCCGAAGACAACAGAATCAACCAAATGATTATGAAGGAATTGTTGTCCTCCGTCGGTGTTGAGGTTACGCTGGCGGACAACGGAATCAAGGTCTTGGAAATGTTGCGAGAGGCGACCTTCGACATTATTCTCATGGACATCCAAATGCCGGAAATGGACGGACTGACCGCAACCGCTCAGATTCGTGCCGATCAGCGTTATAACGATCTGCCGATTCTGGCGATGACGGCGAACGCCGGAGCCGAACACCTGGAAGAAAGTCTGAGTGCCGGGATGAACGACCATCTCACCAAACCCGTTGAAGTGGAAAAACTGTACAGCGCCTTGATCAAATGGGGTCAATAGACGTTGATGGGATACTTTATGCGGTAATTCCTTGCGTCAGCGTCATGAAAGCGGTTTCGAGGTTGATTTCGTCCTCCTTGAAAGAACGAATCTTGAACCCGTTTTCGATGAGAATCGTCGGCAAATCGCAGTAATCGTCGAGACCCTTTTCCTTTGCCAGCGAAACCCGCAAAAACTGCTTGCCGAACCGCGTCTGAATATCGACCGACCGAACGGAACCGTGCGGTTCCAACAGCTTGGCCGCCTGTTCGAAGTCGCCGACGATCTCGATGTTGAGCACAAGATGGTCACGGACCTTTCGCATCACCTCCGCAACGTCGGCGTTGACGAGTAGTTTACCTCGCTCAATGATTCCGACCTTGTTACAGACATCGGCGAGTTCCGGCAGAATGTGCGACGAGACCATAATGGTCTTGCCGCGTCCGCCGAGACGTTTAAGCAGTTCCCGCATCTCGATTCTCGCACGCGGATCAAGACCGCTGGCCGGCTCGTCGAGAAGCAGAACCTGCGGGTCGTGAAGCAGAACCCGTGCCAAACCGAGCCGTTGCGTCATTCCGCGTGACAAACTCGTTGCCAGGGCTTCCCGCTTGTATCCGAGGTCAACAAGGTCAAGCATTTCGTCGCAGACTTTCTTGCGTTTTTCGCCCTTGATCCGGTACGCTGCGGCGAAGAATTCGAGGTACTCGATGACCTTCATATCGTCGTAGACGCCGAAGAAGTCCGGCATATACCCGACGAGCCGCCGGATTTCCTTCGGATGCGTGTAGATCGACTTGCCACAAACGTAGGCTTCGCCCCATGTCGGTTGAAGAAGCGTTGCGAGGATTTTCATCGTCGTCGTTTTTCCGGAGCCATTCGGTCCGATGAAGCCGTAGAGGTCGCCTTCGACGAGATCAACGGTCAAATTGTTGACGGCAAACAGTTTGCCGTACTGCTTCGTCAGGTCTTCGGTCTTGATCATGGAAACGAAAGAAAAATTGTGCTTGCATTTACAGGTTTTTTAAAAAATCAACGGATCTTCCGGCGGTTTTTCCTACACAAGCTGATTTCAAACCGTCCAATGGGGGGCGGCTTTTTTTGACGAACTTCTGCCATCGCCACCTCAACTCCTCAAGGAACTCGTCCAGCGTTTCGCAGTTTAGGATACTCACGGCCAACGAATCCAGTGCAGCCGGATTGCTCATCTGGCGAATTGCCTTTTCGATCTCTTCGGAAATCTTTTTGAATTTTGTTTGAAGGAACGTCAGCGTCATTTCGGCTTTCCCCACAGCATTCCCTTTTGCGGTCGCTTCGGCGGTCCATATTTCCAGCATTGTAGGCGTTGGCTTTACCTTGGTGAAACCTTCTTTTGTTCGACGATTTTTTGCCTGTCCATTTCCGGATTCTAACGGAATCGACAAGAAAAGCAAGAGGCGACTTCGTGGATCAAGCGTTGCCGCTATCCGCAATTATAGAGCGTATTAAAAATTGCTTGGGACCGAAAGAGCCGTCATTTTACTGCGCTCCATTCCGGCGGTTGCAACATGGGCTGTAAAAACAAAAGCCGGAATGGAGCGTAGCGCAATAACGGAGTCCTCCAAAATACAAACCCATTTTTAAGGAACGGTATCAAAATAACATTGACAAACCGCTTGGAGAGGGATTGTCCCGATAGGGACAAGATGTTGGTAGAAAAAGGTTCTCTCCCGCAACCAGCGTCCCTAACGGGACGCGGAAAAATTTTTGGGGAACTCCGCCCAAACACAATCCGGCGTCCCGTTAGAGCGTATTAAAAGTGAGTGTGGATTTTTAATCCCTTCTCCCAAGTGGGAGGGGATGGCAACTTACAGTGTTGGATTTTCGTATCCGTTGCGTTGTTCCCGTGCGAGAAATTTCATGGATTCCGCATCGCCGGTCTTTTCCGTTTTCGGGTCCCACGCAATGTCCTTATTGAACCGGGCAGCGATACCGAGCAGATGACAGACGTTCATTACTTGGACCGTCGAATCGACATCTGAAACAGTTTCGCCGCCCTCGCGGATACAGGTTACGAAGTTCTGCATGTGTCCCTCGATTTTTTTGCCTTTGTAAAACTTCGCAAAATCCTCGAGCGGTAAATTTTTCTGCAATTCCGGCAGTTCCGGATACGGCTTGGCGTGACCGTTCGCTTGCAAAACTCCGCCGATTTCCTCGTAAGGCTTCCCTTTGATTCGTTCCAAATTGGCGTGGATTTTGCCCTTGGTCCCCTCAAAAAGAATTCCGGTGCCGTCGGGACTCTGGCTGCACACATCGATGACCACTCCACTGGGAAAATGGCATTCGACCTGGAATTTGCATGCCGTATTGTAACGATCTGAAAGGGTCGGATAACCGTCTTTGAAAGGAACGTTGTGTTCGATCACCAACGGTTTGATGAGCGTCGGTCCTTGGCCGGGGCCCACTTCGTTCAGAGCGAGCATGGCGCTGTCGACGAAGTGAGCGCCCCAGTCGGTGAACTTGCCGCCGTTGTACTCGTACCAACCACGGAATTCGGCGTGCGTCCGTCCGAACTTGGGCCGAGCCGTTTTACCTGATCCGACCATTTCCTTCGACGCAAGGTAATCGGTTACAGGAGCTTGACCGAGCCATCTATCGTAATCCAGCGTTGCCGGAACTTCCGCTTTCGGAATCGCGTCACAGGAGCGGCCCGGTCCAATATCGCAGACGATTCGCTTCATTTCTCCGAGCATCCCCTTCCAGCACATCAGGATGGCGACCATGAAAACGTCGCGCTGACAGCGTCGCTGCGAACCGACCTGAACGATTTTTTTGTATTTTTTACAGGCTTCCCGAATCAATTGGTTTTCTTCGATCGTCAGCGTCAACGGCTTTTCGACGAAAATGTGCTTGCCGGACTGCATCGCTTCGATGGCGATTTTCACGTGCCAGTGATCCGGCGTGCCGATCAGGACGCAATCAATGTCCTTGCGGTCGAGCAGTTTGCGATAGTCCTTAAAACCATCCGGTCGAATGGCTTTGCCGTCGGCGCCTTTCTTTCCGAGCCCGGATTCCTGTGCGGCTTCGAGAAAGGCGGCATCGACATCGCAGGCGGCGACGATGTCCACGAGGCCGTTGAAGCCCCAAGCGTCCCCGACTCCTCGACCGCCGCAACCGATAAGGCCCATACGGAGGCGATCACTGGGCGTCTGCGCCCGAGCCGGTTGAGCACTGGCAAGAAAATAAGGGACAGACGCGGCTCCCGCAAGACCGAGGACCGACCGTTTGAGAAAATCACGACGATGCGTCTTGTTCATTTGAGGCTCCTTTCATTCGAGGTTGAAATCCGCAGTATTTTGCCCTGCGATAACAGTGTATTTTACCACACCCTGTTCGGGAATGTGATACTTCGATGGCAACGGACTTGGAATCGGTTTGGTTTCTTCGTGCGGCGGCGGCGGTTCCGGCGGCGGAAAGCCGACATTGTATTCGCCGACTTCCATAGGAATCGGAATCGTGTATTTTCCATCGGCCTCCAGCGATGCCGAGCCGCCCTTCTTGGTCGTCGGCTCTTGGAAGACAATAAAACCGACTGTCACCGGTTCGCCCTTATACTTGACGGCTCCGGAAACGGTGCCCGTCGGGCCCTTCGGCGTCCGTGGGTCCGAACAGCCGACGATTATGGCAATCGCCAGAACAGCGATGCACGTTATATGTTTTTTGAACATAAAATCCTTTCTTGCTATAGTTTTTGCAAAAAGCCGGAACGGAGCGCAGTGACGGTTCCTCCGAAAAATGAAACGCCATTGCCGTCATTGCGCTGCGCTCCATTCCGGCTTTTGCCGTTAAAACTGGGGCGTGGTTTTGCCGTCGTCAGCGACGCAGAGGATGGCAAGGTTCTCGAAAGTGAGATCGTCGAAAACGAAACGCACGGAACCGTCGGCCAACACAAACTGAGCGCCGCCGGGATGCGCGGAATTGAAAATCGTGTTCTGACCATAAACGGCAGCAACTCCCGTCGGACTGCTCGTCAATTTGGTCTTTTTATCATAGTTGATAATGTAACGAGCCGTCGTGATACCGTTGCCATAGATGTTCGTACCGGAAGGCGTAAAGAGTATGCCCGAGTGTTCGTTCCAAATATGGTCGTTGGTATTGCCACTCCCGCCGCAGCCGAACCAGGCTCCCATATAATTGCTGGTCCGAATATACTGTTGGCTGTTGATCGTCATATAGTCCGATTGCTCGCCGACGATAAACGTATTCGATGTCCCATCCAAGCAGTCTTGGATTCCCTTCCATTCGTTGAAGACCAGTAACCCGACTCTTGACAGGATGCCGTGGTTAAACTCCCGAACGGCCGCTCCATTGGGCCCGGTCGCTGTCGACAGTTCATCGTGCCGATCACAAGGATCTGCGTAAGCTCCGGAAATACCGATGTAATCGGCAAGCATGTACTCGTTGGTGTTGGAAGTGCCATCCGTTGCAAAAGGGGGAATATTGTTCGAAGGACAACGATAGACGGGAAGCAAGGTTTTCGACAGCACTTGATTGTTTTGTGCGGACCCATTGCTTCCTGTCAGTCTGGTTGTCGAACTCACGTCCTGATACAGAGTCATTTGCTCAATGTAGGGCCAAAGGAAGAACCGCCAATTGACACTGCCATCGTTTCGGTTCGCCTCGGTTTTATATCCGACTTTGGCTCCTTTGGGAAACATGTTCGCCTTGTCGTGGTAGTTGTGCAAGCCGATACCAAGTTGGCGAAGATTGTTGGCACAGCTCATCCGGCGAGCGGCTTCACGAGCGGCCTGAACAGCAGGCAAGAGCAATGCGATCAAAACACCGATGATCGCAATGACGACAAGAAGTTCGACGAGGGTGAAACCTCTAATCTTGC
>JGI24702J35022_10002608_pt1 | contig 10945 bp, 15 predicted proteins | sample TergutTh196P4_FD_35022 | JGI IMG/M metagenome (IMG submission 35022)
TCTTTAGAAATGAAACCAAATCCTTTTTTTTCGTTAAACCATTTTACTACACCACTGGGCATAAAAAACTCCTTAAAAAACATTAAAAATTATTTCAACATGTTCTTTCTTAACAGTTAAAATATCAACTGTTAAAATATTGTCAAACAATTGCAGTATATATTATTAAGTTTTTTTTGTCAAAATTATTTTAAAAAAAATATAAAACTTATATTTATCTCATTTATTTTTTTCAGGGATTACTAAAACCTGTCCGGGATAGATAAAAACCGGATTTTTGATCTTATCTTTATTTGCATTATATATATCCTTCCAGAATCTATAATTCCCATAAACCGTATCACTTATCTTAACTAATGTGTCATATTGCTTAACAACATATTCATTTTTATCACTATTTACATTATTTTTTGAATTTTCATTAGTTTTATCTGTTTTTTCTTCAGTTTTTTCTTCATTATTTTCTTCTTTATTTGTTACAGGTGTAATCTCATTATTATTTGTTACAGGTATAATCTCATCATTTTTTTCAGTTAAAACAGTATCTTTTTTACAAAATAAAGCAGTATTTTTTTTGCAAAAAAAGTCAAATAATAGAAATGCTGCTAATATTATAAAAAGGCAAAGCAATATAAAAAAATATTTAATTTTATTAGTTTTACCTTCTTTTTTTTCTGATAAAGGCTTATTTTCTTTTTTAGATTCTATTTGAGGTTCTTTTTGAGATTCTACTTTAGATTCTACTTTAGATTCTTTTTGAGGATGCTCAGGCTTTTTATGATCCGAAATTTCTTTATCCTTTAAAACTAAGCTATCGGATAGACTATCTTCAACATATTTTAATGCAGGTTCGGTAAACTTGTATTTTTCAAGTATATAGTTGAGAGTTCTTAATTCGGTATCGGTAATTCTTCCGCCATCTTTTGCTTTTTTGATAATAATCTTTGCATCAGCTAAAGATACTCTTCCATCCCCTTTACCTGCTACACTCTTATCAGCGACCTCTATCATTGCCCGGTCATAGTTTTTGCCATTAATTTTTTTGTAATATGAACTCATAAACTCCTCCCTTTAGATAAATCATTGTTGAATCATTTTTATATTAAAATACTAATTTTACTATCATAAATTATATTTTTTAAAGAAATTTTTATACTAAAAAATTCTCCCAATCAGATATGGGAGCGCAGTTTCCACTCTTAGTATCCTCTCTCCTAAAGATATTGATTTGAAACCTATTCTCTCTAAAGCATCAATTTCGTATGGTATAAATCCGCCTTCAGGACCGATTGCTAATGTAACAGGTTCATTTACTCCGCGCGGAGCATCATTTTTTCCCATGGGATGAGCAACCAATGGAAGACTTCCCTCAATAATATATTTCAATTCATCCTCAACAAACGGTTTAAATAACTTCTTTACCTTTATTGTTGGTAATATTGTATCCTTACTCTGTTCTAATCCTGTGATCATCTGTTTTTTTAGGTTAATATCACCAAGCATGGGACTATTCCAATAACTTTTTTCCACTCTCCATGTTTTTATAATAAATATTTCTTTTATTCCCATTGATGCCGCATTCTCTATTAATCTATTTAAAACCTTTGGCCTCGGCATAGCTATTATTAGTTTTAACGGAAGAGGTGCAGGCGGAGGATTTTGCAAATCAATGCTTAGTGTGATTTTTTTTTCACTAATTTCGGTAACAGTTCCGTAACCAATAAAGCCGTTTAATACTCCAACTTTAAGTTTATCTCCTATTATTGGTTTAATAAATGTTAGAATATGTTCAAGTTTTTTTCCCGCTATATTTACAATAGATCCATTTATATCGTCATTTTCTAATATAATTAAATTCATATATATAGTATATAATCAATAGTAATAAGTTTCAAAAATAATTATTTTTTTTCTATTTTTTTTACAATTGAATTTATCTTAATCAAGATTATCAAAAGTGTCAACCAAGTAAAGACAAAAACATATATATATTTTTTAGTTTTGTAGATTGACAAATTGTGTTGTTTAAATTTGAAAATAGTATTATGCCCCGCCGCGCATTACGCGGTCGAGTCAATAAATAGTTCCCGCCCACACAAAGGCGAGGGGGAACTACAATAAAATAATCGGAGTTCATTATGTCGCATAAAAATTATGCTGTTGTACTTGCAGGAGGAATCGGTTCAAGAATGGGAACTGATATTCCCAAACAATTTTTATATATAGACAAACTCCCCATAATTGTCAGAACATTAAATATATTTCAAGATCACAATAAAATCGACGGTATCATTGTTGTAGTGTACCCTGAGTATATTGATAGAGTTAAAAATTATAAGACAGAATATAACTTAACAAAGATAGTCAATGTAGTTGCAGGAGGTGAAACAAGACAGATTTCATCATACAACGGATTATGTGCGTGGGATTATGAATATGATGATATCATAATATTTCATGATGCTGTAAGACCTTTTTTAACAAATAAAATAATAGACGATTGTATAAGCGGAGTCAGCAAAACAGGCGCTGTAGGTGTTTACGTAAAAACAACCGATACGATTGTTGAAAGTTCAAGTAACGACACAATTGTTTCTATGCCGGATAGAACTAATCTAAAGAATGCTCAAACTCCGCAAGCTTTTAGATATAAGCTTATTTTAGATGCACATGAAAATGCAAAGACAAACAATTTTACTCAAAGTACGGATGATGTAAGATTAGTTCTTAATCTTGGACATCCTGTTAGAATAGTTGAAGGAAGTTATGAGAACATTAAAATTACAAATGCAGAAGACATTATTTTAGCTGAGGCGATTGTTAAAAAATACCAATAATGATGTGATGACCTTTTATTTCTCTAAACATAAGAAAAAATGTGTTGAATTTTTTAATATATGGGTTTTAATATCAAAAAACTTAAAGCAGGAGGTATTATTTTGTACACGCCAAAAATGAAACTTACGCCTGAAGAGAGTGCGATTCTAAAGGGTGAAAAAGGTGAGGTATTACAAAAGGCAATGGAGTCTATAGTCCGTTACGGAGATATTTACGGAGCGGAATGTCTTGCAGATATAAATGCTCCGACACATCTTGTGACATCTTTCGGTATTCCAATGCTTAAACCTGTATTTTCCATAATGGATAAACTGATAAATGCCGGAATTAAAATTTTGCCGTTTACGGTAAACCCGCGTCCCATTGATTACCAAAACATAAAATGCAGTTTATTGGAAAAGTTAGTCTTCAAGATAATGTATGGAAAGCAATCCGATTATGAGGCGCAGCTTAAAAGCATAGGCTTAAAAGATGATAATGCCTTTACCTGCGCATGTTATTTTGACGAAGTAGGGAATATTCCTAAATACGGTGAGCCTCTCACTTGGGCGGAGTCGTCTGCTGTGATTTACGCCAACTCTGTACTCGGAGCAAGATGTAACAGAAATTCGGGAGTTATTGAACTTCTCGGAGGCGTGCTTAAAAAAGCTCCTGTATTCGGATTTTTAACCGATGAGGGGAGAAAAGCCGATTATATTATTGAGGTTAAAACAAGCACATTGCCTCCGGCTCCGGTTTTGGGCAGTTGTATAGGCATGAAGGTTATGGAAAAGGTTCCATACATAAAGGGTCTTGATACTTTTTTAGGGAAGGATTTAAACGCAACAGTTAAGGATTATTTTAAAGATATGGGAGCTGCCTTGGCATCAAACGGCGCAGTTGGACTTTTTCATGTAGAGAATCTCACTCCCGAAGCTGCAAAGGGCGCTGCTAAAATCAGAGATAATGCCGAAGTTTTTGTTGTCACAGATGAGACTATCTCCCAAACAGTAAAAGATTATCCTGTCATTTGGAAAAATCCTAATTCAAAACCCAAAATGTGCTTCATCGGATGTCCTCATCTATCTCTTTCACAATTAAAAGAATGGACGCTTAAACTTGAAGATTCTCTTAAAAAGAATAAGCGTAGTAAACTTGCAATAAGAACAATCTTTTCGTCAAGCCCTGATACAATTCTGCTCTTTAAGAAAACAGAAGAGTATTCCAGATTTATTAAAACAGGCGCAAAGTTGACATATATTTGCGCTCTTATGTATATGAATAATCCCCTTTGCAGAAAAAAGCCTGTTGTTACCAATTCCAATAAGCTGAGGACTTATACTACTGCAAAGTATTATACAGATCCTGATATATTAAATATAATTACCGGAGGTAAATGACTATGAAAACATTTAAAGGAAGAGTTGTTATCCCCGGTAAATTAAAAGGGGAAGCTATAGTAACAAAGCAGGGCTTTAATGTTTTGGCTACTTATCAAAAAAGTCTTTTGAAGAAAAGTTCAAAATCAATAGTAGGAGCTGATCAAAATAATCCTGATACTTACGGCAAAGATATTACAGGTAAGATTGTATGTTTACCTCAAACTATAGGTTCAACTACCGCCGGTATGTTGTTGCAAACAGCAGCTGATTTGGGATTGTCTCCTGCTGCATTTTTGTTTTCAAAAGAGATAGATTCACTCGCAGCAGCAGGCGTTATTCTTGCAGATGTATGGCAGGATAAAGCTGTTATTACTATAGATAATCTCGGAGATGAATTTTTGGATATTGTAAAGAGCGGTGATACGATTGAGATTACCGAAGACGGGACGGTTAATGTTTTGTAACAGTTGTCGTATGGGCAGACCTGTGTGTCTGCCCATGCCTGAACAATGGGCACACAAACAAAGAAACTTCTTATTAGTATAATAGATTTCGTGATGGTTGCAGGCGGCCGAGAGCGGTCGCCCCGATGAGCACGAATAATCCCTCTCAATTTATGGTACAAATTGTTACAAAAATGTGTAGTTTATTTTTTTCTTGAATAGAAGTGATTCATCCTTTTAATACCTATCTAATAAATAGACTTATCTAATGCAATAATCTTATATTTTTTTACCTTTTTAAAATGCATATTTCCTTCATTTGTAAATATATATTTCTCATGTTCAATTACATAAAACGCAGGATTTTCATGATATACATTAATCCTACCATAAGAAGCTCTTTGTAAGTGATCATTAACATAAAAATTTTTTGCTACGAAAGCTAAATGTTTCTTATAATTATAATTTAGCTTAGATGTCTCATAACGCTCTACAGGGTCTACTCTTTTTAATAAATAACTCAAAGTTAGATGATTTTTTAATAAATATAATTTTTGTTCTTTCCAATCATCTAAGTGTTTCCAGTTATCTTCATGTACATATACTTCAAACTGTGAGATTACATTATCCGAGCTTGTTTCGTACATACGAAAAACGACGCATTTATTATCAATATTTGCACAATCTTGAATATCTGCAGATACATACAAATCAACAGTTTTATAATCAGGAATCAAGAACATAACTAAAATACTTCATACTTCCTCTATATTGTGTTATATATAAATAACCACTCGAACAACTCAAAAAATATAAACAAAATAGTATTACTAAAAATTTTCCTTTCATTTTATTTAATCTCTTTTATATAATCATTAAAACTTATATTCTTCACACAGAAATATCCATGGAAGTTTATCGCCATCTAAATATATTACAAGTAATAAAATAACGCTGCCTTTGGGATGTTCCCACTGACTTTTCGCTGTAATAACATTTTGACGTAAATCTGTTGTTGGAGGTAAAGATTCTGTTGGGTTTCCATACATTTCTGTATATTTTTTAACTAATGGTTCGTAAACATTCAACGCTGCGCCATGTTTGTTCATTATAACAATTTCTAAACGCCCTTTAGAATCAAATGTAAAAGTTGTTCTAGTTGTAGCAATTGTACCTTCAACAACTTCGTATTGAGTTCTTCCGGTCTCTCCTGTATGCTGTTTAGAAGCATCGGTTTCATTAAATTTAACATTTGGGTTTTTCTGCATTAAAGTACTTAAACTATCTCCCATAGAATAGTCGATAGCAAAAGCTGAAGTTGAAAAAATTAAAAAACTAATAAATACGAGCATTCGTTTCATTTCTTTTCTCCTAAAGATTATATTCTGAGCATAAAAGTATTATTTATATATTAAGTTTTTTCAATATGCACGCTTTTTCTTAATATTGCTAAATCGTAAACAATCATTGTGTCAGTAATATCAGATGAATTAAACGTCATGATTGCCAACTTTGATAAAGTAACAGGTAATTCATTAATCATCTGATTCAAACATATCATTACAGTGTTGGCATAGATATAATGAATCACCATTTTCGGTCTCATCAAAATATACCATTTCACTAATCATATCCATTAAGCCGCATCTACAGCACTCTACTTCATAGTCTGTTTCATCACAAAAATAGCAATCTATCCTGTTCTCTCCTCTTTTGACGGCTGTACCTTTTTCTCCGCAGAAAGGACAATTAACAATACTAAGGTCATCTTCGGCTTCTTTTTTAGCGTCAACCTGAGCAGAACGTAAGCGTTCCAAATATTTAGCTTCAATATTTTTCATTACCAAACTCCTCTTAAAAATATTTCAAGCAAAGAATTTTGAAATCATCTGTTTCCAAAGACCTACATATTTTTTCACAAAGGACGAGTGCTTATATAAATCCTATTATTCTATTTCTCCTATTAATAAATATATATTGCCAGTTATAAGAGCTGTCATATCATTGAAGTCAATCCAGCTAGGCTCCTCTCTTAATACTATAACATATATAGCACCATTATTTCCTTCTCTCAGATAAGCTTTTCCAGCCATATCCGTTACAGTATTTTTAAATTGCAACTCTGTAAAATTTTTAACAAGTGTACGACTTTCTATTACCCTTCTAGACCTTGGAGAACCAATCATGCCTATCGGCGCGGAGAGACCTGTTGATAGACCCAAGTTATTTTCGAATATAGAATATTCTGTAACAAAATATTCTCTACCATCAATACGTTTAACGCTGAAGTAGTAAGAAAAACCATCATGGTCTCTGCATACATTAATCTCGCGTGTTCCCAATTTTTCAAAATTAACCGTAATCTTTTCAGTACTCCAGCAATTACCATGTTCTGCCTCTATAGAGACAGTTAATGTAAAACAAAAAACTAAAATCATAAATGTTAAGTAAAAATTTTTAAATTTCATTTTTATTTCTCCTAATTTATTTTAATTTTTTAAATCTACCATTTTAGATTTATAAAGACTCAAACAATTAAAGTTTACAGTGTAAATTCTTGAAATAGATAAGACCAACTGACCCTTACTAAGATTACTCCTGTGGTTTAGAAAATTTTACGCTGTTAAACTCTACAGATACTTGTTCAGAACTTTCCGTTGCATACGCTAATCGTACCAAATATAATAAATATGACTTATGTTCCGGCGTTAATAAACGGAAAATCCTAAGTATTTCTATTTCATTATGATTATATGGCATAAAATCACTTTTATTACACTATTGGTAATATTTTACCAATAGTGTAATAAAAGTCAACTCAATTTTATTAAATTTTTGATATTTCTGTTGTAATTTTTTTGCATTATTAATTTTTTAACTCAGGGAGAAAAATGGATATACTCAACAGAATCCGGCTTATCCGCAAAACTTTGGGCTTGAACCAAATAGAATTTGCTCAACGAATTGGTCTGACGCAAACTTCTCTATCTATGATAGAATTAGGAAACACTGCCTTAACAGAAAAGAATATAAAACTTATATGCACCACCTTTGCTGTTGATGAAAACTGGCTGCGAACCGGAACAGGCGAAATGTTTGGAGTTGTTTCACCGTACGAAAAAGAACTTTTGGCTATCTTTAGTAAATTAACTCCTGATACACAAGAATTTATTTTGGAAATGGCGCAGAATCTCTTAAAAAGACAGAAACAACAGAATCATACAGAATGATCACTTCATCTTAAACTAATGATTTCTCTCTTATAACTTTTACCAGTTCCCCATGAACATTTGTCAACTCATCTGTAAATGAATCTATTGTGTGAAATGGTCTCTTTAGTATGAGTTCTGCTGCTTTCGCTTTGCTTATTCCAGGTATTATCTCAAAATTTTTTTGTGATACACTATTAATACTAAAAGGAACAGGCAGCGCCAGAATAGATCTCTCCCTATGAGCCATAACTATTGTATCTATGAAATCCATCTTTGGAAAAACAGTTGGAACTTTTACTGTTATTGAATAGCTCGCAATCTGTTTACCGATAGAATATTCATTCCGTAAATCAAGTACACACACATTTTTTAATATAGTGCCGGGAGGATATATTTTTTTAAGCATTGAGTTATCTATTTCATCTCGGATTCTATCCCTGTAGTATTCAAATCTTTTTGTAATAACATTTCCAATCTTATGCTTTTCATTAAAGATCGGTGTTCCGGGATATGGTTGGAGTTTGCGAATATTTATCCTCTTTAGAAGAAGTCCTTCATGGGAAATTCTTTCAAGATATTTATGATTGATTTTAAAGGTATCTGTTGTCTCGCCCTTTAATCCGTGAATAAGATTTATTCCGGGAAGGAGTTTGGGGATTCCGTCTTCTCTTTTACCGCCTATTTCATTAACCAATCTTATTGCAAACAGCGCATCATCGGGCATTACTTTTAGATTGTTTTGTTGTACTACAGATTCATCAAAAGACTCGATTCCAAACGGCAGGGTATCTCCCGGAGTAACTGCATCTGCTATGGATTCTAAGATAATTGATGATTCATCAGGCCAATTTACTATTGTACCCGGGTTGGCATTATCAACATTTAGTACTTCAATCTTTCCTGATTCTTTATGTTTTTTTAGTTCATCGAAAAGTTCCTTAACAGCATGTATATTGGGTTGCGGAAACCCTTTGTTGTATTTATTGAGCAGTGTTCCGTATTGAATTATATCCGCCTGTTTACCTATTCTGAATCTAAACACACCATGTGAAATGAGCGCATCTATTTCATTGATAATATCTTTAGGTTTTCTAAACTCTATCTCTCTGTCTAAACCTTCCAGACAAAAAGAACAATGTACTTGTCGAGGACATCCTCTTCCGCTCTCTATCTCACAAATAATATTCGGGTACCATGGATGATGCTTTACAATCTCCGCACCTCTAATGCTCCATAGGGCACATTCTTCAATGGTTCTTCTTTCGTCTACAGGATTGCCTTGCGTCAAAGTAAAAGCAAACTTATCAATATCGTATTGAATTGTTGATATATTAGAACTAGCAGATTTAATAAGCGGGGATATTGATCCGCCAATAGACATTTTTGTTTTACTATTCCGCTCTAAGATTTTATTTATTTCTGATAGGGTTCCTATCCTTGAACCTAAATATTTACCAGGAACTGCTGCGCCTCCGATAATGAATACATGATCATAACCCTCTGTAAAATGATAATTATTCATTCTTAGATGATCAATAGTATTGTAGACAATATTTTCATTTGATAAACCCGCCGAGATCAAAGCTCCATAAATATAGCGAGGGTAGGGTGATACAAAAGGCGGTACGCCCAAACATGTAGGTTCATCAACATAGCAATCGAGAATGAGAAATTTTTTCATAAATCTTTTAAGCTGTCTTCGATATTTATAGCCATGTGTCTTTGTATCTTTGCTTCTAATTTTAAAACAAATTTTTTATTATCCAGAATCATTTGTTTTACTTTATCTGTTATGCCGTACCTTTTTGCCAGATCATCTACGCGTATATCAATAGTTACGATTTTGTCGTGCATTACTCGTTTATCGGCATAATAGATTATTTCTTTTTCTGTAAGAGGTCCCTCATCATCATAGCCTGTAAATATAACATGATTTTCAACAATAACCGCAATGTCATCAAATCCGAGATCGCGCAACATTTGACCGCCTAAAAGATCATGGCGCATATTATTTTCATGTATGGATTCTGTTTTAGCAATATCATGAAGTAATGCAGATGCAATTAACAGAGAGAGATTAATATTACTTTTGTCAATGACATGTTTGTATATTGCTTCGGATACATTTTTTACCTGTATTGAGTGGTTCACTATATTGGGAAGCATTTCATACTTCTCGATAAGTTTCATGCACTCATCAACGGAAGGGTAGTTGTTAGTTGATTTTGAAGTCATAGCTCTTCATATTCTTTTTTAGGAATATGTCGAGAAAAATTTAATATTATCAAAAAATTTTATATTCGGGGCGAGAGGATTTGAACCTCCGACCACATGACCCCCAGTCATAGAATTAATGAATATCATAATAACTTATAATAAATCAAGTATATTTATGATACATTATTATACATTTACTTTAAATACTTTAAAATTATAAAAAATATGAATGAAAAGTTGTGATATCTTGCTTTAAATTATAATAGATAATAGTAGCTGTGCAAAAATTGTGCAAATTTTTTTATGGAGATGATCAATTGTTTTTATTATATCAGGAACATTCTTGTTCTTGAATTTTTTTGTTATTATGAAACAATTCGGGGATTTCCTGTTTTAGAAAGTCTCTTATTGTTTTTGTGTTTGAAAGAACTGTACGCATATCTGATTCGGAAAGGCTTAATGCAAAATCATAACGTGGTTGTATAGAAAAGTGAGTAATTGTCAAACAGAAATTCGTCTGTTTAGCCATAAATACGTATTCCGTCTCTGGTTACTTTCCGTTCAAGTGTTACATCGTCCAAACGTTCTAAAAAATCTTTCTTCTTTTTTGCAATAATATCTACCGGCATGGATTTCTTGCGGGCGATAGCCAAACGGATTTGCAATCCTGCATCTAGGTCTCGCATGGGAATATTATCATTAAGTACTACATACAAGTCCAAATCGGAATCCTTGCGAGGATTCCCATAAGCATATGAGCCAAAGAGGTATATTTCCTCCACTTGCATAGCATTGATGATTAATTCTGTGAGTTTATCTAACTCGGCTTTTACTGCTTGATCCATAGTAACATTATAAATCCTACTTATGAATA
>JGI24702J35022_10002609_pt1 | contig 10944 bp, 9 predicted proteins | sample TergutTh196P4_FD_35022 | JGI IMG/M metagenome (IMG submission 35022)
ACCAATAATTCCGGCGGGATTCAGGGAGGTATTTCCAATGGCGAGGATATCTTTTTTCGCGTGGCATTTAAAGCCGTACCCACCATTGCTTTACCACAATCCACAGTCGACATAAACGGCAAAGAAGTCGAAATCACAGCGCATGGCCGCCACGACCCCTGTATACTGCCTCGTGTCGTCCCTGTTGTTGAAGCCATGGCCGCCATGACGATATTGGATTATTTATTATTGTCCCAACCTGAACAACGTTGCGCTTGCACAGGTATTCGCAGCTAATTAAAAATCAAACACTGTATTGCTAAATTTGCAATCCCTGCTCCGTTGGCTTAATTTGCAATTAAGCCTTTTTGAGTATTCGCATTTGTAATGCGAAAAAAATTGAATATTTATTGCGGATTATAAATCCTTATATTCAAGAACGGCGGCATTACAAATGCCACCGAACATGGACACACGACACAGTCATTGCCTGTGAAGCAATCAAGATGTAAATGTGGAAATCATGTCAATTCCTCCGTCCCCGTGACACCGTCTCCGTGACATTATCCCCGTGACATTAATTGTGACATCCGTTATTCACTTATAGTCGCGCTTAATTATTGTTTTATAACGCAAAGTTATAAAAAAAATCACTAAATAATCGTTTTATAAATTCGTTTGTGAAGTTTGGGGTTAAAGAAGAGAAGACCCATTTGAAACATGTCGACTGCAACTGTTACTTGGGGGTGTTGGCAAAGCTGTTTCCAATAATCATATTTTGCGGAGGAGGATCGGATTCCTGCCAATACACAAAAAGTATCGGCATGGATCAAAGGTAAACACCGGGAAATAATAACGTCCATATCACCGATACCGACATTTTTGTCGATGAAAAGACAATCAATCCGTTTCAATTGGGCGAGGGATTCGGGTAATAACGCGTGATAGACACCTGTCCGTATTTGGAGCGATGGATTCGTTTCCTTGTTCAGCCAATACGCTGCCATTCGGGCAAAATCAGGCTCGGATTCTAATGTCATACATGTTACGGTTGAGTCATACCGCGACAAATACAAAGGCGTCAAACCCAAGGACGAACCTGTTGCCAAAATCGTGCGTGGTTTATAATGGTTTGTAAGCCGGAATAAAAAATCTCCTTCTTTTCGGGAAATGCCATAGCGTTTGACTGCTTTGCTAACGGACATCTCCTTTTCGTTGCAATGTATAGATTCGTGTGTTTGAGTCAATTGTTTGCGAATCAATGCAATATCATCACAGGAATAATAAGCGCACCGATCTGCGACAACATTCGTGATCAAATCAAACACAAAAGGTGAATGTACGCCATATCCCTTTCGGTTAAACAATTTTCGGTAAACCGGTGTGAATCCAAGCATATTTTTATGGATGATGATAAGACTCATTGCGCAAAATAGTCATGGCGCGGTAGAGTTGTTCGACAAAAATGGGACGGATCATCTGATGCGAAAACGTCATTTTACTCAGTGTGATCTTTTCAGGTATCGCCTGATACACAGCCTCGCTAAAACCATAAGGCCCTCCTGCCACAAAGATTAGACGTTTGGGTGCAGCGTTCATTTTCTTCTCCAACCACGAAGCAAACTGAACCGACGTATACTCCTTGCCTTTTTCGTCGAGCAACACACAACTGTCGCCCGGCTGAATGGCTTTCAGGAGAGCAATTCCCTCAAGGTCTTTCTGTTGAGCTTCAGGCATGTTTTTTGTTTTTTTAATATCCGGTATGACAATCATCTCAAAAGGGATATAATGCGTCAACCGTTCCCGATAGACCGTGAGCGCTTCATTCCAACAGGAAATATTCGTTTCCCCTACTGCTATTAATGCGATTTTCATAGGAATAATATTATTTAAAGATTCAATAATTTAAAGATTTAAAAAAATAAAGATTCAATAATTTAAAGATTTAAAGATTTAACCCTCTATTATCTGCGTAAATCTGTTTCATCTGCGTCATCTGCGTGCCATAAATCACTCCTGATACAACAAATATTTCTTTCGCATAACCTGATATTGCTCCAGATCGGGTTGCCAGCTTTCCCTGATTTCCTTTTCATTAAACCCCAAGACAATTTGTTTGCGCAAGGAACTGTTGCCGGCCAATAAATCAAACCAGTTGGCACGGGTAAAGAATAATTCATCATCCCTGTCCAAGCAGTTGAAGAAGTCAATCACAAATTGCATCGACAAGCCTCCTTCAAAGGGATATTCGCGCAGGTCGATGCCGTAACACAACATGTCTTTAAACATCGGGTTGACATCAAATCCGGGCATCACAACCGGTTTGAAGGTAAACGTGCCTCCTCTTGGGTCGGGACAACCCAATACCTGAAAAGGAAAATCAGTACCCCGTCCCACACTGACATACAACCCTTCGAAAAAGCAAAGTGAAGGATACAGCCTGACAGCCTGTTGGTTGGGTAGATTAGGTGAAGGCCTGACGGGCAGTGTATACAGATCGCCATGCTTCCAGTTGAGCATCTCGACAACCGTCAACTTACATTGTCTGCGTTCGGATAGCCATCCTTCCCCGTTAATCATCCGCGCCAGTTCGCCTACGGTCAGTCCGTGCAACACAGGAATAGGGTCAACGCCGACAAACGACTCGAACCCCGGTTTCCGAACAGGGCCATCCACATAGTCATTCGGATTCGGGCGATCCAATACGATAAACTCCTTGCCATATTCGGCACATGCATCCATCATATAGTGCATCGTACTGATATACGTATAAAAACGCGTGCCGACATCCTGAATATCGAAAACAAGTACGTCAATATCATTCAGTTGCGCAGCAGTAGGGCGGTTATTACTTCCATACGCCGATACAATCGGAATCCCTGTTTTCGTATCCACCCCGTTCTCCACATGCGTCCCGGCTTCCAATGTTCCGCGAAATCCATGTTCCGGTGCAAAAATTTTTTTCACATCGACCTCCACAGCCAGCAATGTGTCTAATAGATGTACCGGTGTGTCGGCAGAAAGGATAGAGGTCTGATTGACCACCAAGCCAACTCTTTTTCCCGTCAACAATTCTTTGACGGTATCCACGCGGTCGGCGCCAAGGGTCAGACAATTACTTTGCTGCGCAACAGCGGGACATTTTGTCATAAACAAAAATGCCGATAATAAGACCGAAATCGAAATAAGATGTTGTTTCATAATTGAATAAATGTTAGACAGTTTCTCAATGTTTTTTCCAAAAAGCGGGTGTAAAGAGGATGAGTATGGCATACAGTTCAAGACGCCCTAAGAGCATCAGCAAAGCGCAAACCCATTTGCCGGCATCCGGTAATCCTGCAAAATTACTTGCCGGACCAAGGCCGGCAAGGCCGGGACCTGTATTGCCAAGACAGGCAATGGATGCGCCGGCAGCAGAGGTGAAATCCAATCCGCAAATCAACAGCAATAAGACACCTGAGGTATACGTACAAAGAAAGATCATAAAAAACGCCAATGTGCGCGACATGCGTTCTTCGGTCACATTTTGTCCGTTGAGTTTCACCTGTATGATCGCATTTTGATGGAGGATTTTCTTAAATTGGACAGGTATCATCCTGACAAGTAACATGAACCTGACAATTTTCAAGCCACCGGTTGTAGAGCCTGCACAACCACCTATAAAAGCAAGCAGAAAGAGAATAAACCACAATGGCGGCGCCCATAACATATAGTCGTTATTGGCATATCCCGTCGTGGAGATGATACTTACCACGTTAAAAAGACCCTCACGCACAGCCTGTTCGATACCGTAATGATTAAGCAACAGACCGGTACAAATAAATAAGGCTGCAANCGAAACGATGATCAGGTAAAAACGAAACTCATCATTTTGCCCTATCTTATTCAATTCGCGTTTCCACGCATGAAAAAAAAGGATGAATGAACAACTTCCCAACAACATAAAAACGATAGTCACATACTGTATATAGTTGGAATAAGCGCCAATACTTGCATTTCGGGTAGAAAAACCACCTGTGGCCGTGGTCGAGAAAGCATGGCATACCGCATCGAAAAAGTCCATGCCGGGCAGGTATAACAAAACACACAACACATTAAGGATGATATAGATACGGAAAATAAGACGGGCGGTGTCCTTAATACGCGGACGAAACCTCTCAGTCACAGATGCAGTCGATGTTTCCACCCGATAGATATTCATACTGCCTACACCGAAAATGGGCAGAACGGCAATTCCTAACAGCAATATGCCTATACCTCCGGTGAAATGCATCAAAGCCCGCCAGAAAAGCAAACCGTGCGGAAGCGCCTCGATGTCGGTCAGGATGGTTGAGCCGGTCGTGGTAATGCCCGATATCGCTTCGAAAAAAGCATCTGTTATGGAAGGAATGTATCCGCTGAAAATAAACGGAAGCGCTCCGAAAAAAGCATACACAATCCACACCGCACCCACGATAATAAATCCTTCGCGTTTGCCTATTTCCTTCCTGCAATTTCGGTTGAATTGCCTGAAAACTCCGCCGGTCACAAAAGTGATGGCCGACGAATACAATATCGGTAATAAATCATGTTCCCCATACAGTAAAGAAACAAAGGCCGGAACGATCAACAAGCCTCCTTCGATAAACAGCAGGACGCCCAGCACATAGCATATAAACCTGATGTTCATTTGAAAAACCTGCTGACTTCATCGATGGCTGACGGCATGGCAAAGACCACTGCACGGTCGCCCGGTTGTATCAATGTATCGCCGGTGGCAACATATCCTACTTTTCCTCTGATTATTCCGCCGATGATCGCATGTTGGGGGAATTGCAAATCGCGAACCGGCTTTTCGATAATCTTCGATTTGGGTGACACCGAAAATTCTAAGACTTCGGCATCGGCAGTCGCTAAATATTTCATCATCGTCACACGGCTTGACAATGTATAGCGATAGATATGGCTTGCCGTAATCAGTTTTTTGTTGATGATGGTATCAATACCTAAGCGTTCGGCAAGGTTGATATAATCCATGTTTTCAATTTCGGCAACCGTATGCTTCACCCCTTCGTTTTTGGCTAACAGGCAAGCCAAGATATTGGTTTCGGATTTGCCGGTCACCGCGATGAAAGCATCTGTCATACGAAGCCCTTCTTCCAACAGTAAGTCCGCTTTGGTACCGTCGCCATGAATCACTAAGGTATTGTTCAGTGTGTCCGACAAGCGGTAAGCCTCATCGCGATTTGTTTCAAAAAGCTTGATGCGATAATCCTTTCCGAGATCCTTGGCTATCAATCGTCCGACATGGCTTCCGCCGAGAATGATCACTTGGTTGATTTGTTCATGTTTCTGTCCCGAATATCGCAGGATATTTCTGATATTGGAGGGATTAATCACGATATGAACCATATCGTCAGGCTCATAATGGTCATCGCCGAATGGGATAATGGTCCGGCCATCACGCAGAATAACCACCGAACGGTATTCAATCCCGATAATATCGGCAGCTTCTTTCAATGATTTATTTACAATGGGTGCATTGCTGTCAATTCTCGTAGCCAGCATCGAAAGTTTTCCGCCCGAAAAATCAACAAATGTCGACACGCCCGATTGGCGGAGGGTATTGGTAACTTCGTGGGCTGCAATTTTTTCAGGGTAGATAACGGAGTCGATTCCCAGATTGATAAATGTATCGCGTGTTTCATGATTGATTGTTTCTTCATCGCTGATACGCACTATGGTGAGTTTGGCTCCGAGTTTTTTAGCCATGATAGCCGACACGATATTTTTGTCGTCCCAGGGTGTGACGGCAATAAATAAGAAAGCATCGCAGACGCCTGCTTCAATCAGGAAATTTTTGGAGGTGACATCGCCCCGTAGTGTCAGCAAATCGCACGTTTCCGCGAGATTTTTCAAGCGCTCACCATCCGAATCAATCATTACAATCTCGTGATTCTCACGGCTCAGCATTTTTGCCAAGTGCGTGCCTACTTCCCCCGCTCCGGCTATTACAATATGCATTATAAATGATAAAAAATCGCGCTACGCAATAATTTATTTCGGATATTCGTCTGATACAGTTAATTTTACTCTTCCCTTGGCACGACGCGACGCCAATACACGGCGCCCGTTGGCCGTTTCCATGCGTGTACGAAATCCGTGTTTATTTTTTCTCTTTCGGTTTGAAGGTTGGAATGTCCGTTTCATTTTTATTGTTGTTTGATAATTTTCGTCAAATTGAGGCGCAAAGATACGGTCATTTTCTCAACCAACCAAATTATTCGGAATGATTTTTTTTTCTCAATTGGAAAATCAGAGTAAATATTATTTGTTGAAATTTTTCAAAGCACTATCTTTGCTGCAATCTTTCAAGAAAAGAAAGGGGCTAAGTAGTTAAAAACTTTATATCGAGAAAATATTTGGCGATGATTCGGCAGATTCGGCATTTATTCGGCATTTATTCGGCATTGAAGAGGTATTTCACCGATTTCGTTTCTCCTTGCTTGTAAAGCAATTTCTTTTCTACTAATTCTGCCAAGTCCTCTCTTGCTGTCCGTTCTGCTATTTTATACCGTTCTGCATATTCTAACCCTTTGATTTCGCCTTTTGATCGGTAAAACAAAATAGCATCTGCCTGTCTTTCATTCAGTCCGAGTTTTTTCAACTGATCTTTGGTAAGATTATTTTTAAACAGCGTTACTAAGAAACCGCCGTCTCGTTCTTTCAATTCCGGTTCAGGAAGTCCAGCTTCCAAACAGGTTTCTAAAATTTTGATTGTTCCGCGTCCCCAAGCATCAATCAATCCTCCCTTAAAGCAGATATCTGCAATAATGAGATTTCGGGGCTTTGAAGAATGAGATTGTTTAAGTTTCTCTAATTCCATTCCCTCCGGCAACTTTCCATCATTCCAAATACTGATTCTATCATCATAAACTCGAATTTGAACAAATGTCCCCATATAAGTCCTGTGAATCAATGCGTTTAATAGCATTTCACGGATGGCAGGCACGGGATATTCGTGTTTTTCAATTCGATACATCCCTTCAAATTCAATCGGACGAATGAGAAATTTACGATTTAATTGCTCCAGTACATTTCGCAATAAAACCATCAAATTCCCCTCTTCCACTTCTTGAAAGCGCAAATCAGTATCACTTTGGCCAAAACGACCAATTTTTACAAATGCACCAGGATAAAAACGTACGGGGTCTTTGCCGAACATAATAATAGCTGCCCTTTTAAGTTGTCCGTTTTCTGTGAGACGCAATTTCTCAAATATTTGTTCGGAATTTAATCCTATAATATCCGGTATACGACCTTTCTCTTTTGCAATTTGAAGATATAAACGAAACGCTTCTTCATCAATATCAAAAAAAGTGGCTCTATGTTCAATTACCTCATCCCAAGTTTGTCCTGCACGTTTGAGCAAAAACTCGTTCAGCGCCGCCCCTGTCAATTCCTGCTTCACACTTCCACTACGGTAATAATACCTGCCACGCAGCGAAATCGGCACTGAATAAGAAAAAACCACGATCTCAATAAAAGGCGTGCCATGTTCCTGCAAGAGATTGACTTCGGCAGTAATCCCCATGAGGTTTTTGATTTTGTTAGGAATCTCGTCCAACAATTCCTTGCAATTATCCAATCCAACGACTTCTCCTTCATCATTCTTGCCGATGTATATCCGTCCGCCCTGCGCATTGGCAAACCCGCATATCCATTTCAGATAGTCATCGTGCCATGAGGATTTGTACTCTATGTTTTGTTGTTCGGGCATAATATACTATTGATCAATATTTTTTGGGGCAAATTATTTCATCCCATGCCTTTATTGCGAAGTTAGCTCAGCAACCGTTTGACGGTATCTGAGATGGCGCGTCCTTCGGCTTTGCCGGAGAGCGCTTTGGTGGCTACTCCCATTATTTTACCCATATCTTGCAGGCCGGCGGCGCCTGTTTGGGCGATAATGCGTTTGATTTCAAGCTCCAATTCTTCAGCAGACAGTTGTTGGGGCAGGTAGGATTCGATGGCTTTTACTTGTGCCAGCTCTTCTTCGGCTAAGTCGTGACGGTTTTGTCCGGCATAGATTTGTGCCGAGTCTTTTCCCTGCTTAATCAATTTCTGAATGAGTTTCAGGGCTGTCTCGTCGGTCACGGTATCATTGGCGCCCGGAGCTGTTTTGGCCTCCAGCAACAGTTTCTTTACGTTGCGTAGCGCAGCTAATTTCACTTTGTCTTTGGCCAGCATGGCGGCTTTGATGTCGTCGCTGACCTGATCAAATAAACTCATATTTTTCTTTATTATGGAGGTTGATTATTTAAAACTTATCTTGGGTGAGTTGGGGTTGAAATTTGTTTTCGACAGCGTTTCTGCCAACTCATTTCCCGTTACTTCCTGTGTCATACTTTTGCGTAGTCGCACGATTAGTTTGGGGTCGCGGTTGTAGGTGGGATAATCTTCCATCATGGAGATAATCTCTTCGTTCTCCATCTCGTCCAATGCTAAAACAACTATGCTTGAGCGCGATACGGAACGGATTGGTTTCTTGTCCAAGTCATCATCATCGTAGAATAATTCAATGATTTTATCATTTTCCAATTCTTTTTGGAGGCGATCTTCTTCGCGTAGCATTTCTTCTTCGCTTAAACGCTTTAATTCCTCAAAGCGTTTTTCCTTTATTTCAGGAATGTTAATCATATCGAATCCTGTTGCAAGCACCGTGAATTTAACTCTTTCGCCTAATGAATCATCTTTAGCCGCTCCCCATATCACATTGATATGCTGAGAGTTGAAACGAGCCATAAAGTCATGGACACAGTCAAATTCTTCCACTTTCAATTCAGATTGTGAGCTAAACGAAATGTTAAACAGGATTTTTCTGGCTGTAAAAACGTCATTATTATTCAATAACGGTGAATTTAACGCATCTTCGATGGCAAGTTCCAATCTTCTTTCTCCTTGTCCATAGCCATTGCTCATCAACGCTACACCTCCATTTTTCATGGTGGTATTCACATCGGCAAAGTCGAGATTGATAATACCGGGCAGCGTAATAATTTCAGCAATACTTTTGGCTGCAATGGTCAGTGTGTCGTCCACTTTTTTGAATGCATTCGATACGGTGAAGTCGCGGTAGATTTTGCGAAGCCGTTCGTTATTGACAACAAGCAAGGCATCCACATTATTCCCCATCTTCTCTACTCCGTTCAGCGCCTGGATAATCTTGGGTTTGCCTTCAAATCTGAAAGGAATCGTTACAATGCCTACCGTCAGTATATCCATGGATTTGGCTATTCCGGCAATGACAGGCCCTGCTCCGGTGCCTGTACCACCTCCCATACCGGCTGTGATAAATACCATCCGCGTACCGTCGCTCAACAACTTACGGATGTCGTCTTCGCTTTCCAAAGCGGCTGTTCGGGCTATATCCGGCATATTGCCGGCGCCTCCTCCTTTGGTGGCAGTAGGCCCCAGACAAAGTTTGACAGGCACTTCGGATTGATTCAATGCCTGGCTGTCTGTATTGCACAGGGCGAAAGACACATCGTGTATTCCTTCCCTGTACATGTGAGTCACAGCGTTACCTCCACCTCCGCCTACGCCAATCACTTTGATGATTGTCTTTGTATCGTGAGGAAGACCAAATTTGCTTATTATCGAGTTTTCCATTTCAAATATCGGCATATTATGATTTTTTTAATGATTATCAATCCTGTTCGAGAATACCTTTAATTATCCGCTCAAAGATATTACCCATTTTAGGTTCGTTCTCTGAGGGTGAATCTGCACCTTTTTTCTTTCTTCTACCTCCCTTATCTTCTTCGTTTGGCTGTTGTTCCTGTGTTTGTGAAGGCTCATAAGACACACAATTCTCCGTGCCTTTGATTAAAAGGCTGATGGCGGTCATATAGAGGGGATTGCCCATCCGGTCATCTTCCTGTTCCATCCATTCTTTCCGGATGGTTGAAAAGCGAACATCCTGTTTGAACCGTTCCTGAACTAATTCCTGTAGATTCTTCAATGCAGAGGCTCCTCCCGCCAAAAAAATACCCGCTCCTAATGCGTCGATTTCTTTGGAAAACCTGACTTGGGCATAGACGTTTTCAACAATTTCTTTGGCGCGAGCTTCCACAACGGTATTGATTTCGCGCAGTCCGATCCCGTCTTTAACATCCAACAGGACTGTGGGTTCTTTGTCTTTAATCATCATGGCGCTTCCGTAAGTGATTTTCACCCGTTCGGCGTCGGTTTCAACCAACGGAAGGTTGGTCAGGTCTTTGGTGATAAGATTTCCGCCCAACGGAATGACATTCAAATAAACCAACTTATTGCGCTTGAAAACGACGACAGAGGTAACGCCTGCACCGAAATCAATCAACGCACAACCTAATTCTTTATCGTCTTGACCGAGCATCGTTTCTGCCAATGACAGTGGTGACACAAAGATGCCTGCCAAGCTGATATCGGAATTTTTATTGATATATTCGAAACATTTGAGGATGTTATTGCGGACGGCAAGTTGTCCTACAATAAGTTTGTAATGCGCCTCAACCCTCCTGCCGGGAACACCAACCGGATTATCCGTTAATTTGCCGTCTACGTAATATGCCGGAGGAGATATGCCCAATACATCCAATGTTTCAGGCTTAAAGGCCTTGCATTGCACGTCAAGTTTTTGGATATCTTCTTCCGTGATATCCATGTTTGTATTGATCGTTTTCACTTCAACATGTTCGACCGAATGAAGCGATTGACCTCCCACTCCAATGTACACTTTGTCAATCCTGTAATCAGGTTGTTTACTGCTGAGCTTATTTTGCAGTTTGCGTATCAAACGAATAATCCTGTGGGCAGTATCCTGCACATTGTAGACACATCCTCTTTGGATGCAGGAAGCCGATTCTTCAATTTCTTCCGCCAGTATGGAAAGAGCGCCCTGTGCGTTTTTATATCCAATCATACCGACAAGGTGGGATGTTCCCA
>JGI24702J35022_10002610_pt1 | contig 10942 bp, 9 predicted proteins | sample TergutTh196P4_FD_35022 | JGI IMG/M metagenome (IMG submission 35022)
GTAAGGTTGGTGATAAACGGCAACGGCATTAGACATAGTGTCCAAATTCGTATAAGCAACAACCATTTTGTCTGCATATTCAGTTACTTCAATGACATCAACAGTCCAATAAGGACAACGCGACTTATCAATTACTGAAATTACTTGATATTTTGAAAAATCAATATTTGTATCTACAAAATCATAGGCTATTACCGCTCCCTTAATCTCTTCCCAAATATTGTTTAACAAATTGTTCCATTCAGTAGCGGTTTTAATAACGAGATTTTGTTGAGGAAATTCAATAAATGGATTCCAACCCCCGATATTCCCTTTTGCTACCAAAATAGGCGTGATAGCAGATGGTTGTTGTAAAGTTGATGAATTTTCACCACCATCTTGCTCTGTTTCTGGCTTCACGCAACCAATCATCGCTAACAAAACCATTAGCGGCACTAAAACCATACACAGCGTTTCAACTGTGCCTTTTTTCAAAACGCTCCGCATCTTAGAAAAAAGATTTTCAAATTTGTTTTTCATGTGAATTTATTTTTTATTTATACTTTTTAACTCTATATATTTTTATCAATTCGCAAAGATACACTTTTTTTGAATTAAAAAAAGTTTTTTTCGACCACGCCCCATTTTTTACGTATAATATAACAAAAGAAAAGCGTTAATATACAAATGGAAGAACAGCAGATAAACGAATATATTGAGTTGTGCAAAACGGGAAATACAGATGCGTTTAGACATATTGTGTCTGAATATCAGCGACTTGTATATACGCTTGCGTTTAGATTGTTGTGCAACGAAGCCGATGCGGAAGATATGACGCAGGAAACGTTTATCAAAGTTTGGCAAAATATTGACAGGTATAAACGGCAATACAAATTTTCGACTTGGATATACAAAATTGCGTCCAATGCTTGCTACGATAAATTGCGGGCAGAACGAAACAAGGAAAATGTAAATCTGGAGGATTATGACGCCTTTTCGGAGGTAAATCACGAGGAATTACTGCACAACAAAGAACTGAAAAAATTGATACTGAAACTGACAAACGGACTTTCGCCCAAACAAAAATTAGTGTTTACACTCAGCGACATCGAAGATTTGGAAGTAACTGAAATACAGAAAATTACAGGAATGACATCNGCAAAAATAAAAAGTAATCTCTATTTAGCAAGAAAATATATTAAACTAAAAATNAGTAATTATGAGTAGCGAAAATGATAAATACACGGNATTAATCGGCAGGATAAAGGCATCGCAACCCGCATTATCCGACCCGCAAGGACTTGTTTCNAAAACCATGTCCCGCATTGAATTGTTATCGAAAAAGAAAAGTCCTAACAAAGTTCTAAACATTATTTCCATAACATCTTCAATAGCAGCGTCTTTCCTTATTGGATTGTTTGTTTTTGAACAGTTTTTGCCTNTGGAAAACGAAGAATATAACCGTTCAAATATAAGAACAGCACCAACTTTGTCCGTTTCTTACGACAATATTCAGACTAAAAAACCAGCAACTTGGAACGAATNTTANGATTTAATACGTACAAAANAACAGCAACAAGCATTTTATACAAATCTAATTAATAAATACAAAACATTATAATCATGAAGAAGATAAAGATAAGCCTTACGGCATTGGCAATTTTGGCAGCCGCATCGTGCGAGACGCCTTACAGAATGGTAACAACTTTGGAACGCAACGGAAAAGTCCAGCGAGAGGTCTATGCCTTTGAAAATGGAGCATTTATGAAGCGCAACACATTAGAAAAACCATTCCTCTTTGAACTCACTCCCGATTGGAAGTTTACCCGATTTGACACAGCGATTGAATACAATTTCTTTGGAGAGGAAAAATACGCCATAGCGAAAGTCGGCAAAAACGCAAAATCTATCGAACAGTATTCAAAAGAAATACAGTGCGATAAAGATAAACAATCGTATGCCGCCCCCGAAGAATCGTTGGTGAAAAAATTCAGGTGGTTTTACACTCGTTATTCGTTTAAAACAGTGTATAAAAAACTCCAATACGAACTGCCTGTTTCGATTGACGATTATCTTAGTAAAAAAGAACAAATTCTTTGGACACAGGGTGATATGAGTAATTACAAAGTGCAGAATGGGTTGGAAATGTATCAAGATTTGGACAAAATAAACGATAAGTTTTCGGAATGGATGTCCCGTAATTATTTTGAAACAAGTTTTGAGTCCATAAGAAAAATGGCAATAGGATATGAGTTGGATACGGCGAAAGAAACGATTTACGAAAAAATTCGGGAAACAGACGAAAAATCACTCGACAGCCCCGAAACAATTTGTACTGTTTTGGATTCTTTTTATCAAACGACCTATTTTTCGCAACTATACGAAAGCAACAAAGAAACATTGAAAACAGACAAAGAAGATGAATATCCGTTTTTGGAACACATCTTTAATACAATAAGTTACGAATTGGTCATTCCGGGACAACTAACAAAAACCAACGCCCCCCTTATCCAATCCGACACGCTGATTTGGAAAGTGGACGGCATGCGGTTGTTGTTCGATGATTATGTCCTCTCCGCCGAATACCGCGTTGCAAACATTTGGGCGTTTATTGTTAGCGGAGTGGTAATTCTTATTGCGGTCGGGAGTTTGGGTTTTCTTTTCTTTTCCACGAGGCGTATATCCCCACGACCGAAAGGGTAGCGAACACAATAAAAGTTACATGCATGCTTTGGAGAAAAGCAGGATAGACAGCAGGCACTATCGGGCGGTTGCCGACCTGCAAAGCGATTGCCATGCCTGCAATTCCCATACTGAAGGCTTGTCCTGTAAGGCGTACCGTTCCCGTTGCGGCAGATGCCTGTCCGTAATATTTTTTCTCTACGGAACTCATAACAACGTTGGTGTTGGGCGAGGCAAAAATGCCGAATCCCATGCCCAAGACGAGCAAAATAATCACTATAACGTATATGGGCGTGGCAGCGTCAATAAAACATAATCCCGACAGTCCGACAAAACTTAATCCCATGCCTAAGGTGGCTAAAACCGCAGGCGATGTTTTATTTGACAATCTTCCTGAAATCAGCGAAAAAAAAGACTGTATGCAAGCCTGAGAAATCAGGACAAAACCTGCATGACGGGCGTCAAACCCTTTGATGTACTGCAAATACAGGCTCAACATAAAAGCAACTGCCGCCGTAGATGCGTAATTTATCAATGCCGCCAAAGACGAAAACGCAAACACCCGATTGCCGCTAAATAGACGAATGTTAAAAACAGGCGATTTGTGATTTTTTTCATAAAAAACGAAAATAGCAAACGAAACAATACCCGCCAACAGCCATACAAATCCCGCAATTTGAGGCAGTTTTGTAAATCCGTAAATCAAACTGAAAAGTCCCAAAGCGTAAATTATGCTACCGATGTAATCGAATTTTTCACCTTTGGACTCAATCCATTCCGTGCGTAAAAAGAGGCGGGAAAAGACAATAATCACCAATCCGACCGCTCCGCAAATGAAAAAGATGCCCTGCCAACCCCAATAATGCGTCATCAGTCCGCCCAAAAAGGGACCTGCGGCTAAGGATAAATAGACCACAGCGGTATTTATTGCTAAGGCTTTTCCGCGTTGTTTGAGAGAAAAAACGGAAGTTAAAATTGCGATGTTGGTTCCAAATATCATGGCGCCGCCCAAGCCTGTAATCACGCGTAAAACCAACATAATCAATCCCGTAGGAGCAAATCCCGCAAGAATGGTGGACGAAAAGAAAATAAAAAGTCCCAACTCGTAGATTTTCTTCCTCCCGACCAAATCTGCCAGACGGGCAAACGGAATTTGAAATATGGCAGACGACATAAGGTAGGCAGTACTCATCCACGTAAGCGTAACCGCCTTGAACGAAAACGCCTTGCTGATTTCCGGCAACGCCAACACAATGGAAGACCCCATAAAAGGAACCAAAAAAGACGACATACAAAGTACAAGCAGTATCTTGTTGGATTGCGGACGGAATATTGAAAGCATGGTAAATTATGAATTATGATTTTTCCCAGCAATCTTTCACCCTATCCACCCCAAAACTTCGCCTTTTTTCACTTGCATTCCTTGTTTTACGCAGGTGTCAATCAATTTTCCTGAACAGGTGCACAAAACATCTTCCACACCGTAATATGCAACGATGTGAGCAATAATATCATTCTCTTTGCAGGCTTTGTCGGGTGCGGGCGGAGCAGATTTATCGGTATAATCCACTTCCCAAAGCAATCTACCCGAAGACGGAGCAACTATCGGCTTGGCATCGGGATATTTTTCGTTGATATATGCCAACACTTTTGCCTCCTGTTGTTCTTTGGAAACAACAATCGGAACGGCGGCTTCTTTTGCTTTTTTGACCTCTTCTTGAAAACGTTGTTTGGCAACGCCTGATTTGTAATCGCGGTACTGGCGGTCGTGCATTGCCAATTCAAACAATTCTTCGTCGTCCTGCCCAAACTCCCAGCCGTTCTCCTGCATTTCTTTGCGGTATTCGTCCAATTGATTAGGGAAAACATCTTGCGGATTGCCTGTGTAAAATTCCAAATCGTTTTTCTTTGCCAAATCAACAATTTCAGGTGCCAATTCTCCGGGCAATTTGCCTGTTTTGCCCAAAATCATATTCCAAGTATCTTTGTCAATCATCGAAAAACGCGGTTCGCCCTTTGCCATAGAGAAAATATTCATCAACGCCACATTTTTAACATATTGGCTAAATGGCGTAACCAAAGGCGGATAACCCAATTTGGGCCAAACATATTCCACCTCTTGGAATAGTTGCACCACCAAATTATCCAGCGTTACTTCGGGTTTATCCTTCTGCCGCAACGCCATATTGATAGCCCCGTGCATTCCTTTGAGGTCGGACATCATCGAACCCATCATTCCGCCCGGCAGTCCGCAACCGACCAATAAAGAAGTCATTATTTTATTCTTTGGGTCAATAAAATCGCCCAGAAAATCATCTATAAAACATTGCGTCAAGCGGCGAGCCTCCATATAAGCGTCCATATTGATGTCGGGAACGGAAAAGCCCGCATCTTTCAGCATAGCCTGAATGGTAATCACGTCAGGGTGAACCATTCCCCACGACAGCGGCTCCATCGCAACATCAAGATAATCTGCACCTGCTTTTGCCACTTCGAGCATCGAGGCTGCCGAAAAACCCGGTCCCGAATGCCCGTGATACTGAACAGCGATATGCGGGTATTTCGTTTTGATGGATTTGGTCAAAAGTCCCAACGAATGCGGACGACCAACGCCTGCCATATCTTTCAAAGCGATTTCGTCTGCACCGTATTCCACCAATTTATCCACTATCTCCATAAAATACTCAACAGTATGAATACCCGAATAGGTGATGCTCAACGCCGCCTGAGCAATCATTCCCGCTTCTTTGGCGTATTTGACGGACAGTTCCAAGTTGCGATGGTCGTTCAACCCGCAAAAAGAACGCATAATATCTACTCCCTGCGACTTTTTTACCTTAGCCATCAATTGCCGCACGTCGGCGGGAACGGGGTACATACGCAATCCGTTCAATGCACGTTCCAGCATGTGCGTTTGAATGCCTGCCTCGTTGAACGGTTTTGTCCATTGCCGTACTGCTGTGTTAGGGTTTTCTCCGTACATCAGATTTACCTGTTCAAATGCACCGCCGTTGGTTTCCACACGGGCGAAACAACCCATATCCACAATCACAGGAGCAATCTGAACCAACTGGTCAACACGCGGCACGTACTTCCCCGAAGACTGCCACATATCCCTATATACTAAACTGAATTTTATTTCCTTTGCCATATTTTTTTACTTAATCGTTAATATTATAATATAAACGAAGAAATGAGCGATTTATTTTGATTAATTGAATAAAGTATACAATTACTTATTATACGTCCGATGATAATCCTCTATTTTTTCCCAAAGGTGTACTCTTTCAATGCCTCGCACGTTGTGTTCGTGAGTGGGATAGACAAAATAATCCACCTGTTTTCCCGCTTTGACGGCTTCCGTCAAAAATTGCAGGCTGTTTTGCCAAACCACCGTTGGGTCTATCGCACCGTGAATAATCAATAAACGCCCGTCCAAATTTTCCACCTGATTTAGCAGGGAAGACTGTTTATAGCCGTCTGGGTTTTCTTCGGGCGTATCCATATAGCGTTCGCCGTACATTACCTCGTAATATTTCCAATCAATAACGGGACCGCCTGCCGTTGCAACCTTAAATACTTCGGGATATTGGAGTTTCAGCGTGATGGTCATAAATCCGCCGTAACTCCAACCATCAACGGAAAAACGGTTTGTATCCACGTATGGCAGTGATTTCAAATAATTTACGCCGACCATTTGGTCTTCCACCTCCACCGTTCCCAGACGGCGATGAATGGTACTCTCAAACTCAAAACCGCGATTTGCCGTTCCGCGGTTATCCAACGTAAACACCACATACCCTTTCTGTGCCATATAATGCAGAAAATGCCCGCCGCTCAACCAGCCGTTTGTTACCAACTGCGAATGCGGACCGCCATAAACATACAGAAACACAGGATATTGCTTGTTCGGGTCGAAATCAATCGGCTGAATTAGACGGTAATACAAATCATCGCCGTTGCCGTTTTTCAGCGTGCCGATGGTTGTTTCGGGCAGATTGTATTCCGAAAGTGCAGTTGTATCTTTCAGTAAAACAGATATTTCCGTTCCTTTGGCATCTTTTAGCGAAACGGCTGCGGGTAGTTTCAAGTTTGAATATCTATCCAAAAAATATTTTCCATCGTAAGATGCCTGTACTGCGTGCATTCCCTCTTCCGAACAAACTGCCGCCATTTTGCCTGATTTCAGATTGACGATATACATGCGGTTGCCCGTCAACTCATCTTTGTTGGAATAAATAAAGATGTTTTCACCCTTATTATCAAAGCCTTCAAAGGATTTCACCACCCAATTTCCCTGCGTTACGGCTTTCAGTTCTTTTCCGTTTATGTCGTACAAATACAGATGTTTCCACCCGCTTTTTTGACTTACATACAGAAATTTGGTCGGGTCATTGGGCAGAAAATACAGCGGGTCGGACGGCTCAACGTAACGTTCGTTTTTCTCTTCAAACAAAGTCTTGACAAACTCTCCCGTTTTCGCATCGTATTGATTTAACTTCAAATGATTTTGCTCCCGATTCAATACACCTACAAAGATGTATTTTTCATCGGGACTCCACGTTACTGAGGTCAAATATTGTTCAGCAGGTTCGCCTGTTTTGAGATAAATCGTTTCGTCTGTTGCCGCATCATATACTCCCAGCGTAACCTCGTGGCTTTTCATTCCTGCCATGGGATATTTTTCGTTTTTCAATTCGGCGATACGGCTTGTGGTATTCACTATCGGATAATCGGCAACCATACTTTCGTCCATACGGTAAAAGGCTAAATACCTGCCTTCCGGCGACCAAAACGAACCCGCATCAATGCCAAATTCATTGCGGTGAACCACGTGTCCGAACTTTACCTCTTTGGGCTGTTCGGTGTTGATGCGTCTATGGGTTGTATCATGGTGAAAAAATCCGCTATGTTCTGCAAGTTTTTGGGCTATAGAACCTTCAACAAGATAGAAATTTGATACATACAAATCATTTTCAAACGTATAAGCCATTTTTTCGTTGTTGTAGTCTATTTGAATATTATCCGCATCTTCGGCAATGGGGATAATGACAACTTTCTTCTCCACAACGCCATAACGCATCAATTTTCCCGCTGAACGAAAATAAAACCCATAATCGTCTAAATGTGCAATGCTCGGAAACGATTTTACCGCTTTTTCTCCCTCCATTTCCAAGGCATTGTTTATATCCGTCAATGGTACAAAAACCGCTGTTTCGTTCAACGGGGCAGTCGCTTTCATCAAATTGTTGTCTTTGACAAACACGTAATCATGCGTTTGCGGAATCCATTGCAACTGTGATAAAGTTGCAGGCGTCAACTTCCCCGTAAAAACATCTGGCAAATTGAACACCGCCTTTTGCGAAAATCCAATACTGCTAACTCCTACTAAAACCCCTACGGCTAAAATTCTAATCTGTCTCATGTTGCTGTTGATTTTATTTGAATTTGCAAAGATACACTATTTTGTAAATAATCGGCTAATACCTATCTTCACCTTTCTTCGTCCTTATACGCGATTGTCCGCGTGCGTGTTTGTCCGTATGCGGTGCAGGACAAAAGCAAAATGCTAATTGTAAAAATAAACTGTCTCATAATTCACGTGTTTTGTAAAGTAAATAAACTTCCCTATTATTGTAATACCAATACCAATACCATTTCAATTTATCCGCCCGCGAAGAAAATGATTGTTTCTTATGAAATTCTGGAAAGATGTTATAAAAAAACAAATCTCCATCAGGATATTCACCAACCAATGTACCTATAAGTTCAATGATGCGGATTTCACCTGTTTTATAATCAACTTCATAAGGTCCACTACACTTATTTGTACTCGTATGAAATCCAATGATATCTGCATCTCTAAATTCAAGCGTATAACAGGATATGCAGTCTTTCGGCTCAAGTTCCTTTATCAGCGTATCTGTTTCCGCATCAAAAATACCTACCAATTTCCATTTCGTACCTTGCAAGAAAATATTGGTATCGGCATCTTCTTTTTCAATTTCAATACCATTATTTTTTTCATTGGGATTTTTCGGTTTTTCGCAACTCCCCGCCGCCAACAAAATCATCAGCGGCACTAAAAACGTACACAGCGTCTCAACTGTGCCTTTTTTCAAAACGCTCAGCGTCTTAGAAAAAAGATTTTCAAACATATTCTTCATTTGAATTTATTTTTGTTTATACTTTTTTACTCTATATATTTTTATCAATTTGTAAAGATACACTTTTTTTTGAATTATGAATTCTGAATTATTTCTTTATCCGTAAACTGAAAACTGAAAACTCCTTAACTCCTTTTAAGAAAAAAAGTGTATCTTTGCATTTCCGGTTATTTAAATAACATAAATAGAAGATATGAGTTTTAAAATCATCGTTTTGGCGAAGCAAGTTCCTGATACACGGAACGTTGGAAAAGATGCCATGAAAGAAGACGGTACGGTAAACAGAGCCGTTTTGCCTGCAATTTTTAATCCAGACGATTTGAATGCCCTCGAAATGGCGCTGACAGCAAAGTCGAAAATCGAAGGTTCGGAGTTGAGTATCATTACGATGGGACCGCCTCGTGCGGCGTCCATCGTCCGCGAAGGAATTTATCGAGGAGCAGACAATGGGTGTTTGCTTACGGACATCAAATTTGCAGGTTCGGACACGCTGGCAACGTCTTACGCTTTATCCAAAGCAATCGAAAAATGCAAACCCGACCTTATTTTCTGCGGCGTACAGGCAATAGACGGCGATACGGCACAGGTAGGACCTCAAATTGCAGAAAAATTAAATCTTCCGCAGATAACCTACGCCGAAGACTTGGAAGCGGTTGATACGCAGAAAATCCGCATCAAACGGCGTTTGGAACGAGGCGTGGAAACGGTCGAAACATCGTTGCCTGCGCTGGTAACTGTACACAGTTCCGCACCGCCTTGCCGTTTTCGCAATGCAAAGCGTTTGATGAAATACAAACACGCCCGAACCGCTACCGAAATGCAGGAATTGGGTTGCGATTATACGCAAATATGTCAAAATCGGGCAAAACTGCAAATCGAAGAATGGAACGCCGATATGGTACAAGCCGCTGTCGAACATTTGGGATTGTCGGGTTCGCCCACCAAAGTAAAAAAAATTGACAACGTAGTGCTGACGCAAAAAGATTCCAAAGTTTTTTCCAACTCCGACGCAGAAGTGGAACAATTGGTGGTGGAGTTGCTGGAAAGCAGGGTGATTGGATAGGTTATAAAGTTAAAAAGTTAGAAGAAATTTACGGAAACATAGATAAAAACAATCATTATGAAAGTACGGATAACAACATTATTGGCAATTTTGACAATGACGGCAACATTAAATTGTTACGGACAAAGTTACGAACCTATGGACTTGGCAAAAAAGTTATTTAGCAAGGAAAAATTTGCAACAAAGAAAGAATATATTACGGGAGAATATAAAGAAATGAAAGGGCGACCAAACGGAAAAGATTTGCAAAAAGGAATAACAACTCAATTCTCGTTACTTGAACAAACCGAAGAAACGGCAGTTGTGGCAATGACAATTCTTGACAAGTCGGGCAATGGACTTGATACTTATTTGCACTTCAAAAAAGACAAAGTTTGGAAAATGTGTGCGTTTAGAGCATTGGCAATGACAGGAATTATTGAATTAGTAATAATGGAACTTGAAAAAATGACACCGCAAGAAATAGACGAAATGATTGCTGACACCACGAATGAGGAGTTTACTTCGAGAGAAGATTATGATTTTGAATTGGGTAACTGCAAATTGACGCTTGAATTCGACGATAATATTATAAAACACTTTGTGGCAAATCAAGCAGAATTTGAGCGGCTTAAAAATCTTGCTTTATTACAACTCGAAAAAGAAGAAGTTGACGAAGAAAGAAGCACAAAACTAATTGAGAATGAAAAAAATAATTATCAAAAATTGTTTATTTCTTCCGTTTCGACAGGCGGTTATGAATTGAACTGTAATTGTATTGATTTTCTAATAGGTGGCATACTTGACAATACGGTTGGTTACTTTTATATAAGAGACAAAAAGGATTTACCCAAAATGAATCCAAACCGTATAATAATGATTAGGGAAATAGGGAATGGGTGGTATATATACAAGACAACATAAAAAAGTAATTTTGTAACTAAAAAAATACAGCAATGAAAAAATTAATAGCAACAATTTTTATTAGCATTTTTGTATCCAACTTTGCAGTTGGGCAAGACACTAACGATACCAAACACGATAAATATTTAGTTGCAATGCTTGACACTAT
>JGI24702J35022_10002611_pt1 | contig 10940 bp, 10 predicted proteins | sample TergutTh196P4_FD_35022 | JGI IMG/M metagenome (IMG submission 35022)
ATAGTTCCCAACTTAGTGTAATCCGTGTCGTATTTTTCATGTCCATGATTTTACATGGACTGGCGGATATTTACGGAAACATTGCGGCAAAATGAGACACTGACCGAAGCCTCGATTTATTCATGGTACTGCTTCTTTGCCTATCATATCCCCTTGCAGCTTATGGTTGTCTTTTTCCTATGCCTAAAATTTGATATAACGCTTATCACAAGCAAAAAAAGGGTTGGGATAAAACAAGAGATAAAAGTTCTATTGAGCATTACTTTCCAAGGGATGGGGCCATGCTCTATAAAATAATATTCACTTGGAACACGTCCATAACCTTTGATGAAACTAATAAGTGGTACTACCAGTGAAAGACCTAATCCAATACAACATCCAATATAGCCTATGTTTGATTTTCTATGTTTTGTTTTAACAATTTGTATGATAGCAAACACAATGGAAATAACAATATTTGAACAACACATCCATAATATCAAAGTATAAATTTGTCTAAACCACCAAAACCCCAAATATACTGCAGCAATCATATTAACCTCCAACCCAAGCAGTAAAACAATGGGCCTCTTGTATAACCAGTATAACAACTCAAAGTTACATATGCCAGCAATGAGATTGAAACGTAAACCGAAGCGTTTTCTGCGATTGCGGTATTTATCAGACACGATTTTAAAGCACTTAATCATTCCAATAATGTAACCGTTCAGCACGCGTTCACTTGAAATGACACTGCTTCACAAAGTATTTTTAGTGGTTGTAGTTATAGGGCCTATTGAATAATTGGGCTTCGATTGCCATAACCATGTCTGAATTTAGTTCATTTTTGCCAGTTTTAGGTCATTTTTCAACACGCCCTGAATACGTTGAGATTAAAACCACTTACTAAAGCTAGATGGAGGGTTCTGTTACTGGTTTTGCTTTTGGGCGTTATGCCTTTTACGCTGCTTTCACCATTCACCGAACAAAAGGCAGCGGTAACGGATGCGTGGGTTTTTGTTTGAGGTAACATTGTTGGCAGGAGGAACATCCGCAATAGCTGCAAGCGGATATTTGAATGGGAGTTTTGGGCAGAATAAATCTTTTGATTGGGAGATTGACTGGGATGATGGAGGTGCCATGACTACCTCCTGCATTGACAGCGGTGCCCCGAAAATTGTGATGAGAGTAATATGGTGTTCCCTACGCTACAGCTGACACCTGCATTATCACCATCACCTTCCTCGATGGCTCTACTGAAGTGCGACTGGGAGTCTTTGGTTTCTCTGAATACGCAAATGTTGCCAGTGCCCAGACAAACAAAGAAATGGTTGCCAAAGTCATCAGTCCACTACCCTCTTATGGCATAGAGACAGGAGAAGTGGTAGGAAGGAGGAGAGAACCCTTCCTACCACAAAGAGCAGGTAAATTAGCGTATACGGTATCCGCCACTCATAGCGGCACCGGTCCCAACCGGGGAACCATAACCGCGAGAGGCGGCGTGGGCATTGCTGATTGGCTCGTCAGCGCGGCGGCTAGCAAGCATACCACGTTGTCGCAGGAAAGCAGGTACTTCGAGCTCATCGTCAGACTTAATATTCTTTAAAGCGCGGAAAATTTCTCTTTCGCGGGCAGCACCGGCCATACCATCTTTGGTGGCAAAACCGGTGGCAATTAAGGTCAAGCGCACTTCGCTTCCCATATTACTGTCAAGCAAAACACCGAAAATCACATTGGCATCCGGATCAACAGCTTTACGGATAATGTCGGCCGCAGCATTGACTTCATACAAGGACAGAGAAGTGTCACCGGCGACATTGAAGATTACGCCGCGAGAACCCTCAATGGACACATCCAGTAAGGGGCTTTGCAGGGCTTTCTTGGCAGCTTCAGCTGCGCGATTGGGGCCGGAACCGTGGCCGATTGACATCCAAGCCGGTCCAGCATCTTTCATAACTGAGCGGACATCGGCAAAGTCAAGGTTAATGAGTCCAGGAACGGTAATAACCTCGGCAATAGCCTGAACACCGTTGCATAATACTTCATCTGCTAAGTGAAAGGCCCCATCAACACCTGTTTTTTGGTCGCAGATATCAAATAGTCTGTCATTTGGGATTAGAACCAACGTATCAACATTGGGCATTAGTTCGGCGATGCCCTCTTCGGCAACTTTCATACGATGCGAGCCCTCGAAACCAAATGGTTTGGTAACAACCGCGATGGTTAAAGCTCCGGACTCTTTAGCGATTTGAGCTACAACCGGAGCTGAACCGGTGCCAGTGCCACCGCCCATACCGGCGGTTACAAAGACCATGTCACATCCTTGGACTACTTGGCGGATTTCCTCTCGGCTTTCCTCAGCCGCTTTATGGCCCATTTTATTGTCGCCACCGGCGCCTAAACCGCGGGTATTTTTCTCACCAAGTTGGATACGAATCGGAGCTTCAGTAATCGCAAGAGCTTGAGCATCAGTGTTCATCGCCACGAACTCAACTCCACGGATTTGCTCTCTTACCATACGTGTTATGGCATTGCATCCACCACCTCCGCAACCGACAACCTTTATTTTTGCTCCACTCTGGACATAAATTGTTTTAGCCATTAAATATTCTCCTGTATTTTTTAAATTTTATTGTTTTCGACCAAATAGCCCACCTAGACCGGAAGGGTTATTATCCTTTTCTTTGGGGGTTTCTTTGGGACCCTGTTTCCAAACGAGCAAACCTACGGCGGTGGAGAAAGCCGGATCCATGAGGTTATCTGCGATGCCATACATCTTAGGAGGCATTCCGACACGGACCGGCATATGTGTTACTTCTAAGCCGAGTTCAGTGATGCCAGGGAGGTTTGCTGTGCCACCGGTAAGAACGACGCCGGCGCGGATATAACGGTTGTAATCACTTGGTAGTTCAAGCATAATCAGACGTAGCATCTCTTCCACTCGCGTGCGGATGATTTCGTATAGTTCGGCGTAAGGCACTACACGACCACCCTCAGTCAGGGCGCGATTGTCACTCTTATCATCTCCGGGGATAACACTTCCGTATTTAAGTTTTAGTTCTTCAGCCATTTCAATTGAAACGCCTAAACCAACGGAAATGTCATGAGAAATGGAATAGCCTGAAACCGGAAGGACTGAAGTGTGCATGATGCTGTCATCACGATAAATAGTTATATCAGTAGTTCCTCCTCCGATATCTGCCATAATTACGCCATTCTGTCGCTCGTCAGCACTAACTGCGGCAGCGGCACTGGCAAGAGGCGAGAAAACCAATTGTTCAATTTCAATACCAGCACTGCGGATACATTTGGTAAAGTTTTCCACGGCTGCGGATGGCGCTGTGACGATATGGGTGTCAACATCCAGCCTGAAGCCATGCATTCCGACGGGGTTTTTAATTCCTTCCTGTCCATCAACAGTATAGGTTTGCGGGATTAAATGCAGGATTGTCGAGCCAGCTGTACTGGCTCCGTCAACATTTTGAGCAACCGTCATTACACGCTGGATATCATCAACTTTAACGATTTGTTTGTTTGAGGTAATCGCGATCACTCCGCGGTTATTCAGTGAACTGATGTTGCGACCAGAGATATTAACTGTAGCTGAATCAAGTCTGTAACCAACCGCTTGTTCAGCGGTACGTACAGACTGACGGATGGCGTCTTTGGTATCATTGAGGTTAACCACATGCCCCTTTTGCATACCATTGGAAGGAGCGATCCCAACACCTAGAATACGCAAACTTTCGCCGTCGGTATCAGCCATTACGGTACAGATCTTGGATGTTCCGACGTCAATTGAGGCGATTTTCTTTCGTTTCATATTGATACCACCTCGCCAACAAATCCGAATTTACTGCTCATTGCTTTTCCTTATTAATTGTAATATTGTGTCGTTTCGACCCGATTAGCCCTTATATTCGCGGTAGTGGACATTCCACTTAAGACAAAGGGAATTCACATAGTTCTTTGTTTCTTGGCTGCTACTACGATAGAGGTCAGCTAAAAACCCATGCAAGAGTTCTCCTCCGCTCATGCCAGGTGTTGGTTCAGCTGGACCAGGTAGATTGATGTGGACAATTTCTGTCATTAGTTTTTGGTACTCGATTGCTGCACCCATACTCTTTATAATGCCTCCAAATAAAGTTTTGCAGTTATATTAAGACTCCTCAATCACACCAGTCAATTACTGTCCAAAACTGTCCAAAATAATTCTAAGAATTAAAAAATTTGTCCAAGCATACTATTTCTCTTGTCCTTATTGCATTTTTGGCGGGAAATATTCTACAATCTGCAATGATGTTAGCGAATACCTCCAAAAAACTAACGCCACCCTATGTCTCATACCGCACTTTCTTGAATTTTTTAGAAGTGCTACAGCAGTATTCTATGCCTGCGCGTATTGACAGGAGTTTTTGGGGAGAACGCTATTCCGGAACAACTGGAACGCAACTTATGGCTGCCTTGCGGTTTTTGGACTTGATTGATAGTAGCAGCTTTCCTACTTTGAAGTTAAGGCAACTGGTAGTCAGCAGGGATGCTCAACGTGCTGAAATACTAAAGAATATTACTTTGGAAGCCTATAGCTTCATCTACGGTAGAATTGATCCGCAAACAGCCACATATGCCCAGATGGAGGAGGCTTTCCGCGACGATTATCAAATTGCCAGTGATGTTGCCAGAAAGTGTATTAAATTCTTTATCGGGATTTCTGGTGGGGGAGGGATGAATATCTCACCGTTTATCTCGCGGAAGAACAAAGTTCCTCGCCCAGTGACGACTTCAAAAAAGAACACTAAAACACCGACAAAAAAAATAGGGATGGAAGTTCCAAATTCTGAGCTTAATGAGGTTAAACAAATTCCAAATGGAATTGGCGTGGACAAAATACTTTTGGACAAATTCCCTGAATTAGACCCGGCGTGGACAGACGAGATAAAAGTGAAGTGGTTTGAGGCATTTGATGAGCTTTTGAGGCGTACAGGAAGTTCCTCATAGTTTTTTGGGAGTATCCAGCGTAATAAAACTGGAAAGATACGCTCCCCGATTCTCGGTAACTGATAGCGCTCGGTGCGCATATCTAGATGAACTCTAGTTGGTGGATAGATGGGGAACGGACTTCACAATTGGCGACCCCGACGGGATTCGAACCCGTGATCTCCACCGTGACAGGGTGGCATGTTGGACCGCTACACCACGGGGCCTCATTGGACAACAAAGTCTATCAAAGGGAACCTTTTACTGTCAACAATCCTTAGTGCTTCATCACGCCGTTGCCTAATGTCCAGATTTAATGCTGTGAGCCGTAGTAAGTAGTTACTCAGGTTTTCATAACGAGGAAATAGGGCCAAATCAGCGCCATAAATGGGCTAAAAATGCTACTTTGCGGGCAGTTGACAAGAGATGTTAACGATCCTGCAAAATGCTACCATTTCATTGTAAACCCAAGGTTATTTTTTTTAAAGAGTACCCCTTGCCTAATGCCAATGTTTAACAAAACTTTATCCATTTTATCCCTGTTTATTGGGTAGTAAAATAAGCCATCCTTCCTTTTTAATACTCTTGAACCAAATGATCTGAATATACGAACGCAAGTGTTTTGTTTGTCCCTGGCGGGTGATGCAGGTCTCTTCTTAAATAGGTTCGAGTGAGTAAGATGTCGGTAATATCGTTGATATCGTTACCATCAACGATTGAGAAACTGCCACAGTATTTGTCCTCGGAGCCGATATTAACAACAATAGCGTGATATGCGAACTCTTCCAACCCGTTGATTTCAACGGGTTGTTTGGAGGAATTGACAGTGTCAAAAGTGGATTGCCAACACCGATTTTGACAAACCAAAGGCTTTTATTGTGAAAGGTAAAGTTTGCTTTCTCACTACTCCAAAACACTTTATTTCAAATGTACAATGCGAACAGATATGGCAATCAAATCATCAGCGAGGATTGAGTAAAGTATAGCCAATCCAATTCTCAATTTGCTCTTTAGACTGACTTTGTTATATAATCTCGTAAAATTTCGTTTGCTTTAGGAGAATTCGTGGCTACAAAAATATCCAAAGTATCCAAACCTGACGGCGTTGCCAGCAGTGCCGGTGGTCAGCGGAATTACGAACTGATGTTGGTCATCAATCAGGGATGTTCTGAAGAAAGGTTAGCGCTGACGATGGACACCGTGACGCAGTTCATTTCCGATCGAGGAGGTATCGTTACCGAGGTAAAGGCATTGGGAAAGCGTAAATTGGCTTACCCCATCAAGCACTGTAGAGAAGGGTATTATCAATTGGTACTTTTCAAACTGCAGAGTACGTTGAGCCCTGAGTTGGAGAACCGTTTGAATATCTCGGAAGATATCATTCGATATCTGCTTAAGACGGTTGAATAAGAGAATGGAGGGCATGGTTGATGGTTAGCTTGAATAAGGTGATGCTTATCGGCAACGTGGGCAGTGATCCGGAAATGCGTTTTACGCCCAGCGGAAGCCCCGTTACTTCTTTTCGTATCGCTACCAATCGAGTTTTTAATACTCTTGACGGAGAAAAAAAACAGGAAACGGATTGGTTCACGGTTATTACTTGGAACAAATTAGCCGAACAGTGCAATCAGTTTTTGAATAAAGGTAAGTTGGTATATGTCGAAGGCCGTTTGCATACTCGCAGTTGGGATGGTCCCGACGGACAGAAGCATTTTCGCACCGAAGTTATTGCGATTAGGGTCACTTTCCTTGATAGAAGCAGTGCTCCCGGTTCATCTGAAGATAGACCTGATGAAATTGAAGGTAGCGATGATGGTGGCGATATGCCTTTTATGGGTTAACCGCTTAGTTTTCTTACAGAATAAATTAGGAGATATATCGTCGTGGTAGAAACAAGAGTATTCAACAAACCCGCTGGCAGGAGACCTGCCGGCAAGTGGAGCGGAGGCAAATTCGCTCCCAAAAGAAAAGTTTGTATTTTTTGTGCCAATCGTTCTAAGAGCATTGATTATAAGGACACCGCTTTGTTGGGGCGGTTTATCTCAGATCGCGGCAAGATTGAGCCTTGTCGCCGTACCGGCACGTGCAATCGCCATCAACATGCTTTGGCGCTTGCGATAAAACAGGCGCGTCATGTGGCTCTTTTGCCGTTTGTTCCGGAACATATTCATTTGCAGGGGATTGTTCCTCCGTTGAACCTTAATCCTGTTCCGCAGCCTACTGAGAATTTGAACACGCAAGTAGAGATGGTGGAAACAGTCGAGGCTGTTAAAGAGGAAACGGTAGTTGATGTGGAGCCTGTGGCAACTATTGAAGAAACGGTGGCTGATGTAGAAGCTGTAGCAGTCCCTGAAGAAGTGGTTGATAATGTGGAAGTCATGCCGGCTACTGAAGAAGAGATAACGACTGAAACACAGTTGCCAAATGATCAGACGGATGCTTAATAAATTCTTTTTGACCTGTAAGGTCTTTTTCGAGGAGTCAAATGCCTAAACGGACATATCAACCAAAAAGTATACCGCGGAAGAGGGAGCATGGTTTCTTAAAGCGCATGAGTACTCGTAGCGGACAAGATATTATCAAGGCTCGCCGCCTTAAAGGGCGTCAACGACTTACGGTTGTATAGGCCCAAACAATTCCCTTTCGATCCGCTGGCGTGCGATACAGGGGGAGAACAATGAAAGAAGTACAACGCCTTATTAGGTCGGCGGACTTTGCTCAAGTTTATGAAAGAGGTAAGTGGTTGAACAGCGGCTGTCTTAGTTTGAAATACTGTTCAAATGATTTGGATGTGTCGCGCTTTGGTTTTGTTGTGAGTAAGCGTGTCGGAGGGGCAGTGGTGAGAAACCAAGTAAAGAGACGCCTGAGAGAAATCATACGCAGTGTGCCCCTTAGACACGGCAGGGATGTTATTGTCAGCGCTAGACCACAAGCGGCAATTGCTAGTTTTTCGGTCATGCAAACCACGCTTATGGGCTTACTTGAACGAGTGGGGCTAATAATAAATGATGAAAAAAATCGCCTTAGTTATGATTAGGTTCTATCAGGTGACGATTTCACGGGTCATGCCTCCAATGTGTCGATATGAACCGTCGTGTTCGCATTATACTTATCAGGCTATAACCCGCTACGGTTTGTTTGAAGGTATTTGGCTTGGGGCAAAACGTATCGCACGTTGTCATCCATGGGCTGAAGGTGGATATGATCCGGTTCCCGAAAGTGTTGTTAAAAAGTCTATATAAGGAAGCTGAAATTTGAAAAAGACTATTCTGGCTGTATTTGGTGTTTTGCTTATCATGTTGTCCGCTCTCAGTGGATGCGCTTCAGGAACGGCAATCGCTGGCTGGGCGGGTATTACTTTTAGCGATGGCAATATATTCACTGTCTCCAGTCAAGGGCAGCTTGAAGTAATCAACGTAAGTGATTTAGCTGCTACTTGGTCGATAGACATTGCAGAAATTAGTGGAGGCGGTCTTGGGTGTGGACCTTCCACGCTGGCGGTAGCGGTTTACGGTACTCCTGCAGTTGTTGGGGATAGGGTATATGTCGCTGGTTATAACGGCAAGATTTATGTCTATGACCTGTCCACAAAGGCATTGGTTAAAGAATTCGTTCTTGATGAGGAAAACCATCAGACCATTGTGGGTGGACCTGTGGTTGGTGGAGGGTTTGTTTATATCGTGTCAACCAACGGGTATATATATGCTTTAAATGCGGACAAGCTGGAACTGGAATGGAAGTTCAAATCCGGTGGCAAGATTTGGTCAACTCCAACGCTGGTTGACGGGACAATTTACTTTAGTTCTTTTGACGGCAACCTTTACGCTTTGGATGCTGCCAAAGGAGATTTATTATGGCAAGCCAGTGTCGGTGGGGCAGTCGTTGCATCGCCGGTGATTTCTGGCGATGCAATATATGCCGTTTCGTTTGATCGCGGGATATACGCTTTCAATAGAATCGACGGTTCGCTAAAGTGGAGGTTCCCGGCTGACGGGCAAGACGAGCGTCCGCAACGTTGGTTTTGGGCTACACCGGTTGTTTTCAACGGCTATTTGTATGCGCCTTGTTTGGATGGCAAGGTTTACGCGGTGAGTACTTCCTCGGTGACGGATGTTATTGTTTTTGATTTGCGCTCTCCCATTTCTTCATCCCCGGTTGTTTGTGCAGGGAAGGTAGTGGTGGCAACAGAGGATGCCAGCATGTATACCATTGAGGCCAGTACCAACAAACAGGAATTGCTGGCCGAATTGCGTGACAAGGAGAAAGAGTCTAGCATGATAATAAATTCCCAGCTTTGCTCGGTTGGCAATAAAGTATACATTCATACCTTAAAGCCGGACAGAGTGTATGCTTATGATTTTGACGATGCAAGTTGGAAATATATCGCTTTGGACACCCTGGTTTCTGCTTCCGCATTACCTGCAGGGACAGTTACAGTTACTGAGTATAATACTACCACTGTATATATACCTACCACAGTAACGGTGACCCAGTAAGAGAATAGTAAAATAGATTTTTAGCCGGCATAAGCCGGATAGTGAGGAAAAACATTGGATATTATTGGGGTAATTTGGAATATTATTCTGCTCCAGCCAATGACGAATATTTTAGTCGTCTTGGCCCACTTTCTGGGCAATAATTTTGGTTTATCCATTATCGCGCTCACGATTCTGATTAACGTTGTTACTTATCCTTTGACTGTTCGTCAAATGAAATCGGCTAAAGCCATGCAGGATTTGCAGCCCAAAATGGCTGAGCTACAGCGCAAATACGGCAAAGACCAAGCCACTTTATCGCGTGAGATTCAGCGGTTGTATCGTGAATCCGGTGTAAATCCCGCCGGTTGTTTGACTTCCATGTTTCTTCCCATGCCGATTTGGATTGTGTTATACCAAGCCATTCGTAGCGTAATGGCGACTTCTCCGGAGAGTTTCTTGGGCCTTTCGTCACAGTTATATACTTGGGCGGTAACTTTTACCGCGACTCCGATTAACACCTATTTCTTGGGTATGAACATGAGTGTTCCCAACTATCTGCTGGCTATTTTGGTCGGGATAAGTATGTGGCTACAGCAAAAAATGACTGCTCAACAGAATGCCGGTACTCCACAAGCGGCTCAACAGGCTCAAATGATGCAGGTGCTCTTCCCCATAATGTTTGGTTTTATTTCTCTCTCTGTGCCAGCTGGTTTGGCCATGTACTGGGTAGTAAATTCGGTTATTCGGATTGGTGTACAGTATTTCTTCAGCGGGTGGGGAGGATTAACGACACTTCCTCAGACACTAATGTCTCTCTGGCCGCTTTCTAAGAACTCAATTTGGCGCCGAGAATCTCCACAGAGCAAAAAAAGATAAATACAACACATCTGCCATTTATGGTCATGTAAGATGCGGATGGTGGACAGGATACTAATATGAAAGAGATTGAGGTAAGTGCCCGTACAGTCGAAGATGCCACTCATCAGGCATTGGAACGGCTGGGATTGGGAATCGATCAGGTTGAAATAGAAGTCCTTGAAGAAGGACGTTCGGGCTTGTTGGGTATTGGGGCCGAGAATGCTCGTATCAGAGTAACCGAAAATGCCAATCGTATTGCTCCCGACGAGGCTGTTGCTATGGCGCAGGACATATTGGAAAATGTTCTTGACAGTCTAGGGTTGGACGCCGGGGTTGAACTGGTGCGTGACAACATGGTTGCTGACGACGAAAAATCAGCGGCTCCGGTGGTGTTTAACATTAGAGGAGGAGATCTTGGTATTCTTATCGGTCGGCGCGGTCAGACATTGTCATGTTTGCAGTATCTCGTATGTCTAATGACCACCCATCAAACAGGGTTGAATATTCCAATTGTATTAGATGTCAACGGCTACAAGAAACGCCGTTATGAGTCGCTCAGGGCGTTGGCTCACCATATCGCAGAGCAGGTTGAATCCAGTGGTCGTTCCTGCGCCCTCGAGCCTATGCCAGCATATGAGCGGCGGGNGG
>JGI24702J35022_10002612_pt1 | contig 10933 bp, 12 predicted proteins | sample TergutTh196P4_FD_35022 | JGI IMG/M metagenome (IMG submission 35022)
TTTTTGAGCCATATCTCTATTTCCGTGCCCGCTGCATCGCCAGACAGGGCCCTCATTTTCATGTGGTAGGTGCCGTCGCCGATGGTGCCGAAAATGTCTTTTGTCAGGCTGCCCGTGCTGCCACTCGTGTTCGCCGGTGTACTGCTGGGCGTTGATACACTGGCTGACGTCGGTGTACTGCTGGGTGTTGGCATACTGGCTGACGCCGATGCGCTGACACTGATGTTTGGAGCTGTTGATGAGTTGCCAGTAGTGGGCCTGCTTGACGGATCGTAGGAAATGATTCCACCCTGTTGTCTGATCATGGAAATGGTATAGCCGTTTCGATCATATTTGATTTGAAGCTGGATCTCATATCCGCTTTCAACCGAATTCCGTCCCACCACGCCGATGCCGCTTGGGCCATTGAAGTCTATGACATCGCTCAGTTGCAGGAAGCCGTCAACGTTGCACAGATAGATGAAATAATCCCACATTTCATCGTTCTGTTGTGTGCCGGAAACCTTGTATTCGATTTCCTTTCTGGTAGCGCCGTTTTCTATGGACGTGGATACGCGTGTGACCGTGCGCTCCTCGCCCAGTACCAGCTTGACGGAGGGGATTTTGTCTTTGCCGATTTCGTAGTAGTCAGCTTTGGCTGTTTTGTCTACGATGTTCATCGCGCAAGTACTAAGCAGAACAACTCCTATGATCACGGCAACGAGACAAACACCGATTACAGACAAGATAAGGGGCAACCTGCTTTTTTTATTTTTGGGAGCAATGGGCGCAGGGGCATATTGTTGCTGATATTGCGGTTGGGGCTGGTATGGTTGCGCCTGCGGTCTAGGCTGTTGCGGCTGAGATGGTGTCTGCTGGGCAGATTGCTGCTGTGTCCCGCAGGAAGCGCAGAACTTCACAGTATCGCCAAGCTGTGCGCCGCAGCTTATGCAAAATTTTGCCATGGTTTCCCTCCTAAAGAAACTATTGTCTCATATAATGATTTGCGAAAGTGCGATATGGGCATCAACGCCTCTGGAATGATGTTAATTATCATGGGGGTTCGTATCAGGACAGTGCTACCTGCCCCGTGAGGTAGTAATTCTCCCCCAGTTTGCGGATTTGCCCAAGGGCTGTGCTTAGAGCCATATTCAAATAGCCTGTAGCTATAATTACAGATACCTGACCAATTCTTGCTCATTGTTAAAGCGTTGCATTATAACACGCATCTGGTACGCAATCCAAGTATTTTCATTTGATTTTGGGCGTGCAAGGGGGCTTTAATCCTTAAAAATACAAACTTCACCGATTGTGCAATCGGATTTTTAAGACCCCAGATAGTGCTGGCCTCGGGCGCGGCATCATATTAATCCGCCGCCTATGTCTTGCGCTTTTTGATGCCCAGCTTAGCATGCTAGAGTGCAATTATTGCGAAAGACTTAACTTGCGGATTAATATTATGAGGCGGGCAATCTGCTATAATTTAACATAATTCAGATGACAGAGCTCGCCCTTTATATTCATATCCCTTTCTGTCGTTGCCGTTGTCACTACTGCTCGTTTGTATCTACGGCAGGGCGCATGGCGGAGATGCCGGCATATGTGTGCGCCCTCATAGGCGAAATCAACCTCAGGCGGCGCACGGGGGCGCTGGTGAAGACTATCTATTTTGGTGGGGGTACGCCCAGTTTGCTTAGTGCTTCACAGGTGGGGGAGATTCTCGCGGCTGTAAGAGCAAACTACGCTGTGGCGGAGGGAGCCGAGATAACACTGGAGGCTAATCCGGGCACTATCGATAAGGAGTATTTACAGAATCTACGCCAGGGTGGGATAAATCGTCTCAGCCTAGGTGTGCAGAGCCTGGACGGAGGCGAGCTTGAATTTCTGGGACGGCAGCATGGCACAGCGGAGGCTCTGGCGGCTGTGTGCCAGGCGCGTGCGGCAGGTTTCGATAATCTCAGTCTGGATTTTATCTACGGCTTGCCGGGAAGGTCTATCCGGAAATGGCGAGTGATGCTACGTGAGATCATTGCGCTTGGGGCGGAACACCTTTCGCTTTACGCTTTGACTGTGGAGGAAGGTACGATGTTGGCGGAGTTGGCGAGATGCGGCGCGATGGCCTTGCCTGATCCCGATGCTACTGCTCGGGAGTACGAGGTCGCCTGCCGGGTACTTGCCCAGGCCGGTTACCAGCAGTACGAGATTTCCAATTGGGCGCGCCAGGGGTACTCTAGTCGACATAATATGACTTATTGGACCGGCGGGGAATACCTGGGCCTAGGTTGCGGGGCTCATTCCTTTGGGGGTGGTGTGCGGTATGCTGCGACGGAAAACCTAGATGCCTATCTTGTGGCGTTAGGGGCGGGGTGCCTGAGCGAGCTAACCGAAGAGGTACTCACGCCGCGCCTGGCACTTAGTGAGGCGATGATGCTGGGGCTCCGCCTGAATTCCGGGGTAGCGGTGGATGACATCCGGACGCGTTTTGGGATAGACTTACATGAATGCTTTAAAACAGAGATTAAGGAGCTTGTGGCGCTGGGCCTCCTTGAGTCAGACAATAGGCACCTTAAGCTTACGCTTCAAGGTAGGCTTCTGGGCAATGAGGTGTTTTTAAGGTTTATGCCGCCGTAATAAACTGCAGTTGGGGCGGCAAATAAATGATTACCAATGAGTTGCAAGGCAATGGATCAGAAAAATATTCGCAATTTTTGCATCATCGCCCATATTGACCATGGTAAGTCCACTTTGGCTGACCGGTTGATTGAGATGACCGGGGCTCTCCGGCCGGAGGAGATGAGCGAGCAGGTGATGGACAGTATGGAGCTTGAGCGCGAGCGGGGCATTACCATCAAAGCTAAGGCCATTCGGCTGAACTACCGCCGTGCGGATGGGGAGGGCTTTCTGCTTAACCTCATCGATACTCCCGGCCATGTGGACTTTTCATATGAGGTGTCGCGTACCTTAGCAGCCTGCGAAGGGGCGGTGCTGGTGGTAGATGCCACCCAGGGCATTCAGGCTCAGACGTTGGCTAATGTCTATTTAGCCATGGAACATAATTTGGAGATCATCCCTGTCCTCAACAAGGTAGACCTCCCCGGAGCCGAGATTGACCGAGTGATGGCTGAGGTGAAAAGTGTGTTGGGATATGGCGAAGAAGCGGTGCTCAAGATATCCGCCAAGACCGGCTTCGGTGTGTCGGGGTTGCTGGAGGCGGTTGTTGCGCGCATACCTGAGCCTAAAGGAGCTCCAGAACGCCCTCTGCGTGCCCTGATTTTTGATTCCCATTACGATCGCTACCGAGGTGTCATCGCATATTTACGGGTCATAGACGGGACGATCAGGCGCGGCGATCGCCTTAGGCTTATGGCGGCGGGCACTGAGATGGAAGTGCTGGAGGCGGGATTCTTTAATCCCAAAGAATGCCCCGTGGACGAACTGGGCACGGGGGAGGTGGGCTACGTCGCCACTGGCCTCAAGCAGGTAGGTGATTGTCCCGTGGGTGATACCGTGACGGCGAGCGCGCGCTCGGCAGAGACGGCCTTGCCGGGCTATCGCCCCGCCAAGCCCATGGTATTTGCCGGCATCTATCCCACCCAGGCCAATGATTACCAGGAGCTCCGCGAGGCCATGGAGAAGCTTAAGCTGAATGATGCTTCGTTGACCTACGAGCCGGAGAATAGTCCTCTTATGGGTCACGGTTTTCGTTGTGGCTTTCTGGGGTTGCTTCACATGGATATTGTCTATGAGCGCCTGGAGCGGGAGTTTGGGCTGTCGCTGGTGGTAACCGCGCCGGGGGTGAGATACCTTATTACCAAGACCGGCGGTGAGCGGATAACCGTCATCAATCCATCGGAGCTACCAGAACCTAGCGAGATTGCCATTATGGAAGAGCCGTGGGTGAAAGTCAGCATCATCTCGCCTGCTGCCTTTATTGGCCCCATTATGGAACTGGTGCGCGCCAGCGGCGGTAACCACCGCAATACCCATTTTCTGGGTATAGCAGTGGGGACGGAGGGAGCTCAGCGAGTACAGCTTGACTATGATATGCCGCTACGCACCATACTGACCACCTTTTATGATCAACTGAAAAGCCGCTCACGGGGATATGCTTCGCTGGACTATGAGTTTGAGGGCTACCGCGAGACGCGTCTGGTAAAAATAGATGTCCTGGTGAACGATGAGATGGTGGATGCCTTTAGCCGCATTGTGCCGCCGGCTGAGGTGCAGGAGGTGGGCCGGGCGCTGGTACACAAACTAAAAGAAGTCATCCCGCGACAGCTCTTCGCTGTACCCATCCAAGCTGCGGTAGGCGGGCGCATCGTGGCACGCATGGATATAGCCGCTAAGCGCAAGGATGTGTTGGCTAAATGCTATGGCGGTGACATCACCCGCAAGCGCAAGCTGTTGGAGAAACAGAAAGAGGGCAAGAAGAAGATGAAAAACATCGGGCGGGTTGAGGTGCCCAAGGAAGCCTTTCTAAGTCTTCTTAAAACCGATTTCTAACCAACTTCGGCGTATACAGACGAAGAACATCAGACTCCGCTTCGGAGGGGTCTGTACGTGGCGGCTGTGTCGCCGTGATTGGGCGGTGCCTTTGCTGCAGTAACCAAAAGCATGGCGTTCGCTGCGAGAGAAAGGCGGATGCCCAGGGAGTTGAGAGCCCGTGAGTTGTTTTTGATATTCACTCAATTCTATTGGGGAGTTACCTCATTGAATCATGTAGGCGCGCACTCCACTGGAGGGCGATCCTGGCGTAGATACGATGTCAAATCCGTACTTGGCTAATTCTGCGCCCAAATCATCGTCCTCAAAAAAGCTAGGCACCGTCAAGAATTAAGCGCAATTTATGTACAGTGCCTGCGGTTCGACAGGTAATCGGCTGTCGGCACGATAATAGGTTTGGGGTTGGGTCTAAGATGCACTATGCGGATTACAAAACTATACTTTCCCCCCAAAATGGGATGAATATCTACCGCGGTTGCAGCCACGGTTGTATTTACTGCGATAGCCGGAGCGCATGTTATCAGATGAACCACGATTTTGAAGATATTGAAGTGAAGCGAGGTGCTCCCGCAATTTTGGAGACGCAACTACGTCGCAAAAGGAAGCCCGGCATGATCAGCACGGGGGCCATGTGCGATCCCTATATCCATCTCGAAAACGAATTGCAGATCACCAGACAGTGCCTAGCGCTGATAGCAAGCTATAAGTATGGCTTGGCCATTCAGACAAAATCAGCCAGAATCCTGCGCGATATGGATATTCTCAAGGAAATCAACACCAATGCCAAATGCGTGGTACAAACAACGCTGACCACTTATGATGAAGATCTGTGCCTGAAGGTTGAGCCTAACGTGTCTACCACTAAAGAACGCTATCGTGTTTTGGAAGCCATGAAAGATGAGGGCATACCCACTTTGGTATGGCTGTGTCCTACACTGCCTTTCATCAATGATACCGAGGAAAATTTGCGAGGCCTGCTTGATTACTGCATCAAGGCGAAGGTGCGCGGCATTTTATGTTTTGGCTTTGGCGTGACCATGCGTGCGGGCAACCGAGAGTATTTTTATCGGAAGTTAGATGAACAGTTCCCGGGGATAAAACAGCAGTACATCAGTCATTTTGGCAATTCGTATGAATGCAACAGTCCTCACAGTAGTCGCCTGATGACCGTTTTCCAAGATATGTGCCGGCAACAAGCTATCCTTTATAAGGCAAGCGACATCTTTGCATATTTGCGAAGTCTTGAGCCTGAAGGGCGGCAGATGGCGTTGTTTCAATAACCGCCTGAATGATCATGCGAGGTGGGTTGGGGCAATAGTACACTGCGCCAAGCATGCACTAGCAAAACAATATGCAAAAGTAGTAGAATAAAGCCATTACCTTCAAATGATGAGAGTATGAGTTCCTTTTTCAAAAAGTACGCCCGCTACTTTTATCTCATCATCGCCACTGTTATTGTTCTGTGGGTTTTCTACACTTGGCGACAGCTCTTCCTGCCTTTCATTGTTGGATTAGCACTGGCATATATTATGCTTCCGCTGGTGAGATGGGTCGAGCGAAGCTTGCCGGGGAAGAGCCGCCGCTGGGTCAAAGCCAAACGGATTGTGGCTATTATTATTGTAGCCCTGACGGTTCTCACTGTGATAGGGGTTGCCATCTTCTTCGCCGTCAACCGCTTTGCCAATGATTCCTCTGGCATGATTGAAAATGCCTCGCAATTTATCGATAAGGCTCTTTCCAATGTTCAGGAATGGCTAAGCTCTATGGGTGCAGGATTATCCGAGTCATGGCAGGAAAGATTGGATGATACTGCGGCCAATCTGGGCAACATCGTCGATGATGCCCTGGAAGGGTTGCTTGCCAACAGCGGTGGGATGATCTCGTCTTCGTTTGGTGTCGTTATGAGCTTCGCGGCGTTGCCGCTTTTCCTATTTTATCTACTGAAAGATGCTGAAAAGATAAAGCGCGGTATATTCGGCAGTCTGTCGCCGAATGTTGCCTGCCATGCTCAGCGCATCTTTGGTATCATTGAGCGTACGTTGGGTCGTTACCTCCGAGCCCAACTCATACTCGGTATGGTTGTCGGCTTGATGACACTCATTGGGCTTTTGTTCATCGCGCCCGGGGTAGCTATTCCCTTGGCAATGGTCAACGGCCTCTTTGAAATGATTCCGACATTCGGGCCAATTATCGGCGGCGTTATCATGGCAATTGTTGTGCTGGCCGTTGCGCCGGATAAGGTCATATGGGCCATCTTCCTCGCTGTCCTAGTGCAGCTCCTGGAAAACAACTTTCTTGTTCCCCGTATTCAGGCAGCTACCATGCGCCTACATCCGGCGGCGGTGCTGTTCCTTATAGTCGCAGGGAGCTACTTATGGGGCTTTTGGGGATTGGTGTTCATCGTGCCTATCGTTTCCACGCTCATTGACGTTTTTAAATATGTCCACGCTTTAGGCTCACCAGCAGTCGTTGCAGAAACACCTCCTGCAGAAGACACTTCATGAGCAACAGCTAGCAAACACTGAGGCAACTAGCAAGGCTTGGCAATATTGCACTCGCTAGCGGTTTTCCTAAGTCGCCTTGTACTGCTGATAGCCTTATGCCCAAGATCATGCGTTTTTATGTACTGAATTCTACATGGATTGTCCGGCATCAATCATCTGCCAGACTTGGCTCAGCACCATGCCGATGGAATCACGAATTACCAACTGAGCTCGACTATCGTAGGATGTCTCCGATTTGTTAATGAGCACGAGTTGGCCTCCGCGATGGTACTGCAATAGTCCCGCCGCGGGATATACGGCCAGCGAGGTGCCGCCCACTATTAATAGTTCGGCCTCTGAGATGGCCCGAGTTGCAGCCATCACTACGACATCGTCAAGGCTTTCTTCGTAGAGCACAACATCTGGTCGAACCATGCCGCCGCAATGTTCGCAAGTCGGTATGTCATCATGGATGATGGCGGGCGACAGGATATAGTCCAGATCATACTTGGCACTACAGTCGATGCAATGCTGTCGCCAATTTGAGCCGTGTAGTTCCAGCACCTCTTGGCTGCCCGCAGCCTGGTGTAACCCGTCAATATTTTGGGTGATGACCGCCTTAAGCAAGCCCATTCTCTCCAACTTAGCCAATGCGAGGTGAGCAGCGTTTGGATGGGCGTGACGGGCGATGAGATTCTCTCTGTAATAACGGTAAAAAAGCTTGGGTTGCTGCGCAAATAAGCTACGAGAAAGCAATTCCTCTGGCGGGAAACCATAGTTCTGCTGGGCGGAATAAAGACCCGATTCGGAGCGAAAGTCCGGGATACCGCTTTCGGTGGATACTCCGGCCCCTCCGAAAAAGACGGTGTTTTTGCTTTCTCGTATCAATTGGGCTAAGTACTCTGTCTGAGTCAAAACCGGTCACCTCTGACAATTCTTCGTCTCAGTATAAACCAATTTACCTCCATTGATTACATTCTGGCCACTGCTAGACGATCAATTTCATTGCCAATCTGCCGAAAATAAGCATTGATGCAAGACTTGCTTATACTGCAATGTCTGGAGTGGGCTATACTGACTCATACTCGTGCAGTGTTCCTATTGTGATGGGGTCAATTGCCATCAATTTGAATTTGCTAAACACACTAAAAAGATACCCAACCAATCCTCTTGCAAAAATCCTTTTGTCAAAAGATCCAGACGAAATATCTGTATGGATTTTGTTTGGAGATTACGCCGCATCGCAAAAATATGTAGATGCAAACTTTGAAAGCCGGATGGATAAAGTATTGCATGCAAGTGCATTTACTGGCCATGTTATTGTAACCTTAGCGCGCTGGGAACTGATTCAAATGGCTGAGGGTGGTTTTGTTGCAGGGGTATCGTTATACTAAAGATTGATCAAACAAATTGCAGGAGCAATGTCATTGAAGCCGTTACTTGTTTCAGCGTGTTTGCTAGGGATACCTTGCCGCTGGCATGGGAGAAAGATCCGGCCCTCGCGCCAGCTACAGCGGTACCTGGATGCACTCCCCGAATGCGAAGTGGTATCCGTTTGTCCGGAAACCCTAGCAGGGTTTCCTATCCCTCGGCCGGCGGTTAAGCGGAAGAATGGACGCGTGTACCAAACGTGTGCGGAGAAGGCAAACAGGAAGAACGTCACAGGAGAGGATGTGACGGAGCAGTTCCTTGCTGGAGCTAAGGCAACCTTGGAGATTGCGCAGAGTAAGGGGTGTACAACCGCTGTGCTGTGCGCATGGAGTCCGTCATGCGACAAAAACGGCGTTACTGGTAAAATACTTACGGCCAATGGCATAGAAGTTGTGAATGTGTTTTAATTAGCGTAATGTCAGTCGAGGCCTGATACGCTCCGGACAACGTCAAAAAACACCAGGAAAAATTGCACGGTGAGTTTCTGAGCCAGTTAGCCAAAAAGCCTGGCAAAGAACGGATATTAGCTATGATGAATCATCGCAAGGTACGTATTGGCGCGACAAGTATGGGCGTTTAACCGTGGTTGGGCTATCACGGCAAGTTTGAGGATGCCATAGTTGCCCGCAAAGAGGCGGAAGAGAGACTTTATGGCACGTTTCTCCGCCAATTAGAGAAGGAAGTGGCATAATGGCAGAGATTCCGGAGGCTTACGATCTTGGGCCTATCACGAATGGTAATGGTCTGCATCAACTATGCCTGCCTGAGCTATTTGAACCCCATGGACGGAGATTGGTGCACTCGCTGGATCAGGCCGATGCTTTGACGAGAATATACTTTGGGGGCTGCACGGAGGCGTTGCGCCTACAACGGATCCATGCCTGACGGCACGTGGAGCAGTAGTGGGCGGAGGCGGGATGGTGAATCGTTCGTGGCGTACATTGGCATCGAGAAAGAGAGCAAGGTAGATGTTGAGGCGATGGTGGATTGGTATGCGGAAGATAAGTTCACGCAGTATTTAAGGGTGAATGGGCGATGCAACGATCTGCGGCTATCATAATCGGAGTCGCAGTGGTCGTTGCCGCCAGTTTGATCTATTGGCTTGTAACCAACCCTTTCACTCTTGTTGGAGGGGTAATATTGATTGTGGTGTGGGGAACTTGGTGGTTTTGCCGTGAAATCATCAAGGGTGCGTCAAAGGGGCACCCCGCCTCCCGCGGGGGAGATGGGGCAGATGGTGCTATATCAAAACCTGATATTGGCCAGCATGGCGAAGGGCATCGCCGCAAGGCGCGAGATCTCGATAAGGATTAGTTAAATAATAACTTGCGATATCACTAAGGGGTGAAATAGAGTATTACAGTCTGGGAACGGGTTGAGTTTGACTTTAGACTATGCAGAGTAAAATATACAAATTAGTGTTAGGCCTTTTAATATTGATCCGCCAATTAAACATTGTACTAAGCCGCATAGGCAGTAGTGGGAGCCCTGAAGAAAGACTTGATCTTGCTTGGGTTGAGCTGGATTGATTTCATATGAGAACGTATACTGCGCACCAGGTCATTCTCCGAATGTGGCATGGAGCGATTGCCTATGTCCAATGTATAGTTGGTGGGTCAATATCTGCAGTATGCCTGATTCTTCTTTCTGCATGCGCTTGCGGTCATTATGGCATACCATTAGGCTTATCCTGGCAGTCGTCAAGCCCTGATATGTGGTTTACTATCAATGCCGATGGCACTCAGGCAGGTGAGATACTTTGCGATGGAGGGGTAATTCATATCAATGTTGGCACTAATCCGGCATGGATAGGCGGAGACAGCGTTGTTATTTTTATAGATGAGTCACCCCTTACAAGTAAAAGCTTCTTAGTTCATGCCAGGGTGCGTTCTTGTTCAGAAACAAAACTAGTGCTAGACGTGTCATCTAGCAATTTGTCGGGGTTTAATGCAAAGCAAATCACTTTTACAAGAGTCCAGTGATGTAGGCGAGACACCTATGCGTTGGATTGGTGCGTGCCTAATTTGGGCTAATCTGGGCAATGCTATGTCCAGTGTTTTATTGGTTGAGCAGTGGCGCTTATAACGCCGCCTCCTTTCTTTTGTAGTCCCTTTATTTGCTCCGCGCTCCCCTCGGAGCTTCGACCTTCTCAAAAACATTATGGGCAAATTATGGGCAATGCGGTTTATCGTCAGGGATAATTAGGAGTGAGCCGTGCAGGGCTCGAACCTGCGACCCTCTGATTAAAAGATTCCGTTTGAGCGTGGGAAGGGGTAAAGTGGGGTAACTTTAGAGCACTTTTTGTGCCTGGCAAATTGCTTTTTGGTAACTTGCCGTAACTTCGACTGCCAACAAATGTTGGCAGAAATGTTGGCAAATATTGCCGCCATACGGCAAAGATTCAGGACGAAACAATATGCCTGATCTGGCATCAACTATAGAGAAATGGGCGCAACGAAGAAGCCGTGATTAGACATGCCTTGCTTCTTATCGGTGTATGCCAGAGATAAAGCGTCGTTCCCCGTTAGTTAGTCTGC
>JGI24702J35022_10002613_pt1 | contig 10933 bp, 12 predicted proteins | sample TergutTh196P4_FD_35022 | JGI IMG/M metagenome (IMG submission 35022)
GTGGGGATGTACCCCGGCTGTGGCAAAAAGGGCGCCGGGAGAACCCGTGTTGTATTGGCTGGCGTATAACGCAGCGTTCAGGCTGCTTTGCTCTCCGGAACCTGTTACTATTAGGGGAGACACCCCGGCGTCATGGGCGGCTTTTATCACATCCTCCCGGTCCCGGTTATAGGAGGGATTCATCAGGTTAATTCCGATGTCAATTAGCTTCACCGCTATCCCCTTCTCTGCTATCCCCTTCTCTGCTATCCCCTTCTCCGCCGGATAAAACCCCGGCAAGAAGATCCTCCCTGCCGCTGGAAAGAGCGGCCATAATACGGCGTTTTATTGCCCCGGAATTCCCGGTAAAAACGGCAATACGATCCCGCATTTCCCTGCGGCGCGAATTAATCCCGTAGGGACAGGTACAGGTCCCCTTAAGGATACCCTTATCATCAGCACAGGCTATGATCTGCCTTTCTTCCAGAAAAGCAAGGGGGCGGATAAGGCTTAGGGGGTATTTGCGGTAGGCAAGGTATATGGGCATTGCAGAGAGAACTCCCTTGCCTGTCATATTCATAAAAAAGGTTTCGATTATGTCATCCATATGATGACCAAGGGCGATTTTATTAAAACCGTTCTCCAGGGCGTACCTGATAAGTTCTGTCCGTCTCTGGGTGGAACACCAATAACAGTTCATCTTTCGGCCTTTCTTCAGTCTGCCCATTATGGGTACCCTTAATTCCATAAAAGGAATATCCCATTCTTCAAGGCGGCAGGCCAGAACGGACTTTATGCTGCCATCACTGTATGCCGAACTTTGCGCCGAATCGTGTGTTGAATTGTGTGCCAAAGGTTCTCCCCCATAGGAGTTGAAATCACTGGAAATGTGGAGAGCCTCCAGATGGTAATTAAATTTTAGGGCCGGCTTGATTGATGAAAGGGCCCAGGCCAAAACAGTTGAATCCTTGCCTCCGGAGGCTGCGATAAGGATACGATCCCCTTCAACAATGAGGTTCCGCTCCATAATTGCCTTGACACAGAGTTTTTGTACAATTGTGCCTGCGCCGGCGCGGCGAAGAAAACGGTTACTCATTACGTCCCCCTGGATTATGCAAGCCGGGCGCCCCATACCGTTCACATATATCCCGTATTACAAGGCTGGCGAGCACCATTCCGGCTGAAGCGGTAACGGTAACGGAGCTGCCGTTAATTACCTTTTTGCCCCCGTCCCATCCGCCTGGTGCATTTATTTCTCCGCCTCCGGCCATTGTTCCATCACTTCCGGCTATTGTTTTATCACCTTCGGCCATTATTTTATCACTTCCGGCCATTATTTCATCACTCACCAATCTATTGGCGACAGATTTATAATCCAATAGCGGGATTTTTTCAGGACTATAGACTGCCTGAAAATGCCCGGTAATATTCCGCTTCCTTAAGCCCTGGCGCACAAGGCGGGCAAGGGGGCAACCATGGGTCTCCCAAATATCCGCTGTCCTTATCAGGGTGGGGTCGAGTTTATGCGCCATACCCATGGAAGAAAAAAACTTCTTTCCAAGAGCCAGCGCGGTTTCAATCAGGTCAAGTTTAAATGTAAGCGTATCAATGGCGTCGATCACATAATCGGCGTCCGGAATGTTGAATAGCTCCGCTGTTTTCCCGGAAAAAATCAGGGGAAAGGCAAAAACTGAGCAGGCAGGATTAATGTCTTTAAGCCGTTCTTCCAGTGCTTCTGTCTTTAGCCGGCCTATGGTACTGCTGGTCGCTTCCACCTGCCTGTTGATGTTTGTCGCCTGAATCAAATCCGAATCTACAAGGATCATATTGCCTGCGCCTGAACGGACCAACGCTTCAGCACACCAGCTCCCCACGCCGCCCAGACCAAAAACAATGACCCGGCATTTTTCCATAGCCATGGCTGCATCATGGCCGGTGATAAGGGTTAATCTATCAAAATAATGAAGTTCTTCTTCTGCTAAACACATTCTCTTGACTTTTCGGTATGTCAGTTCTACACTATTTATATGAATCTGAAAACCGTACTTACAGCAGACACAATCTGTCTCCACCTTAAAGGGACAACCAAAGAAACAGTAATAAACGAATTGCTTGATATTCTGGTCGCGGCCAAAAAGATCGATGACCGTTCATCTGCCCATGCTGCCATTATGGATCGGGAACAGAAGATGTCAACCGGTATGAAACACGGCATCGCCATTCCTCACGGAAAAAGTCCCACTGTCCATGACCTTGTAGCATGCATAGGGATCTCCGATGTTCCTGTGGAATTTGACTCCCTGGATCATGAACCCTGCAGGATTTTCATAATGACTCTTTCCCCTGTTGAAAAGACCGGACCTCATCTGCAGTTTCTGGCAGAGATAAGCCTTCTTTTCAAAAGTGCGGAAAAACGGCAGGATATCCTGAAAGCCGCCTCGGCGGAAGAGGTAATAAAGATCCTCTCTGAATAGTGAAGAGAACCGAAAACCGGCAGAGACAATAACTCGATCAATAACCTCACCCTAAAGAGCTAAACTTGACCCGCAAAATTATTTGAAAAGCATCTCACACAGAGCCCGTAAAGATCACAGAAAATTTTTGGGAACCGGAAATAAGGGTATGGATAGTAAAGAATATGCTTAAAAAACCAACAACCCCGCCCTACCTTCGGTTCTTAGGAAGGGACGGGGTATGTTGTTCTTTAAAGGTATTGGACTCGGGTTTATTGTCCTTAATCGCCTATGGTTTCACCAGGCCATTTGGTAATCTTTTTAAAATCATAGACGTTTGTATATCCCTGTCTTACCAATTCCTTCGCGGCAATGGTGCTTCTGCCTCCGGATCGGCAATGCACGAAGATCATTGCATTTTTATCGGGCAATTCACTCTCTGCGCGATCTTTTACCTCTCTAAAGGGAATGGAGATGGACCCGGGGATTCGTTTCTTTTGGCGTTCGGCTTCTGAACGCACATCAAGAATTATATACTCCTTCAATTCCGATATCATATTGTACGCCTGCTGCGCAGTGATGCTATGATAAGGCCCTGACTCCTGCGATTCTGTACTTTTACATCCAGCCAGGAAGCTTCCCAGCAAGCTGATGCAGATTAAAGAAAAACCTAAAAATCTAGACATGTTTTACCTCTATTTTAATTATATTTTGTTTTCCGGTTTTTGGACAAAAATCCTGCCGCAGGGTATGCGGAAAAAGATGCCCATTAATTGCCTAACTGCCTAATGGCATCCCTTGCCCATCCTTGTTCCGCCCCGGTATAGTCAGTAGATCTCTGTATAGTGGTAAGGAGCAGCCTTACATCCTGGGAACTGGTCCTTGTGCTGCCCAGACTGGGTATTACCCATTGCAGGAGCTGTCTTTCCTTCTGGGCCCATGGGCCGCTCCGCCGCCTGGCATGAAGGTCCCTTAAGAAATTCAAAAGGATCTGAACCGCATCATCGGTAGCGAGTACCGACAGGGTACTAAGGGTCTTCCTGATTTCATCATAATCCGGAACTGTATTTATGAAGTTATTGGTATAGGATTTTTCCAGATTGGCATAAACCGAATCGTCGTAAGCGCCCATCTGCCGAATCGTGTCAATTGCACTCTTCCTCATTTCCCGCAGATTCGTCTGGAAGGTCACGTTGGAAGTGGAATAAGTCCATCCTGTTGCAAGGGCAACGGAAGCGACCTTTGCCTTGGAAGATTCAGGAGCCCTGGTTCTCAGCATTTCCCGCCAGGCTTCATATTTCACCGGAGGAGTATTGGATGTATCCTGAATAATTTCAATTATTACTTCTCCGGGATCATCCACAATATTGGGGAGGGCAACTGAAGCCATGGCTTTAATTGCGGGATCATACCAGCCTATGGAAGCGAAAAATACGGGTCTGAACCCGGAAATGTCATGCAGAGCTTCCAGTGCGTTGATGCACCCAACAACCGCACGCTGTGTACGCCGTTTGGTTTCGGCATCGGGAATTACCTGGATATTAAAATCATGCAGACGAAGTACAATCTGGGGTACAAATTGAACGCCGCCTACCTGCCCTAAAGCGGTGAGGGCGTCCTGCATGACAAAGCCCTGGTTATAATCATTGATGACATCAAAATACTGCACCGCCTGCCAGAGTTCCGGCGCCGCATCGTTATACTGCTCCGCTCCAAGTGCCTGACAGACTATTCTTGCGGAAGCATCGGTAGCGTCTCTTTCTTCCTTGTTTTTAATGTCCGGCGTCTTTAGAAGCAGAAGTTTCAGGGCATCATGGTAAAATTCACCAATTCCGGTCATTTTGGAGTCCCGAATCACTTCCAGTACAATTTGGCGTTCAAGGAAAGTAGCATCGGGCAGGTAGAATTCGCTGGTATAATATGACATATCCTGGGCAAAGATCGTCATTCCGAAAAAGCACAGAAAAAATGCTATAATTATTCGTTTCATAATACCTCCATTATGATATAGTAAACCATTAATATCAATATAGGTTAACAAAAACAGGGAGGATTTTACCGTGATTTGTTCTGGCCCCCATATTATTGACGATAAGGGAAGAGTCCTGATTCTCCGTGGAGTGAATCTGGGCGGAAGCTCCAAGATTCCGGCTGCGAATTCCAAAGAAGATATAGAATCTGTTTCTTTTGTAAACCGGCCCTTCCCACCGGGAGAACTCTCATCCATGGATGCTTCGGAACCCGGAGATAACGCGGATTATCACTTTAAAAGACTAAAAGACTGGGGTTTTACCTTTGTCCGCCTCGTGATCACCTGGGAAGCCCTTGAACACGCAGGTCCGGGTCTCTACGATGAATCTTATATCGCATATCTCAGAAAAATTCTCCTTTCGGCAGAAAAAAACGGGATTTCCGTATATATTGATCCCCACCAGGATGTTTGGAGCCGCTGGACAGGCGGGGACGGTGCACCTGCGTGGACCCTGGAAAAACTGGGAATGGATTTGGATAGACTGGAAGCTGCCGGAGCGGCCATTATCACCCAAAAAGGCTCCGGCAAAATGATATGGCCCGTAAATTACAGCCTCTACGCAGCCGCCACCATGTTCACTGTCTTTTTCGCCGGCAATGTTTTTGCCCCGGAGCTAAAAATTGACGGGATTAGCGCCCAGGACTGGCTCCAGGAGCAATATATGGCGGCATTCAGGCATTGCTATAGGAGGTTAAAAAACTGCGGGGCTGTTGCCGGTTGGGGCGCCATGAATGAACCTCATCCGGGATTCATTGGATACAGGGATCTGCGAAATCTTGAAAACGCCGCCCTGGCTGTTGGACCGGTACCAAACCCCTTCCAGGCCATGGTTGCTGCCTCCGGCAGGCCAGTCCGGGTTCCGGTCTACATACCCTGGCTAAAAGGCTGGAAGGCGATCGGGAGTAAAGTCATTAACCCAGACGGGCTTTCGCTTTTTAAAGAAGGCTTTACCTGCCCCTGGAAAGAAGCCGGGGTATGGAAAGATGCCGGCGGGAATCCGGAGCTTCTAAAACCAAAATATTTTTCGCTTTACCAGGGACGTCCCCTGCGTTTCACGGATGATTTCCTTAAGCCGTTTATACTCCGCTTCATCGAAAAGATGAAAGAAGCGGAAAGACCCATGCTCTTTTTCATTGAAGGTGTTCCGCATGGAGAGAATCTTTACTGGGGGAAAGAAGAACCAAAAAATGCAGTTAACGCCTTTCATTATTACGACGGCGCCACACTTTTTACCAAGAAATTCAGGCCCAGGTTGACGGCAGATCAAAAGACAGGGAAGCTCTTCCTGGGAAAGAAAAAAGTCGCCGCCTTTTATTCGGCCAAACTGGCAGAAGCCATGACATGGACACGTGACCACATGAACGGCATGCCCTGCCTTCTCGGGGAATTCGGCCTTCCCTTTGATCTTGACAATAAAAAAGCCTATAAAACCGGGGATTACAGCAAGCATGAAGAAGCCCTTAGCCTGTACTACAATGCCATCGACGAAAACCTGCTTGGCTCCACGATCTGGAATTATACCGCGGACAATACCCACGAAGACGGCGATCACTGGAACGGAGAGGATCTTTCCATCGTGTCCCTGGGAGATAATTCCGGCAAGGAATCCGGCTGTTCCGGACAGGCCAGGGCCATTGGAGGCTGGCTAAGGCCCTACCCCATGGCAACTGCAGGCATTCCCCTTAAATTTATTTGGGAAAGGAAAAAAATATCCCTATATTTCCGGTTCCTCGCGGATCCTAAGGTTAAAGCGCCCACGGAAATTTTCCTCCCTTCACTGTGGTTCGGAGAAAAGCCGGAAATTTCAATCAGGACAATCGCAGTAAGCTCTTCCGGTGAAAAGAAAAAAAGCCCAGGTTCGAATTCCCTGCGAATGGAATACAGCCGGGAGGAACAGCGGCTTTTTATTTTCAACGACGAATATGCCGGGGAGGTTGAGGCATGGGTTTTCATATGATATGATGTTTTTCACAGGTGTTTCTTCATTAACAATCTGCAATTGCGGCAATTTCTATCCGGAGGAAAAAATGCTGAAATTTTTCAAGGCAAAATCCCGGTTTGTTTTTATTAATGAACAGAAATCGAATTGTACAAAATGCGGTGAGACATTGGAAGCGGTTGATTATTATTCATCCAACAGCAGCAGCAGTATGGTCTCAAAAATTGGAAATCAGGAAACCTATAACATATCCTATACCAACATTAAACCGCATACTGGAAGTATCTGCAAAAATTGCCTCCATAAACATATTGTTTTTAAATTTCTGTTTACAGTCAGTGTTCTGGTAATACCTGTAATTATTCTTGCGTTGATTATTCTAGAAGCAATAACCAAATAATAACATAAAAACAAACTAAGCGGAGGCGCCAAATGGGTGATATAGCAGTTGAAATTTTTGCTCTGGTTTTTTTTGGAATGATAATTGCATTATACGTCAATGGAATAAAATATTTAATTTCCGGTGAAGTTAAAAACTTTCTTTTCAAATATAAAAACTTAAGCGGTGATGATTTATCGAGAGCATTATCAGAAGTAATAACTGATTTTGCCAATGACATTAATTACAAAGATATGGGGAAAGAGGATAGTGAAAAATTGGGGAAAAACCTGGGAATAGACTCGAATAAAAGATATATATCATTATCCTACCATAAATATCTTGTAAATAGAAATAGCTAAAAAGGGATTTAATACCCGTTTAGGCTCTATAATCAAGACATAACAGCTGGATAGATGGGCCATTTCTGCTTGTCAATAAGGCAATGATATATGCTGTTCGAACCTCTTGACTAATTATTTATTCAACATTTATTATTGCCTACCGGACAGTATAAATATAAAAACAATGTTATAATAAATACTTTTTGATTAGGAGCCAAAAATGAAAAAGCTGTATTTATTTCTTGCCATTCTGCTATTTCTGGGCGCTATTACCCATGCACAGGAACGCAGGGGATTTTATATTGATGTGGGCCTCGGCTGGGCTTGGATAAAGTATCCGGAGCCGTTTAATGGGGAAGTAAAGGCTGTTGCCAATGTTTCCGGTGTTACAAGAATTACCCTTGATTTTAATTTAAGCATTGGTTATGCGGTGATGCAAAATCTGTACCTGGTCGGTACTGCAAGCGGCATTATTGATTCATTGAATGCAAGCAATACATTGTTTTTAACTACAATGTTAATTGGTCCCGGTTTAAAATTTTACCCTCTTCCGGAAGGAAAGTATTTACAGATCGGGCTGGATGCCGGATACAGCGCCCTGTCCATGTCACTATCAGACTCCTCAACCAGTTATGACGGACCAAGTGGATTTGCCTTTCAGGTCACGGCAGCAGGTGATTTTGACAGAACCTTAACCGGCCCGGCCTTACAGCTGGGAGCAAAATTTTATTGGGGATTGCTGAGCAAAGAATCGGTTTATTCAGTCTCGTTATTTGCAAAATTCGCATATAAGGGAAGAAGGAGAGCTTAACCGGCGCCATTTTACCGCCGGCATTAAAAACCATAAGAGGAGAAAAAAATGAAGAAGAGTTTACTAATTTTGGTTATTACTGTATTTTTTGCGTTCTCAATTGTTTTGGCCGGCTGCGCATCATCGGGAGGAACAATGGAGAGCGCTCCTGTATTTCCGGGCAGTGGTGAATCAATTGTAACTGTCCAGCGGAAAAAAACCATGGCCGGTGCTGCCATGGGAATGAGAGTCTGGATCGACGGGGAGGAAGCTGCGGCGGGTGTTAAAAACGGAGTTGAAGTAAAACTTCTGGTTCCTGACGGAGAGCATACAATTCAGGCCGGTTCATCAAATGTTGACAGGGGAGATGCGGTGACCTTTTCCATAAATCACGGAGAAATTGTCTTTTTCGCGGAGCCGCAGATGGGCGCCTTTTCGGCGCGTTTTAAACTGACCGAGACCGAAAGAAAGAATTTATAAGCGAAGATATTCCAAAGAGTTTTTTAACGTCCCAGCGGGGTAAGCAGACTCAGCCTGAAAGGCGGTTTTTGCTCTTCTTCCCCGCTGTTCGCATGGACCATGCGGGTATATTTCGCAAGAAATAATCCCTCAATTTTTCGCTGCTGTTTCAATATCCTTGAAATATAGTCCAGGGTATTCTTGGGGGTTCCGGCAGAACGGACGCGGGTGGTTCCGGCATTATACATGGCCAGACCTGCAACCTCTGTCCCGGCGTTATTAAGGCACCAGCGCAGGTGGGAAAGACCATGCCGGGCATTTATTTCAAGATCATAGAAATCTTCCACTTTTAGGGCCGGAAAGGTCGCGCTATTCAGCTGAAAAAGTCCCCGGTCCCTGGTTTCGTTACGGTTTACATTATAGGCAACCGGATTATACCGGCTTTCCTCCCAGCATAGGGCAAAAGCCAGCGCCGGACTAATATCAAGGGCAGAGGAATTGGCCAATACCACCCTGGCTACATCGTTGGAGCCGGTTAACTCCCCGAAAAATGCCGTTACCTCTTCTTTAAATTCAGGATCTCTGTATGCTGCAAGAATAATGTCCGGCCATTCAGCCGTACCGGTAACCATGAACGCCTGTATATAGAGATCATCCCCCTCTTCGAAAGGAATTTCTTCCGATAAAAAAAATCCTGAAGCGGCATCCAATGGCTCCGGAGCCTCAAATTCGTTTACATCATTGGGAGCTTCCTGAGATCTACAGGATGCCGAAAAAATCCCGCCCAATAAAACAAAAATTAAAAACAAAAATGCATTATTTCTCTTCAAATTCACATTCCTCTTGATGATCTCTCCTTTATATTAATATAGCAAATTTTGCACATGCGGTAAAAGGCCTTCAATTTTTATTCTATGACCCGTACCCTGATAATTCCATCGACTTTTTTTATCTTTTCAAGGGTATCATCTGAGATCTCCTGCTCAGTATCAATGATGTTAAAAGCATAATCGTCCCGGTGGTGGTTTATAAGGTCCATAATGTTGATCTTCTCCTCCGCAAGGATGGTGGTTAACTGGCCCACCATATTTGGAATATTCCGGTTTATGGCGGAAAGCCGGAAAGACGCCCGCCTATCCAGATGGCAGCGCGGAAGATTAACGGAATTTCTGATAGTACCGGACTCAAGATACTCCATGAGCTGCTGGGCAGCCATCACCGCGCAATTGTCTTCTGCTTCCGGGGTAGAAGCCCCCAGATGCGGAATTACAATTACTCCGGAGCAGGACAAAAGTTCAGCCGTTGGAAAATCTGTTACATAGGAACCAATTTTTCCTTTGTTCAGGGCTTCAATTATATCAGCCTCGTTTACCAGTCCTCCTCTGGCAAGATTGATGATCCTGGAGCCTTTCTTCATAAACCGGAATTTTTCCGCATCCAAAAGTCCCTTGGTAGTATCGTTTAACGGCAGATGGAGGCTTATATAGTCGGATTTTGCAAGAAGCCCTTCCAGAGTTTCGGCCCGGGCCACCGATCGGGAGAGGTTCCAGGCGGCATCCACAGAAATAAAGGGATCGTGACCTATAACATCCATGCCCAGCGCTACGGCGTCATTGGCGACCATAACACCTACCGCTCCAAGGCCGATAACACCCAGGGTTTTTCCAAAAAGCTCAGGCCCTTCGAACTCGGCCTTGCCTTTCTCCACAATCTCCGGTACCTCGTCGGCCCTGTCGACAAGAGTTTTGCACCAGTTGATTCCGCCAAGAATATTCCGGGAAGCCAGAAGCATGGCGGCAATGGCAAGCTCCTTTACCGCGTTGGCGTTTCCGCCGGGAGTATTAAAAACCGCTATCCCCAGGCTTGAACATACCTGAACCGGGATATTGTTATAGCCGGCGCCTGCCCTGGCAATGGCAAGCACCGTGTCGGGAATATCCATTGAATGAAGATCTGCGCTCCTTACAAGCAAGGCATCGGGATTGGGGATCTCACTGGCAACTTCGTATTTATCCCTGGGAAAAATATCCAGCCCCCGCGGGGAAATTTTATTCATGGTTCTGATTCTAAACACAAAAAACTCCTTTAAGACATCGTAAAAACCCGTCTGGATTCCTTAATACATCGCAGAATCGTATCTGGATTCCTATATAAGGCTCTGTTCAAACTTTTCAATAAAAGAAACAAGGGCTTTAACTCCTTCAATGGGCATGGCGTTATAGATGCTGGCTCTCATGCCGCCCACAAGACGGTGGCCGGCAAGATTTACAAGACCCTCTGCCTCTGCTTCCATCACAAAACGGTTTTCAATTGTCTTCCGCCTTTCCGCATCTCTTTCCCTTGAGACAAAGGTAATGTTCATCAGGCTGCGGCAGGATTTTTCAACCGGAGAAAGGAAGTGCCTGCTTCCGTCAAGGCAGGAATAGAGAAGTTCGGCCTTTTCCCTGTTTAGGGCGGTAATTGCCTCTACGCCGCCCAATGCTTCAAGCCATTCCAGGACAAGGCCGATTATGTAAATTCCGTAACAGGGAGGGGTGTTGAACATGGAACCCTCAGCG
>JGI24702J35022_10002615_pt1 | contig 10931 bp, 4 predicted proteins | sample TergutTh196P4_FD_35022 | JGI IMG/M metagenome (IMG submission 35022)
GGGAGCCGCTATTGTCAACGCGGTTGACGATAACCGCGACGTGCTTTTAGAACTTGCAAAAACGAATCGTAGGCTAGAACTGTCCGTAAGCGAAAAAGGTAATACGCTTCTCTTCATTAGAGACGCGAACGGGTGGACTTCCACGAACAATTACGGCGTTATCGAATTTAAGGAGTAATCGCTATGCCTTCCCGCGCTTATGTAGCACATGACCGCGTTGTTACAACAGCCAGGATGTACGTCCAAATGGCGCTTGTCGGCTTATTAATTGCTTGTGCCATTTTCGGCGGAGTATGGTATTTAGTCTTTTCCCATTGGGTATCAGAACCGATCCCGGAATTAATAAACGATAAATTTTTCGTTCATGCCGAAAGTCCCAAACTGCGGGCGCAGTCGGTTTTAAAATACTACGTATCGCTGAACCCGCAGAATTACATCAAGTTCAAAAGGCCGCCTGACTGGGTGCCGCAAGAAAGGGTTGAGCCGGAGCTTCGCGTCTTGCTGAAAAGTGATTTAGTATCACGCGAAACGTACCTTCAGGCTGTTCGTTTCGTAACGCATGGCCGCGTAGATACACTGCGTTGGGCAATCCCAGCCAGCCTGATTTTCTTCCCTTGTTTCGCAGTTGGATATTTCTTTTTGTTCAGTTGGATTAATCGCCTCACAGAAAAAACGGAATTTGTACGCGGCGTAGACGTTATGCCGTTTGAACGATTAAAAGCCTTGCTCGACAGCGCGATCACTGTGGAAAAAACAAAAAATCCTCTACGGCTCGGCGAAACCCTATTACCAGATTCTGTTTCGCGCCGGCATATGCTGGTACTTGGAACCAGCGGTACGGGAAAATCCGTATGTCTAAATAGATATATAGCCTCTTTACGGCAAAACAAGGGCAAATGCGTTATATATGATGTAAAAGGCGAGTTCGCTGGGAAGCACCTCTCTGAAGGGGATATTATTTTCTACCCATTTGACAAACGGTCTATCAAATGGAGTTTTTTTAATGAAATTCGAGATTATCCCGACCTCGATATTTTATGTACAAGTCTCTATGAGCCGCCGAAGGATTCCCGCGATGCTTATTGGTATAACGCGGCGCGGGACGTATTCAGAACAGGACTCTTTTATTTGCTCAGAGAAGGAACCATTAAAAACCGTGACATATGGGAGTTCTTTTCACAACGGCTTGAAGATATACGCGATAATCTCGCTTCACTGCCTGTCAGCGAGCTGGGCGCACTCAAGCACATTGATAAATCGGACTCCACGCAAGCGGCGTCAGTGATTTCAATCTTGCAGGAACGGCTTACATTTTTTCGTTATTTGTGCGATTCTGACGGCGATTTCTCGTTTCGTAGCTATATTCAGAATACTGAAGAACAGCAGGGAAATCTCTTTTTGATGAATATCCGGCGTTATGACGCCGTTTTTAGACCGCTAATGACCTTCGTCGTAGATATTATGATTCGGGAAGTCCTGTCGCTTTCCGACAGCTTTGACCGGCGCATTACTTTTGTGGTCGATGAATTTGGTTCTTTGTCGAAAATGCCGTCAGTTTTTGATTTTTTGACTATGGGACGCTCAAAAGGCGGGTTCCTTTGTCTCGCCAATCAAGACCTGGGTTCAGTTTCTGACATTTATGGCAAAGATAAAAAAGAGACTTTTTTCAATAATTTCAATGTGCATTTGGTTTTCAGGCTTAATGACCCTGATACCAGCGAATTTCTTTCAAAGGCGTTCGGGGAACGCGAAGTTATTAAAAAATTCCGGAGCAGTTCTTTCAGTCCGAACGATCTCGGTGACCGTTTTTCACTGTCTGAACAGGAAAAACTTGAAAAGGTAATCCTGCCAACGGAGTTTCAAAGTCTGCCGGATTTCCATACATACCTGAAAATCGCTAACTACGGTATTTCAAAAATGGAAACCCAAAAGATATTTTTACCGACGGAAAAGGAAGAATTTTTACAGCGGGATTTCGCTCTGAAAAACATGCTTGGAAATAAACCTGAAGAAGAAGGACAATTGGTGACTACATGAAAATATTGAATGATTTATTCAGAAAACCAAAGGATGATGAGGAAAAAGAGCTATTTTTCTACTCCGTGTCGTGGATAGAGACATTGTACGGCGGATGTCAGGCAGACCAGTCGTGGTGGCCTTCGGAGTCAATGTTTGAAAATAATGTCAAAAAAGAATACCAGCGCATGAAGGAAGATATTGCTTGTGATGAATGCCCGCTCGACTGCGAACACATAAAAGAGATTGACAGAGATGATTGGTATTCACGGAGAAATATGTGCATTCGGTATGCTCTGGCTGAAATGTATTTATCTATTCAGCAGACACCAGATGTAGAAAATCAACAGGAACACGAGGAAACACATGGCGTCGTCTAAAATTGATTACTACTCCACGATGGCAGAGGAAACCGCCGCCCGCTTGCCGCGAGAATGGCCGTCATTCCTCGATACTGCCGCCCGAATGTACAAATATCCGTTTCAAGATCAACTCTTGATCTATGCGCAAAAACGTAAAGCGACAGCCTGCGCGTCATTTGAACTTTGGAACAAAGCCTTTAACCGCCACCCAAAACGCGGTTCCAATGGGATTGCTTTAATTGATGATTCCGGCGATGAACCGCGCCTCCACTATGTATTTGATGTATCAGACACCGAACCATATAGCGGAACCGGGCGAAATGTCGATTTATGGGATTTAAAGCAGTATCACGATGAACCTGTCATACAGTCTCTTATCAGTTCATACGGGCAAATGAACGGAGAACTGTCCGATGTAATCTACAATGTNTCAAGAAATCTCGCGAACGAGTACATTGATAGTAATAATAACGACATCGTTCAAGTAATCCCGTATTGCACGGAATGGGATTTTAGAGAAACTCTCACTGACAGCGTGAATTATACCATCCTATCCCGCTGTATGCTTTTAACCGATTCCCACATTGACAACCTTCCGAGATTATCCGATTTTACGCCGGTAAGCGTTAAGGCTCTTGGAAAAGCTGTCAGCGTTATTTCCGAACAGGTATTACGAGGCATTGAAACCGCAGTTAAACAATATGACTTTGAAAGGGAAAAACAATATGAGCGACGACCTGAAAGACAACCAGGACAANCCCAAATNNAGACGATTGACCGAAGAGGANTATCAAGCGAGATTGGACGAACAAGGCAGACTACCGTCGATAGCGGAAGAAATCGGCATAACCTACCGACAAGCGGACGACGGGGATTATTTGATTCCCAATATANCAGTNCCGGAAACGAAACCGCTGAACACATACGGCCGGTTGCGCAAAGATTACCTGAAACAACANCGACCGATTATTTACAACGAGCTATTACTTTCGGCGAAATTGTGGGATCACCTCTNGGAAATCGNCCAGACGGCGGAGGAACGGATGGAGCGGCTGATGGAAGAACTGACAAAGAAATTTCCACCGCCCGACAAGGCAACGCAACAAATGGCGTGGGTAGGACACATGAACAACCTGCACGAACAGGCTCGGGAAATCGTTTTCACAGAGCTAATCTACAGCTAACTCTTTTCGACGCGGAGCCGGTTGAGGCTGTTATACAACAGCAAAACATTGAGCCTCATATCCCTGAAATCGGCGACCGTTACCGAATACAAGGACGCACGTTTGAAGTTGACGATATTTCAGCTTCAAACGTAACCCTTCGCGACATCACATTTCAACAAAACACCGGTTTCCCTATATTCCGTAGCGAAAATATTGATTTTATAAAAATGTATTCGCCCATATTTCAGGCAAATTCGTCAGTTTCCGCAAGAACGCCACAGGAGGAAGTCGAAAAAACGGAATCGCCGATGGATATTCCATCGACGGAAGAGAAATTTTTTGATAAGCAGTACAGTCTTGAATACAGGTATTCAGACGACGGAATAACCGTACTGAACCGATTGGCTGAAACATCAAGTGAAAACGGTGCCATTGCGCAGATTAACTCCCGCCGCGAAGTGACATTTTACGAATCTTTGCCGGAAGATGAAACCGCCGAAATCCTGCAACAGGCGCGGGGATCTGAATTACTTGTATCAAGCATGGCTACTGATACACATGTTTTTACTACTCCCGCCGCCCGCGATATTTACATCCCGGATACTGGCGATAGATACAGAATCAATGAGCGCGTGTACAAGGTTGGTATTGTATCGGATACCGAAATTATCTTACAGGACGCGGCGACGGAAGAAACAACAAGCGTATCCCCCGCGTTTCTACATGACTACAGCCCGCTACACATTCCGAATATTAGAGACCTGTACCACATTGAAGGAAAAACGTATTCAGTCGTAGGCGTATCGGCCAAACACGTAATCTTTGAGGATATTGATAATCCTGCACGGGAACGGCTGACGCTGCCTCTTCGATATTTAAAAAATAACGGATATGAGGCTATCTGGGATTTACCTTCGTCTATTGATGAATCCTTTGCTTCAGATGCTTCAGAATTTTTAACTCCGCCAGAGGCTATACCGGAAAAAGAAGCGGTATCTATACGTATACGGACATCCGAATATGTCAATGCTATATTCCTTCACGACGACAACGATCCAAGTACGATGTACGCAAGCGTAGACGCTGATAGGACAATCGTATACAAATCTGCCGATGTCCTATCAAATCTTTCGCCGGCAACTATCGCGGCAATTGAGGAAATCGCCCGTACTTACGATTTTTCATCAAATATAAACGCGCCGGAAGCACAGGAAGCGGAAACGACACCCGAACCCGAACAACCCCAAGCCGAAAATTTCCGCATTACCGATATGAATCTTGGCAACGGCGGCGCGAAAACCAAATACATTTTCAATACGGATGCGATACGCACACTTAAATTGATTGAAACCGAAAATCGGCCAGCAACCCCGGAAGAGAAAACAATCCTTTCCCGATATGTAGGTTTCGGCGGTATTCCGCAAGCATTCGACGACGAGAACGAGCAATGGGCGCGGGAATACGCGGAATTGAAAGAACTTTTATCGGCGGAGGAATACGAATCCGCAAGGCGTTCCACGCTTAACGCCCACTACACCTCGCCGATTGTCATTCAAGCCATGTACGAAACTATAGAACGTCTTGGCTTTAAACGCGGCGACATCCTGGAACCCTCATGTGGCGTGGGTAATTTCCTGGGCATGTTGCCGGATAGCTTTAAAGATTCAAAACTCTACGGAGTCGAACTTGACGGACTTACTGGCCGTATTGCACAAAAGCTATATCCTAACGCCGATATTCAGATAAAAGGTTTTGAAAAACTCGATACTCCCGACGATAAATATGATCTTGCCATCGGTAATGTTCCATTCGGTGATTTCGGCGTTGTCGATAAACGCTACGATAGCCACAATTTTTATATACATGATTACTTCTTTGCTAAAACTATTGACAAAGTAAGNCCGGGCGGAATTGTTGCTTTNATAACATCGCAAGGCACAATGGATAAAAAATCCCCCGAAGTGCGTAGGTATATTGCCCAACGCGCAGAGTTATTAGGCGCGGTACGGTTGCCTAACAACGCTTTCCTTAAAAATGCCGGTACGGAAGTCACCGCCGATATTGTTTTCCTACAAAAACGCGAAAGGCAAATTGAAGTCAACGATGACTGGATACATCGCGGAGTATTGGAAAATGGAATCCCTTTAAACAACTACTTCGCCGAACATCCCGAAATGATACTTGGCCGGATGATTGTAGGTAAGAATCTGTACGGGCGGGATGGTACATACTGTGTTCCAATCGAAGGAGCCGATCTTTCAGAACAGTTGCGACAGGCAATGTCATATATCAAAGGTTCTATTACAGAACCAATATTTGAAGCCGTGCCGGAATCTACTGATAATTCCATTGTCGCCGATCCAAATGTACGGAATTTCAGCTTTGCCGTTTTAAATGGCATTGTCTACTACCGTGAAAACTCACGCATGACACTGGAAGTCGCGCCCGCGGGGAATCTGGAGCGTATCAAGGGAATGATTGGTTTGCGCGATTGTGCGCGGGAACTGATTAACTATCAGCTTGATGGTAGAAGCATTGACGATATTAACGACAAACAGCAGGAGCTTAATAAACTCTACGATTCCTTTTCTGAAAAGTACGGTCTGATAAATTCTGCGGCCAATAAACGCGCTTTCTCTAAGGATTCTGCATATTACCTGCTCTCTTCGCTTGAAGTTCTTGACCAAAACGGAAACCTGGAACGCAAAGCGGACATGTTCACAAAGCGCACTATTTCCGCGCGTTCCGTCGTAACGTCCGTTGATACGTCTAGTGAAGCATTGGCCGTTTCAATCGCCGAGCAAGCCAGCGTCGATTTGCCATATATGTCTGATCTGACAGGATTCTCCAAAGAAAAGATTATTGACGACCTGAAAGGCGTCATATTCCGCGACCTGAATATACGCTATACCGGCAAACATATTTTATTTGACGAAATCCCTTTTGTAACAGCGGAAGAGTACCTTTCCGGGAATGTCAGGGAAAAATTACAGGTAGCTATAAATTATTTGGATTCGTTACNGCCGGAGCAAGCNGCCGCCATCGCGCCGAATATCGAAGCATTACGAGAGGCACAGCCAAAAGACCTGGACGCTTCGGAAATTTCCGTCGGTCTTGGCTCTACGTGGATAGATACAAAATATGTAAATCAGTTCGTTAATGAGCTTTTAGAGGTTCCCAGTTACAGCGGAAAATGCGTCGATTACTCCGAACATGCAGGCGAATGGAACGTAGGCACAGCATATGGCGCCAACAACGTGTTATATAACGTTACATACGGAACGAAGCGTATGAACGCATTTCGCATTATTAAAGATACGCTTAACCTGCGCGACGTCCGCGTTTATGACACCATTGAAGAACATGGCAAAAAAAAGACTGTACTCAATAAATCCGAAACCACAAAAGCGCAACAAAAACAGGAAGCGATTAAACAGGCGTTCAAAGACTGGGTTTTCAATGAACCGGAACGAAGGCGGGATATTGTCAAAACCTATAATGANAAATTCAACTCCACGCGCCCGCGTGAGTATGACGGCTCACACCTGCATTTTGTAGGGATAAACCCGGAAATCACACTGCGAACCCATCAACTAAACGCAATCGCCCACATTCTACACGGCGGAAACACGTTGCTTGCGCATGAAGTCGGAGCAGGTAAAACATGGGAGATGGTCGCCGCTGCAATGGAAGCCAAAAGACTTGGGTTATGTAATAAATCACTATTTGCCGTGCCGAACCATATTACGGAACAAATTGGATCTGACTTTTTAAGGCTGTACCCTGCGGCGAATATCCTTGTAGCGACTGAAAAAGATTTTGAGACCGCAAACCGAAAAAAATTCTGCGCCCGCATTGCCACCGGCGACTATGACGCCGTAATTATTGGACATAGCCAGTTGGAAAAAATACCCATATCAAAAGAGCGTCAGGAACGCACCCTGCGCGATCAGATTAATGACATTATAGACGGCATTGAGGAAATGAAATCGGACAACGCCCCGCGTTATTCCATCAAACAACTGGAAAAAACTAAAATTAAACTGGAAGCGCGGCTTGAAAAAATTTTGAACGAAGATCGAAAGGACGACGTTGTTACATTTGAACAGCTTGGATGCGATAAATTATTTGTAGATGAAGCGCATAGCTTCAAAAACCTTTTTCTCTACACAAAAATGCGCAACGTAGCAGGTATTCCGCAGATCGAAACGCAGAAATCAAGCGACCTATTTATGAAATGCCGCTACCTGGATGAAATAACCGGGGGCAAAGGCGTCGTATTCGCTACAGGAACTCCGGTAAGTAACTCAATGACTGAAATGTACACCATGCAACGTTATTTACAGTATGACGCGCTACAACAGCAGGGATTAGCGCATTTCGACTCATGGGCGAGTACATTCGGTGATACCGTAACCGCTATTGAACTCGCGCCGGAAGGAACGGGTTATAGGGCGCGTACGCGATTCGCAAGATTCCATAATCTGCCTGAACTTATGAACATGTTTAAAGAAGCCGCTGACATCAAGACAGCCGACATGATTGATTTACCCCGGCCAAATGCTCATTACCATACAGTCGTCGTCTCACCTTCGGAAATTCAAAAGGAGATGGTAGAGGAACTTTCAATCCGCGCTGCAGAAGTGCATAGCAAATTAATTGAACCCGAAAAGGACAACATGCTCAAAATCACAAGCGACGGAAGAAAAATCGGCCTCGACCAACGGTTGATAAATTCGCTGTTGCCTGATTTTCCGGGAAGTAAAGTCAACGCCTGTACGGAAAATGTTTTCAATATTTGGAAAGAAACCGCCACCGAACGGCTAACTCAACTTGTATTCTGCGATTTTTCGACGCCGAACTCAGACGGGCGTTTTAATGTTTACGACGACATCAAAAGCAAACTTATTGAAAAAGGCGTACCGGAAAAGGAAATCGCCTTTATACATGACGCAAAAACAGAAGCGAAAAAGAAAGAACTCTTTGAAAAAGTAAGGCGCGGCGATGTAAGGGTTCTCTTCGGAAGCACTTTTAAAATGGGAAGCGGGACTAATGTTCAAGACCGCCTGATCCACCTGCATGACCTTGATTGTCCCTGGCGACCCGCAGACCTTGAACAACGCGCCGGCCGTATCGTCCGACAGGGTAATATGAACCCCGATGTTAATATCACGCGCTACGTCACAGAAGGCACGTTTGACGCATACCTGTATCAGACTATTGAAAACAAGCAAAAATTTATTTCCCAGATTATGACAAGCAAATCGCCGGTGCGCTCGTGTGAAGACGTGGACGAAACCGCGCTTTCATACGCTGAAATAAAAGCTCTTTGCGCCGGAAACCCGCTCATTATGGAAAAAATGAACTTGGATATTGAAGTTGCGCGGTTGCGCTTTCTGAAAGCCGAACACCAAAGCCAACGTTACGAATTGGAAGACAAAATTTTACAACATTATCCAATGGCGATTGAATCCGTAAAAGAATGTATTGCGGGATACACGGAAGATCAGGAAAGGCTTAAAACATGGACAATCCCAAATAAAGATGGATTCTCGCCAATGGTAATCGGCGGCATGACGCATACGGAGAAAGCAGAAGCAGGAAAAATGCTTATAGATATGTGTAAATCTGCTTTTGTCTCTAAAGACCTTGTGAAAATCGGTACATATCGCGGGTTTGACCTGTACCTNTCATACGCCTTCGGTAAAAATTCGTTTATAGCCACATTCAAAGGAGCAATGCACTATTCGACGCCTTTAGGAGGCGACGTCCACGGTAACATCAAACGGCTAGATAATGCTTTGAGTGATATACCCGACTTACTATCGGCGGCGAAACAGCAGCTTGAAAAAGAGAATCTTAATTTGGAAACCGCAAAAATCGAAGTTAAAAAGCCTTTCCCTTTGGAAGCCGAACTTACGGCAAAAGCGGCGCGGCTCGCGGAACTTGATTCGCAGCTTAATATGGACAACAAAACGCCGCAGGAGCCGGAAATCGAACAGGAAGCCGAACCGGAAGTTGAAAAATGGATTCCTTTAATCACGTCGGACGATATTCCTCTTGATGTACCTCCTCACTTGACAGATACGGTAACAGAAATGGGATGCCAGTGGGACATGGAAAGAAATGTCTGGATTCACGCCGATCCCGAAAAGGCACAGGAAGTCATACGGCTTGTCGAAGAACAATCAATGCAGGTAAAACCTGAATTGGAAAATGTAAATGAAATCAATAGTCCCACAAGGGGGAGAGATTTTTCCTTAGACGATACCAGGGGAATGATGTTCTTCCTGTCATCAAGCGACGGCGCAGGATTGCTTAATGTGCCGACAAATATGATAACGGTCATTAGGGATATGGGATGCCAGTGGGATGATCTCGTAAAAGGATGGTATCACGCAGACTCTAAAATCGCACAAGAAGCCGAAAAATTGGTAGCACAAGATCAACATCCCTCAGATTGGGAAAGTGAAATCAACGCACTTACCAGACTGAAAAATGAAATCACTGATAGATCAGGAATAGACCCAGGGAGAATAATTGTTGGTTCGATTCCACACCCAAAAAGANCCGGCGTGGAAATATAATAAATAGTCCTGCACACCATTTGATAGGTTTTCCACAAAAATTGTGGAAAAACGCGAAAAAACAGCGTTTTTTGATTTTTAAATTACTGTGTACTGGATATTTCTAACGCTTTGCACAATAAATATGCACAGGTAAAAATATCAGTTGGTCTCCACAGGGGGGGACTGTTTCGCGGCTTGCGCTTTTGCGATCCGCGCCGCAATTGCCTTTTTCGCTATTTCTTTTCGGCGCTCCGGCGATAACTTCTCCGCGCGGGCGCGACCGCCGATTTTGCCCATATTACTATAATCGTTGCCGCGCATGGCGGCGGTTGTACCGCCTAGCCGGGCGATTGCGCTTCGCTGTTCCGGCGATAACTTCTCCGCGCGGGCACGGCCGCCGATGGAGCCAACGTAGCTCAGCACCGCGTTTATTTCTTCAGGCGTCGGTTTATTTTTTTCTTCCATATCTAAGTATGTTGCGCTGTTGCCGGTTAGCAGTCAAGTATATTTTTCATTTTTCTGCTTTTTCCTATTATTCTGCCGGCGACGGTTTTTTCTTCGAGAGAGGTTATCAGGCAGAAATAATAAATATTTTTTCACTTTTTTCATTTTTTCTGCATTTTTCTCTTGACTTCTTACAACTAAGACGATATGATATACGTGTTTGATGATGATACGAAAGGAACGGGAGGTAGGGATATGAAATGTGATACATGCGAAAACATGATTCGGTTTGATGGAGATGATCTTTGCTTGCTCCGGGCGACGTGCTTTGAAAAAGAGGCGTTGCGCGGATCAGACGAAGAGGAAGCCTATGC
>JGI24702J35022_10002617_pt1 | contig 10927 bp, 10 predicted proteins | sample TergutTh196P4_FD_35022 | JGI IMG/M metagenome (IMG submission 35022)
TTTTGCTTCCGACAAGCGTAGCCATGGACGGCGGAGCGCGATACGTATGCGCATGGAGGCGCATCCGTAGCGAAAGGAAGCAAAAAAACGTCTTTCGAGCGAAAGGCACTGTGCAGTGACCTTTTTTCGGACAAATGTGAACTTTTTCTTGCATAATTGATGGTGTTCTGCTATGATGTTATGCGCTGTCGATTTATTCCCATTGTAATCAAGGAGGTGCAGCAGTTGGCTAAATGTGAGTATTGCGGCAAGGGCGTTTCTTTTGGCATCAAGGTCAGCCACTCCCACAGGCGCAGCAACCGAAAGTGGAAACCAAACATCAGGCGTGTCGCAGCGGTCGTAGATGGGACACCACGGCATGTCCATGTTTGTGCGCGCTGTCTCCGCAGCGGCAAAGTTACCAGGGCTGTGTAAAGCGGTTTTTGACCGCAGGGTATCTAATTTTATGAAATTTGGGATAATCGGTTTTGGCAACCTCGGGCGCGCGCTTGCATCCGGGCTTCTAAAGTCCGGTAGCGCCACCGTAGGCGGCATTTTTATCTGTGATAAGTCTCCTGAGGCTCGCGCCATCGCGGAGGGCGGGCCTTATTGCCTTGCCGCGTCCGAAGACGTCAACGCGGCAATAGCCGCTTCAGACGTTGTGTTTCTGACTGTTAAGGCGCATGTCTTCGACGAACTGTCTGTGATAATCGACAGGTCTTTGCTGAAAGGCAAAACAATCGTCAGCTTTATGGCGGGAGTGACGTTTGAGCATATTTATTCTCAACTGGGCCAGGTCTCGCTCGTAAGGGCGATGCCGTCGCTGGCGATTGCCACTTGCGAGGGCGTGATTGGCTACACAAAGGCTCCTTCTGACATATCGGATGTTTTTAACAGGCTCGGTTTCGCTTTTGAAACGGAGCCTGAAGGCATTGAAAAGGTAATGGCATTCTCCTCTTGCGGTCTGGGTTTCGCCGCATATCTCATTGATGCTTTTGCAGCTGCGGGCGGAGAAATGGGTTTTTCGCCGGAGACTTCGGCGCGAATTGCGGCTCTTACGTTCAAAAATGCCGTTGACAGGGGCAGTTTCCGCGAAACTGTCGCGGCTGTCGCGACGCCCGGCGGCGCTACTGAACAGGGTGTGCTTCATATGGGTGAATGTGGCGTTTATGACATCGTAGCGCGCGCCGTGAGAAAGGCGTACGAGAGGATGACGGGCGCGTAGCGCCAATGTACATTGTACATTGTACATTACATGGGGGGGTAGGCACAAATGAGCGATAGCATTGCTCGGTTGGCGGAGATTATCAAAAATTCTGACAACATCGTGTTTTTCGGCGGCGCCGGCGTTTCAACCGAAAGCGGCATTCCCGATTTCCGGAGCGCCGACGGGATATACAACCAGCAGTATAAATACCCGCCGGAGCGAATCGTGTCGCACAGCTTTTTTATGAGCAACACAAGCGACTTCTACACTTTTTACAGGGAAAAGATGCTCCATCCCGACGCCATGCCAAACAAGGCCCATTATGCTTTGGTAGAACTGGAAAAACAGGGCAAGCTAAAGGCCATCGTCACGCAGAATGTGGACGGCTTGCACCATAAGGCAGGGAGCATAAATGTATTTGAACTGCACGGCTCGCGCAGCAGGTATTATTGCATGGATTGCGGTTTGAAGTATCCGATGGACGTCGTTTTTGAAGCAAAGGACGTCCCGACATGCAGTTGCGGCGGGATCATAAGGCCTGATGTTGTGCTTTTTGAAGAGTCGCTGGACGATATGGTGATTGCGAAGTCTGTTGATGCCATTATGCGCGCTGAGGTTCTGATCGTCGGCGGGACTTCGCTGAATGTTTATCCCGCTGCGGGGCTGATACAGTATTACGGCGGCAATCTGCTTGTTTTGATAAACAAATCCGAGACTCCGTTCGACAGCCAAGCCAACCTCATCATCCGCGAGCCCATCGGCGAAACCCTCGACGCGGCTTTGAAATCAAATGAGAAATAATAATGCAGAAATGAGTTCCAAGGCCAACAGTTTAAGGATTCACTTGTAGGGGCGATTGGTAATCGCCCCTACAAAGGACGGATGAAATAACACCTTTGCCTGTAGACATTGCTCTGAGTTCTGTCATAGTATAATCATCGCGTCGCCGAATGAGAAGAATCTGTATCGTTCGGCGATTGCTTCTTTATATGCCCGGAGGACGTTCTCGCGACCGGCAAACGCGGAGACCAGCATTATCAGCGTGCTCTCCGGCAGATGAAAATTCGTTATCAGTCCGTCTATTATTCTGAATTCATACCCCGGATAGATAAAGATGTCCGTAAAGCCTGAGTATGGCTTCGCCGCGCACGACTCAAGAGCTCGGCAAGACGTCGTCCCGACAGCTATAATACGGTTGCCGTTTTTTTTCGCCCGGCTGATAGTTTCAGCGGTTTCAACCGGTATGGTGAAGTATTCCGCGTGCATCTTGTGTTCTTCGACCAAATCGGCCTTGACGGGGCGGAAAGTGCCGAGCCCGACGTGAAGCGTCAGGTAACATAGCTGCACGCCTGAGACGCGAAGTTCTTCCAGCAGTTTATTCGTGAAGTGAAGGCCTGCCGTCGGCGCGGCCGCTGACCCCCGCGGTTTTGAATACACCGTCTGGTACCGCTCCGCGTCTTCGAGTTCCCTGTGAATATATGGCGGGAGCGGCATTTTGCCCAGTCGTTCAAATTTTTCGATCAATAATCCGTCGCAATGGAATTTTATCAGTCTGTTGCCGCCGTCCGCCACATCCATTACTACGGCGGCCAATTCGCCGTCGCCAAATATGATCTCTGCGCCGGGTTTTGTTCTTTTCCCCGGCCTTGTCAGGCATTCCCACACGCCGCCCCCGATGTCGCGCAGCAGCACAACTTCTACGGCGCCGCCTGTCTCCCTTCTGCCGAGCAACCTCGCCGGCATGACGCGCGAATCGTTCAGCACCAGGCAGTCCCCTCGCGTCAGAAGTCCCGGCAATTCAAAAAAGGACCTGTGGCGTGTCTCTCCTGTGAATCTGTCCATACACAAAAGCCGCGATTGGTCGCGTTTTTCAATCGGCTCTTGTGCAATCAGCTCCTCAGTAAGCTCAAACCAAAAGTCGCTCTTTTTCACCCGATTTCGACTCCGCTGTAGTAGAATTCAATAATATCTATAAATGTCTTCCCATGGTATTCCGCCATAGAATACGCGCCCCATTGGCTCATTCCGACATTGTGCCCGCGGCCGCTTCCTTTTATCGTAAATACCCCGTTTATCATTCCATTGTCGTCGCTTGTATCCCCGAGCGTTTCTCCTTTGACGATTTCAATGCTCCCCGATTCGGTTATCGCGTAAATCTGGCCGCCCGGTACGGCGACTGTCATCCCGTTCCCATCGATTGCGAAAACCCCGGAGTCCGGGCTGATTGTTTGAAGGGAATCGTTGACGAATATGCTGCCGGGTTCATAGGTCGCGCTTCCGATATTGAAATGCTGCGTAGGGACTCCGAGCGCGGTATAAAGCCTGTCCCGCTTGGAAAATGTATACTCAGCGCCCCTGTCGTCCTTCATCGTGACCGTCAGCACATTTCCTGTCGCCGTGTATGCGCTGACCCTCATGCTGACGATCGTCGAGCAGTTTATCCCGCTGTTTTTCAGTCGCTGCGTTATTTGCTGGGGCGTATATGTTATTGTCCAGTAATAGTTGCTTATATTCGGAGCCACATCTGCTTCGTAAGGGTCGATTACTCCGATCAGGTACGGAATCGTTTCCGACCAGACATTCTCGCTGTTTTCCGAAGCGCCGCCATTTGAGGCTGCGTAGAATGTCGTACAAAGCGCGCCGTTATATGTCACGTACAAGCCCGCCGTCTCATCGACTGCGAGGTCTGTCCTCTCGTTTGCCTCTCCCCTGCCACGATACACCTGGCAGTCGTCAGTCGTGCACAGGTCGAACCCTTGCGAACCATGTTTGTTCAGAGACGCGAGCGCATACGTCCTTGCGCAGCATGCCTGCGCTTTCAGGGCTTCCATCGGCCATGCGTTGTTCATTTCGTATGGCAGGATACCTTTGACATAATCCTCAATGTCGACAAAATGAATGACCGTGAGAAGGGCGCCGTCAAGTCTTGAGTATTGAAACCCGCCGTTATATCTGTAGCCTTTAAACCAAGCTTCCGGATTCTCGCCCCCAACCGGTATTGGTCTGACGCCCAGATAACGCGTGGTCCCATAGTCGAACTCGAAAACCATCTGATTTGTCCCCGTTTTGACGACCGCGATGGTATTCGACGTCCCGGCTTCGACCAAAGCCCCCGCAATCCCTCTGGATTCCATGGCGTTTTCCGCTTCCGCCCGTGTTGTGTACTGGCCTGTCATGGCATAAAAACGCCCGGAATCATATTTCACGTATGAGTCATTATACGGCTCCGCCGCTTCCTTTGCCTGGTCGAATGTTTCAAAGTTTGAGTCAAGCATTATATGGAAGCAGCCAAGGACGACCGAGCCGTCCGTCCCTTCCCTGTATTCTCCTGCCCCTCCGCCTGCCCCGGGATACCACGTCATATTGCGGTCCATCACCATCGAAATTGTGTTTTCGTCGGTCCAGGCGCCTATTGATACAAAATTCCTGTTACCGTCGTAGTACCCGAACTCGAACCCGCTGCCGAATCCGCTGACATTTTGAAGGTTTGCCGACGGGAGCGCGTTTGTATTGTAAAACAGCCCTATTTTGAGAGTCGAAACAGGGGGGGCGTACGCAGCCCGAGATGCCGGCGCACCCGGGATCAAAAGTATCATAAAAACAATCGCCAGCGAGATGATACATATTGTCTTTTTATTTTTTCGCATCTTTCATCTCCCCAAAAACGTGTTGACATGTCTACGTTTATATGTTATAACACGGGTAAAGTGCTGTCTGCTTTTGAAGCGTATATTCGTTACTTTTTGGTGACATTATATTACAAAATCAGCCAGTTGGCTAGACCTGCTGGCTATTTTTATACAAATTATCACAAATCGGAGTGTTTTCTTGGCAGAAAAGGGGGAAAAATAATGAAAAAGTATAGAGTTGGAGTGGTAGGGGCGACAGGAATGGTTGGTCAGCGTTTTGTTTCCCTGCTTGAAAACCACCCTTGGTTCGATCTTCAGGTCGTTGCCGCCAGCAGCCGCTCTGCCGGCAAGACTTACGAAGAGTCCATATCAGGGCGCTGGATGATGGCGACCCCTGTCCCGGAATCTGCTAGAGGGCTGAAGGTCATGTCGGCTGAATCCGATGTAACCGCGATTGCGGATACTGTTGATTTCATCTTTTCCGCCGTCGATATGAAAAAGGATGAGATAAAAGCCCTCGAGGAGTTGTATGCGAAAGCCGAATGCCCTGTCGTCTCCAACAACAGCGCGCACCGGTGGACGCCGGACGTCCCGATGGTAATCCCGGAGGTAAATCCTGAGCATCTCGATGTTGTCGAAAGCCAGCGAAAGCGGCTGGGAACGAAACGCGGGTTCATCTCAGTGAAATCAAATTGCTCGATCCAAAGCTATGTTCCGGCGCTTCACCCGCTCAGGGATGAATTTGGCCTGGACCGCGCTTTGGTATGCACATACCAGGCCATTTCCGGCGCGGGAAAGTCGTTCGAGACGTGGCCTGAGATGGTCGACAACGTGATCCCGTATATCGGCGGAGAAGAAGAAAAATCCGAGCAGGAGCCGCTCAAAATATGGGGCAAGGTAAGCGGTGGCGCAATAATCCCTGCCGTCTCGCCGGCGATAACGACACAATGCATCCGCGTCCCTGCCACGGACGGGCACTTGGCGGCGGTGTTCATGGGCTTCAAGAACAAGCCGGACAGCGACACGGTCATCCGACTGTGGCACGAGTTCAAGGGACGCCCGCAGGAACTCGAGCTTCCTTCTGCGCCAAAACAGTTCCTCCACTATTTCGAGGAAGAGAACCGGCCTCAGACAGGTCTCGATCGTATGCTCGAAAACGGCATGGCCGTGTCGCTTGGAAGGCTTCGGCCCGATTCGCAGTACGATTACAGATTTATTGGTCTGAGCCATAACACCTTGCGCGGGGCGGCGGGCGGCGCTGTACTGCTCGCGGAGCTTCTTTGCGCTGAAGGCTTTATCTAATGAAAAACTAATGCCTTAATATTCCCCTCTGGGGAGGGGTGGCGCGAAGCGCCGGGGTGGTTACCCGCCCGCATGCGAAAAAATCCATGAAAGGACGCGAACAAAATGAAAACTCCGGTTTTTACGGGTTCATCAACCGCTATTGTTACGCCGTTTCGCGATGGTAAGGTCGATTACAAAAAACTTGCTGAGCTGATTGATTTCCAGATTGCCGGCGGCACTGCGGCCATCGTAATTTGCGGAACCACCGGCGAGGGCTCTACTATGTCTCTCGAGGAGCATACGGCTACGGTCGATTTTTGCATCAACCATGTCAACAATCGCGTCAAGGTCATCGCCGGCACCGGCAGCAATGATACACATGCTGCGCTGTTTCTGTCTCAGGAGGCGGAAAAGTCGGGCGCCGATGCCCTGCTTATGGTCACGCCATACTATAACAAGACGACTCAGCGCGGGCTTGTCAAGCATTTTAGTTTTATCGCGGACAGGGTCAATGTCCCTATCATTCTCTATAATGTCCCCAGCCGCACGGGTCTGTCGTTCACCGCCGAGACTTATATAGAGTTGTCAAAGCATCCTAATATCAACGGCGTTAAGGAGGCTTCCGGCAACTTTTCCCTCATTTCCGCGACGCTCGCGTCCTGTGGCAATGATTTGTTCGTGTGGAGCGGCAACGACGACGAAACTGTTCCGATGATGTCTATCGGCGCTCTGGGTGTCATTTCCGTGCTTTCCAATTTTCTGCCTGCTGTTGTCGCCGATCTCACAAAGCTCTGCCTTGACGGTGATTTCAGGCGCGCAGCGGATATCCACCTGAAATATCTTGACCTTGTCGCCAAGCTGTTCATAGAGGTCAACCCAATGCCCGTCAAGGCCGCGATGAATCTCCTGGGCATGGACGTCGGCGAACCGCGTCTGCCGTTGTGCGATCTCGCGCCCGAGAATTTCGAAAAGCTTAAAAAGGCAATGTCCGCGGTGGGACTGCTGTGACAGTGTGGAGTGTGGAGTGTGGAGTTGAGAGGTTAGTTCAATGCTAAATATACTGCTTTCCGGGTGTAACGGTTATATGGGTCGGGTCGTTACGGCTATCGCTGCCGCCGATCCGGATGCAACAATCGTTGCGGGCATCGATGTTGTCGCCCGCTCGGATTGCGGCTACCCGGTATTTGCCGAAATGGCGGGATTTGCCGGGGCTGCGGATGTAATCATTGATTTTTCCAGCCCATCCGCGCTTGACGGCTTGCTCGAATACGGCATGTCAAAAAAGACTCCGCCGGTCCTCTGCGCGACCGGATATTCCCCTGAGCAGCTTGCGGCAATAAATAAAGTGTCTGAGCAGATACCGGTATTTCGTTCCGGGAATATGTCCCTGGGGATCAATCTCCTTGCCGACCTAATCCGGCGCGCATGCGCCGTCCTAGGCCCGGCATATGATGTTGAAATCGTCGAGCGCCATCACAGGCGCAAGACGGACGCGCCCAGCGGCACCGCCCTCATGCTGGCGGACGCCGCATCATCCGCGCTGCCCTATGATCCGGAGTATTTGTTTGAGCGCCAGAGTCGGCGTCAACCGAGAAACGACCATGAGATCGGTATTTCTTCGGTGCGCGGAGGCACGGTAGTTGGCGAGCACGAGGTCATTTTCGCCGGCCTTGACGAAACTATAGAACTCAAGCATTCGGCTGCTTCACGCGATGTTTTTGCGGTTGGCGCGATCAGGGCCGCGAAATTCATTTCCGGCGTCAAAAAACCGGGCTTATATGACATGAGCCACGTCCTCGGAGCCTGATTCCTCATATACCGGAAAAACTGCATAAAGCGGACGACCGGGGCGGTCGTCCCTACAACTGACAGCCTTTTCCAGCATTAAATATCCACACCTATTGTTCGGATATCTATTGCTTTTAAGGAGAATAAATGCTATTATTATCACTTAGAGGTAGGTGAAAATGCGTGGATACTAATTCGATAAACATTGAATACATAGACGTTAACGATGCTTTGTCGCGTGTCGGCGGGAACATGTCCCTGTACAAGCGGCTGCTGGGGCGACTTGTTGACGGAAATCTCTATGATGAGCTTTTGACGGCGCTTCAGAACGGAGATGTGGAAGAGTCGACTCGTCAGGCGCATTCTTTAAAAGGAGTCAGCGCGAATCTCTCGCTTGTCAAAGTCAACGGGCTTTCTGTTGAACTTGAGAAGCTTGTAAAAGAGGGTTCCGACTATTCCTCGTGTTTGGACGAGCTCAAACAGGCGTACGAAACGACGCTGGAGCAAATTGCTATATTGCTCAACCAGTAGAACCTTACAGGCATTGTATCCCCGGTCTCTTGCAAGGGAAGTGTATTTATGGCGCGCTATAATGACACGATCTTGATCGTCGACGATATAGAGATCAATCGGATGATCCTTCGGGAAATACTCCAGGACGACTACAATATCATTGAGGCTGCCGATGGCACGGACACACTCAAGATCCTGTTTGAGGAAAAAATCCTCCCTACAATTGTTTTGCTCGACATTATGATGCCCGACATAGATGGGTTTCAAGTGCTCAGCCGGATGAAGGGCAGCAGTGAGACAAAGAATATCCCGGTCTTGTTCATAACCGCCGCAGACTCGTATGAGACCGAATCGCGCGGTTTGAAGGAGGGCGCTGCCGACTATATCACCAAACCTTTCAACCATGACATCGTCCGGGCTCGTGTGGACAATCACGTCAACCTTGCCCGGTATCAGCATGGTCTGGAAGAGCTTGTATCAAAAAAGGCAGCAGAAGTCACCAGGACATACGAGCAGACGCTTGAGGTCCTGGCTACAATAATCGAATACCGAAGCCTCGAGTCGGGCGCGCATATACGCAGGACAACTCTGCTTACAGAAGCTATTATTTCCAAAATGCTCACGATAGACAGCTTTAAGGCGGCTCTCATGTCGGAGAGCCTCCACTCGCTTGTCAAGGCATCGGCCCTTCACGACATCGGGAAAATCGGCATATCCGACAGCATACTGCTCAAGCCGGGAAAGCTTACGCGAGAGGAATTCGATGTAATAAAGACCCACACAAATATTGGCAAAGATATCATCGACAGCATTTCCGCCACTTTGCCTGATAGCGATATGTACCTGAAATATGCAAATGAAATTTGCCACTACCATCACGAGAGGTGGGATGGTAATGGCTATCCTTGCGGCTTGAGGGGCGATGACATCCCCATCTCCGCCAGAATAGTCTCTGTCGTTGATGTCTATGACGCCCTAGTTAGCCCGCGCTGTTATAAGAGTGCTTATTCGCACGATACGTCGCTTAATATTATCATGGAAGGACGCGGCACTCAATTCGATCCCTTTATCACCGATATTCTCCCCAGTGTCGCGACCTTGTTCCAAAGCATCGAGGAGAGCCACCGGGATTAGTTCATCGAGCGGTTTATCATTACGTCGACCACATTTACCAGGTTGCCTATTTCAGGCTTCGACAGCTGCTCGTCCGCGCCGACTTCCAGTCCTTTCTTGTGCATGTTCTCGTCAATAAGCGAGGAGAAAATGATAACCGGGATTTCTCTGAGCACGGCATCCGACTTAACGAGTTTTGTTAGCCTGTGCCCATCCATTTTCGGCATTTCAATGTCCGTTATCAGACAATTGACTTTCGAGAGTATGGACGACGGGCTTTCGTGTTTGAATTGGCTGATATAGTCCCACGCCTCTTCCCCGTTGTTCAGGATTGTCAGGTTCGAGTACCCTGATGTGTGGAGCGCTTCCATGAGCATGTTCCTTAGAAGCGCCGAGTCCTCTGCCACGACAAGCGGCGTGTTTTCCCTGTCGATACCGGAATAAACCTGCACTTCATTCAGGTCTATGCCTGTATCCGGGCTGATATCGAATGTGATTTTCTCAAAATCCAGAATAGAAATAATCCGGCCGTTCACTTTGGCTATGCCGGTGACGACCCCTTCCTGACCGCCGTAAATAATGCTGTCAGGTTTTTCTATGTCCTGCCATGAAATCCGGAATATGCTCTCAACTGCGTGTACATGGAACGCAATGCTCATGCGGTTAAAATTCGTGATGATGAAGATATCCTTTTCAGGATCATCGGACGGCCCATGCCCAAGGTATTTAGCGAGGTCGACAATCGTGTAGACCTCGTTGCGCGGCTGGAACACCCCTTCGACGCAAGGGTGCGAGAGCGGCATCTCCTGAACCGTCTGACTTTGCATGAGTTCGGTAATCTTGGCGACATTGATCCCAAAGCTGTTTCCCGCGATTATGAATTCAAGTATTTCTAATTCATTCGTCCCTGTCTCCAGCAGTATATTCGAATCGACTATTCCCATTCAAAACACCCCTATTCCCTATAGCAAGAGTTCCTTTTTATCCATTTATTATATCAGTAATCCTGACTCCGTAGTTTTCGTCAATGACGACGACCTCGCCTCGGGCAATCAGTTTCCCGTTTACAACTATCTCGACCGGATCTCCGGCTATTTTGTCCAAAACGACTACAGTTCCGGAGCCAAATTCGAGAATCTCGGAAATCTCCTTTTTTGTTTTACCGAGCTCGACGGTTACTTGCAGCGGTATGTTGTATACCAAATCAATGCCTTTCTGTACGCCCGGCGCGTTCGGGGCGTCAAATGCCTGAAACTGAATCGGGTGCACATCCACTAAACGGCCGGGCTGCGGCGGATATGCGGATGGCGGATATGGCGCGCCTGCATAAGGCGCCTGCTGATACGGGACTTGCTGATACTGGTCAGGCGGGTACTGCGGCGGCAGGCCTTGCCCTCCCGCGTACTGCTGCTGA
>JGI24702J35022_10002618_pt1 | contig 10924 bp, 7 predicted proteins | sample TergutTh196P4_FD_35022 | JGI IMG/M metagenome (IMG submission 35022)
GTTTCGAAGCCTTTGCTACTGATTATTCTCTTCTTGTTTCAATATAGTTAAAGCTAGAATTGATGCTTGCTCAGTAAGCTCCTTGATATGGACAAGTTCATCTTTTTCGTATAAAGAGGGTTCTTTTTGGTATAAATTATCCCAGGCTATTGTTACATTCTGAAGTGTGTTAAACAGAATAAAAGCGGTTGATTGTTTATTTGGGAAAGAATCATTGATCTCTTCAGAGATGGAAGCAGTATACCAGAGAGATGAAGCATGTCTTGATCTCATTTCAAAATTAAATCTTTTCAGATAATGTTGTTTAGCTTTTTGGAGGCAATTTATAGCTTCAGGATAATTACCGGTCAAAGAATAATATTCGCTATAACTGTCATAATAATTTGCTAAAATTTTATCATTAGTGATCATTTTAACTTTTTGATGCGCAAGATCAAAATAATCTTTTGCTTCTGGGTAATTATTTTCTGCTTTGTAAACATTGGCAAGGAGGAGGTTAATCTGTAAATGGTCCAGATGATCAAAGTCTGGGGTGATTTTACGAAGAGCATCTAGGCCAAAAGCTTTTGATTTTCCATATTCCTTTTTTTCATAATAGATATAACCTAGTAAATTTAAAGCTAAAGCGAGAGTTTTATTCTCAATTTCAGATTCTATAAGATAATGATACAAATTATTGAGGTATTCAATAGCTTGATCGTATTTTTTTTCTTCATAAAAACAAACCGCTATCTGGTATTCTACTTGATAAAGGTTTAATGGATCATATTGTTTTTTAATGCGTATAGCTGCAGTATAATATTCAAGTGCTGTTTGGTATTCTGATCGATAACTCAATATTTTACCAAGGCAGAGAAATAAATTACTTAACAAAACCCAATAATCATGCTTTTTACAGATACCTATAGCCATATATAAGTTTTTTGTTGCTTGATAATGATCTTGTTCAAAAATTTGGATTATGGCTATCTGGTAAAGAGCTTCAGCAAGAAAAAGAGGTTGATTATTCTTATCTGCTAAACTCAACATTTGGTTAAAATAATTACGAGCAAGGACATAATTTTGTTTAGAAATATAATAATTACCTAAATAATCACATATATTAGCTAATATTTCGCTTTCACTACATTGAGAATTAATACTATAGATTCTTCGTAAAAAGATTTCTGCAGGTTCAGTTTGGTTTTTTTCGAGGTGAATATTAACAATAATATAGTAAATTTTTTTTGACAAATCAAATAAATCATTCTGTTCACAAATATGAAGTGCTTTCTTAAAATAAGCAAGTGCTTCTTTATGATAATCACAAGCAAGATTTATTTGAGCGCTTTGTAAATAGGAATTGACAATTAATTCCAAATTTTTATCTTTTTCGGCGTACTTAAGAGCGCTTTTAAAGAATGAATCTGCCATTTGATAATTTTTTTGTTGATGAAAGCAATCTCCAATCATAGTAGCAAGTTTGTAACCTGAATAATGGTCTTGTTGTTCATTGATTAACAAAAATAAGCGAAAACCAAACTGTTGTAATTCTTGATAATTGGAAATATTAATCAAATAATCGCATATAGAGAACCCCAATTCTATCTTTGTATTATTATTACTTGTCGAATTGAATAATTCTAAATTTCTTTTGTATAAATGCCGTTCCATATTCTTATATCTTTTCAACTCCAAAAAACTTAACATTATTTTTTTGGGCTTTCATAAGGATCATTCCAACAATGGAAGAAACAATCATTAGCAAGCTTAGCAATTGCCCCATAGATAAAAAACCGAAAATCATCCCCTTCTCATATATTGGTAGATCATCTGGAAGCCGAATAAATTCTATAAAATACCGAATAATACCATATGTGCACATAAAAACCCAAAATATTAAACCTTTGGTTTTTGTTTTTAAAAACAGTAGTTGCAAAAAAATCGACATTAAAAAACCCTCTAAAAGAGATTCATATAACTGTGAAGGATGGCGAGGTACTAAATTAAACCCAGGTTTATTCTCATCGGGAAAAATTACGGCCCATGGTAGAGTAGTTATTTTTCCGTATAATTCACCATTGATGTAATTAGCGATGCGCACAAATCCAATACCTAATGCCACTAAGGGCATGGCTGGGTCTGCTAAAGTATAGAAATGATATTTATTTTTTTTACAAAAGATTAGAGCGGCAGTCAGCACCCCAATTACACCGCCATGGAAAGACATCCCTCCTTCCCAGACCATAAGTATTTCCCAAGGGTGGCTAAGATAATGGGCCGGTCGATAAATAAAGGCATATCCAAGTCTGGCGCCAATCATTATCCCAAAAATTAAATAATAAATCCAAGTTTCATATTTTGCTGGAGTAATTTGAACTTGGCATTGCTGGTAGTTTTTTCTCACTAAGAAAAAACCAAGCACAAAGCTAACAACATAACTAAGCCCATACCAACTTGGTCCTAATCCAATACGATCAAAATAATAGAGGAATGGGTCTATATTATGTTCATAATGCCCATTCTCACTATCAAGAAAACAAAGAACAACGAGGTAACTGAGTAATAATAAACTCAATACTACCCCGGTCCAGAAAATCGGATTTTTATTGTTTTTTTTCATATAAAACTCGCTTATTATCTCATTTGATTTTCATCAAGAAATTTAAGTAAAGAGAAAAGATTTTTTTCTATTTCATAATTTCTTTTAATTTACGATAAATAATTTCTACAGCTTGGTCTGCTTCGACATCGTATTTTTCACCGTTTTTTTGGAGTTGAGGAGTAAATATCTCCACAACTTGCGTCGGAGAACCATTAAGCCCTATTTGATCGTCAGAGAGATGTAAATCGTTAGCTGTCCAAATCTTAAGCTCTACTTTTTTAGCATTCATTTTTCCTCTCAACGAGGGTAACCGGGGAGAATTGATTTCTTTTACAACACTCAAGGCAAGCGGTGTTTCTGTTTCTATAGTATCGTATCCATCTTCCATTAATCTTTCTAATACAATATGCTTATTATCAAGGCTGACTATTTTAGACACAAAGCAAATTTGGTTGATATTGAGATGGGCTGCAACACCAGGACCAACTTGGGCCGTATCTCCATCAATAGCTTGCTGACCAAAAAAAATTAAGTCTACATTTCCTAGTTTAGTAATGGCAGAAGCTAGAGTCAGGCTTGTGGCCAAAGTATCTGCTCCGGCAAATTTACGATCAGAGAGTAGAATAATTTGATCAACTCCTAAAGAAACAGATTCGCGGAGAGCTATTTCAGCTTGTGGAGGTCCCATCGTAATAGCGGTAACTATTCCTCCGTGTTTTTCCCTCATGCGTACAGCTTCTTCAATGGCATACACATCAAAGGGATTAATGATACTTTCCACTCCTTCGCGCATTAATGTATTGTTTATAGGGTCTATTTTGATCTCAGTAGTGTCTGGAACTTGTTTTATGCAGACAACAATATTCATCCGATTCTCCTTTTTTAGTAAAATTCTCTGATTTTTTGAGATACATATGCTATTTGTTCTGGAACTAATTCTCCGTAGATGGGCAAAGAAAGTGCACTTTTACTCGTCATTTCGCTTATGGGGCAATCACCTTCTTTCCCTCCTAAAAAGGCAAAACATTCTTGTAAATGTAATGATCGGGGGTAATAGATAGCACAACCAATGCCATTGTTTTGTAAATAAGTCATTAATTCATCTCTCATAGGGCAAATGATTGTGTATTGATTATAAATGGTTGTTACTGCCGTTGAAATATAGGGTAGTTTGATCTTATCAAAAGACCCTAGTAACTGTTGATAAAGAAGAGCATTCTGTCTCCTACCCTCAGACCATTTTGCTAAGTAAGATAATTTTACCTTTAATACAGCGGCTTGTAATGAATCTAGGCGCGAATTTAGTCCTACCCATTGATGAAAATATTTCGGGTTTTCGCCATGGACACGCAGTTGTCTTAGCTTTTGTGCTAAATTGTCATTATTAGTCAAGCACATTCCGCCATCTCCCATGGCTCCTAAGTTTTTACTGGGGAAAAATGATAATGTTCCTATATCTCCGAGGGTACCAGCATACTGATGTTGGTATTTAGCTCCGATACCTTGCGCATTATCTTCAATTACATATAATTTATATTTTTGGGCGATGAATAATATTTTGCTCATATCAGCTGGTTGTCCAAACAAATGTACCGGTATAATTGCCTTTGTTTTATCTGTGATTGCTTTTTCAATTAAATCAGGATTTATATTGAAGGTCCGTTCGTCAATATCAACAAAAACTGGTTTTGCACCCACGCGATGAATTGCTGATGCTGTGGCAAAAAAAGTAAAGGGTGTAGTTATTACTTCGTCTCCATTTGAAATATCAAGCGCCATAAGAGAAAGCTGTAAGGCATCAGTTCCGGAAGCACAACCAATAGCATGCTGAACTTGGAGATAATTCTGTATTGTTTTTTCAAACTCTTGAACGGCTGGTCCCAAGATATATTGGTGTTGGGCTAATACTTTATCAATTTCCAGCTTTATTTCGGGCATTATTTCCAAATACTGAGCAGATAAATCCAACAAAGGTACTTTCATTATAAATCCTTTTAAAAACGCAGTGCCAAAAGAACAATCGTCGAAACCATAGAGACAACAGTAGCCAGGGGTGTAATATAAGAAATAACCGTGCTTTTGATCGACTCTGGAACATATAATGTGTCACCAGGTAACAGTGTTTGCCCTTTATATCTCTCAAATTTTCCTTGTTCTCGCATTAACAATACTTTTTCTCGGTGGCCTTCTTTCGTTGGTCCACTAGCCCGGGAAATATACTGTCGAGCATCCATATTTCCATTATAAGGGTATTTTCCAGGTTTTGCCACATTCCCTGTTACATAGATATATAAATCTTCTACCGGTATAAAGAGATTATCAAACGGTTCTAATTCAAAATCGCGATCTACTGTGAGTACTTCTCCTTGACGATCAACTGTAAATTGGAAAAGATCAGACCATTGGTGTTTTAGTGATAATTGCATGAGTATATCCGAAATTTTTCCTTTATTTTCTAGTAATTCGGCTGATTCTACATAGTTTAATGTATCATTATTCGTATATACTTTCACGTATTTTTCTGCTAAACCCACGATGATGACATCATCGTGCATAATGAGGGGATTTTCACTAAGATCATTATTTGCATAATAATTTGTCAGATCATATTCCAAAACTTGTTTGTTGCGTAAAATTTTAATCTTTTTACTAGCACTTGAGCTTAAACCTAAAGATAGTACCAAGCCTTGCTGAAGAGTAATTAGCTCTTCAGACACATATTCTCCTGGACGTACAACAGCTCCCATAACATGAAATCTCGTTGGTGCTACCCAAAACAGATTATAAAGAATTTTATTAGTATTAGTATAACTACCTAGTTTCTTTTCGATACTTTTGTATACATCAGCAAGAGTTTTTCCGGCAACCATTACTGTATCTGCAAATGGATAAAGACTTAAAACTCCGGTCGGTAAGACAGGAGATTTAACATTTAAGGAATCGGTAGATAATAACTGTAACAAGAAAATATCTCCATTTTTAACGATATACTGATCAAGATCAATACTAAAGGTTTTTGCTATTAACAGAAATGGTAATAGACAAATTCCCAATGTTAGAACTAAATATTTAGTTTTCATAATGTTTTTTCACTCTTTCTAAAATCTGTTCTAAACCATAGTGGGGATGATAACCGATAAACTCTTTAATTTTTGTTAAATCTGGCATTCTCCGGTGCATATCCTCAAATCCTTGTTCATATGCCGTTTCATAAGGAATATGTTCAATTTTTGATTTACTCTTAACAAGTTTTTTAATTTTTTTGGCGAGATCGTTTATCGATATTTCTTCTATGGTGCCAATATTAAATATTTGTCCTATCGCCCTTGGTTCTTTCATCAGAGCAGTAATACCGCGTACAATATCTGCAACATCAGCAAAACAGCGCGATTGTTCTCCGGTTCCATGGATAATAATTGGATGATTCAAGAGAGCTGCTCGCATAAATTTCGGAATCACCATCCCATATTGGCTAGATTGCCTCGGTCCTACGGTATTAAAAAAACGCACTATTATTACCGGTAATTTTTTTTCACGATAATAAGCAAGAGCCATAAATTCATCGATTGCTTTCGAGCAGGCATATCCCCAACGGGAGATACTTGTACTACCGAGTACCCGATCATCATCTTCTCGGAAAGGAATTTTGTCGCTTTTACCATATACTTCAGATGAAGAAGCTAACAAAACTTTTTTTTTATATTTATTTGCCAACTCCAAAATATTTTCTGAACCTATAATATTTGTTTGCAGTGATAATAAAGGATTATTGATGATATATGAAACTCCTACGGCAGCAGCAAGATGGTATATTTCATCACAGTTGACAATCAAATCGTCGAGGCTACTCTTATCTAAAATAGAACCGATGATCATTTTAAATTTTGAGTTCATTTGTAAATGATCAATGTTCGTAAGTTTACCCGTTGACAGATTATCAATGACGGTTACCTGGTGCCCTTCTTGTAGCAATGTTTCAGATAAATGCGAACCTATGAATCCTGCTCCTCCAGTAATGAGTATCCTCATGTAGATATCCTTAAAATATATAATCAAACCCAAACCAAAAACGAAAAACGAAGTTTCTTGTCAATAGTTTTTTTTATACATTGGCTCGCGAAAATCTGTAATAAATATTTATATTCCGCAACAGTTATGGGAAATACTCTCAAAAAACAGTAACTACATTTAATTTTTAGTGTTGAAAGTAAACAGCATATTTAATTACTTCTAGTCATATTGTTATTTACAAATATAAAACATATTAGACCTTAAAATTTGATCTTGACAAAGAGTGTTGATTTTAATTTTTTGAGTTCATGCGTAAAAGGATCTTCTTTATAATCTTGTTGATGGTTATGAGTAAACTCGTACTAACTCAAGTCAATGAATTTCAAATTCTATTCAATCAAGCAAAATTACACGAAAGCAGGAATCAATTTGCCCAAGCTATGGAAATTTATGAGTCTTTGTACAACAATTATCCAGCTGAGGAAAATTTAGTCGAGTCAATACTAAGGATTTGTTATATAAACAATGATTTAGAGAAAGCAAGTTCGTATCTTTTCCAAAGTGAATCAATTCTCAATCCTTTTTTTATGACAAAACAGAAGATAATATTTTACCTTAAATCTGGTAAAGTTAAGGAAGCTGATAAACTTGCCACAGATTGGATAAACAAAAATCCAGGGGGTATGAACTATTATCGGGAATTAGCAAGTGTTTTTGAAAATGAATCTCTTTTCGACCCTGCGATTAAAATTTATCTAAAAGCAAGAAACTTAGCAAGAGATGACAATCTTTATGCTTACGAATTATCAACTGCATACTATTTTATCAAAGAGATTGAGCTTTGTTTTTTAGAGTCTCTAAAGAACCTCAGACTAAATCCTGGATATTTATATGTTTACAAAAGCCGGTTTAGTGATTTAGTAAAAAATAATCCTGACCATGTAAAATTTCTTGAAAAGTATTTACAAGAAAAAGAACCAGAACAAGTATATGAAGTATATGCTTTCTGTTTGGTTGAGATCCAGCTTTGGGAAAAAGCTACGAAAGTTTACGAAAAATTACCTCTCGCAAAATTAATTGTTTTTGGAGATGATCTACTTGCGGGCAATCATGTTGAATATGCATTAGAAACCTACGAAAGGGCTCTAATGAGTACTGATAATAGTATCACTAAAGCAGACGTGGAATTTAAAATAGCCCAAATATACTTTGATCTCCATAAATTTGAGCAATGCATAACAGTACTCTCCTCCATTATTGCGAATGAAGAAATTCAACTCCCCACTAATCGACATCGAACCAGAGCTAATGTCGCATCACGCTTAATGATGGCTTTACTTTCGATCAAGGAAAATGCTGCAATTATGCAAACCCAAAAATGGTTCGAAGAAGCTAGCACTTTTTCTGTTAACAACAAAGAAAAGGCTGAAATCCTTTTCCAACTAGCAAGATATTTGTATTTACAAGAAGATTATCAACAAGCAGAAAGTATTATCCAAAAAGCTATTAGTGGGCAAGACCAGTTTTCAGATATCGTTAAAAACTCATATTTTTATCGATATGAAATTGCACTTTTTCAAAATGATGCTCAAAAGGATTCTCTTTTAACAGAGTGCATTATCTATAACTCACAAGATCCTCGTCTGACTGATATGCTTTTTGTCGAAACCTTCATAAATACTTTATCCCAGAAGAATACCTCCCTTTCTGAGGCTTCAATATCGACTAAAAATGAAAAAACATTTTCCTCTGCTCATGCCCAATTCTTACAAGCTCTTCGGTATAAAGGATTATATCAAGATAGTCTCGCTGTGGTTACTTTATTAAACAAAAATGAGTCTCAACCTCGAGAAGAATTGTTACTCCTAGCATATGATTGGGGCTATAAGAGTGGCGTTTATGAATTAGTTAAATATTTGGAAAATTATAACTTTAAGAATCATGTTTTTCAAGATTATATTTTTTTACAAAATGTTCGGAAAGCTGAGGCACAAGACGAAAAAATAAATTTGATTAGTAATTTTTTAAATAATAACCCACAAAATGTTTTTTCTCCACAGTTGCGAACTATCATTTTTAATCATAAACTGAAAGAGGCTTTATGATTATAGATTCTCGTTATCTTGTTTCAGAAATTATTGGTTCGGGGCTCCTTGGAACAGTATACAAAGCTCATGATGCTAGAACTAACGAGCTATGTCAAATAAAAGTATTTGATCATTTGAATACCCAAACCTTTTATGAACAGTTTTCTGCTGAAGAGATGCATAAAATAACAAAATTAGAACATCCAAACTTAGTAACTGTGTTATCATTTGGTTTTGATAAACATATCTACTGTGTAAGCGAATATTTTCCCAGCCTGTCTTTACAAAATTATGTGTTCAATACCAACCGGATTAGTATGCTCTACGACATTATTGTTCAGATCCTATACGCTTTAAATGCCCTCCATTCACAAAAACTTTATCATGAAGATTTAAAACCGGGAAATATCTTGTACCAGATAAATAATAATCGTATAATCGTAAAACTTATTGACTATGGGTTTAATAGAATAGACACAAAACAAAGTCAATCAACTGTAAGTGATATATTACCGTTTGTTGCTCCTGAATTACTCGCGAAAAAAAATCCTACTCCCCAAAGTGATTTTTACTCACTAGGAATCATCCTTTATAAATTGATAACCAATAATTTCCCCTTTTCTTTTGACCAATTTTCTACGATGATCAATGAAAACCAAAATGCTTTTTATCCAAAATTTATCAGAGAGTTTAATCCTGAAATTCCTCTTCAATTAGAAAGCTTTATCATGAAATTAGTGGAAAAAAAACCAGAAGATCGGTTTCATAATACAGAAGAAGCAATCATGTTTTTGAATAAAGCGCAACCGAAGATTTACCCCTATTCGCACTCTATTTCCTTATTACAAGCGATAAAGTTCAATTCATATATTGTACGCGAGTCTATTACTCATTTGCTAACAGAATATGTTCAAGATTTGCATGCCAATTTTGGAAGAATAGTTACCTTAGTTGGCGATGATGGAATGGGAAAAGAGTCTTTATTAACTCTTTTTAAATATCATTTTCTCACAGATAATTATTTTATCTTAGATTATACTTGTTCTGAAAATAATAAAGACCCCATTTTTGCTCTGATCAAGGAATTCCTTTCTGCCCTCAGCAAAGACCGAAAGGAGAAAGAATTATATGCTTCGATTATTCTTGCTCATGAATATTCTGTTTCACCACAATTCGACAGTGATGCTTCTGATAAGACCGATTTATCTACCTCAACAAACTCCCAAACGAATGCTAGTTTAGATTCTTTATTTTTAACCTGTCAACAATTTATTCATGATCTGGTCAACATCAAACCTGTTATTCTAATTATTCGAGCAGCAGAATACATCACGGACGCAACCTTACAATTCTTAAATTATCTCTCGGAAACAATTGCTGGAAAACCCATGATGATCATTGTTAGCTCCTTTGATCATAACAGAATAAAGGGGATTATTCATTCTACGCATCTTCGGGTTTCTTCCCTCTCTCTTGGTGAAACAAAAGAATACAGTCAAAATATTTTAAATATCACACCAGACGAAAAATTTGTCTGGAACATTCACTATCGTTCTTCTGGAAATCCCTATTTTATCAGAGAAATTTTAGCAGACTTAATTCAGAAAAAAATTTTACTTCACCACAACCAAATAAATTTTGATTTTAGTTTTGATGATTATGCTCTTCCTAATCACCTACTCCAAATTGTATTACAGAGATTTAATAAAATTAGCGAACAAACATATAATACTTTGCGCTATATTTCAATAATCAATACTCCTATAACAAAACATTTGATTAAGCATCTATTAGATATTCCAGACCATGTTTTTTTTCATTTTCATCAAGAAGCCATCAATAATGAAATTTTACATGAACAAAATTTTATCTATAATTTCACTTTCCCAGAATGCAAGAATAAACTATTAAACGAATGCTCAATAGAAGAAAAACAAACCATCTCCCAAAAACTATTATTGTACTTTGCAAATTTTCAAGAATATGATATCAACATCTGTAAAGGTCTAATTCATAATGCTACTATTTGTGGTGATCTCCTAGCGCGGAAAAAATATAGTACTCTCTTGGTGGGGTTGTATTCATCTCAACGTAACCAAAAAGAAGCTTTTCAAGTGATGGTAGATATTATCCAATTAATTGTGGATGAATCTTTTCCCATTGAGCATTCTGAAATCGTGAAAGATCTGGCATTATTAATCGAAAAAGCAGATTTAACTGGTTGTATTAATGAAGCAATTAT
>JGI24702J35022_10002619_pt1 | contig 10923 bp, 10 predicted proteins | sample TergutTh196P4_FD_35022 | JGI IMG/M metagenome (IMG submission 35022)
ATCATACGTTTAGCTATTAGAGCATTAATCGATCACAAAATACGATCGTTTCTCACTATGTTGGGTATCATTTTCGGTGTAGCCTCGGTGATCGCCATGCTTTCAATAGGCGAAGGCGCCAAACGCGAAGCCATTGCCAAATATCAGGATCTTGGGGTGAACAATATCATCATACGCGAAAAAAAACTTTCGGAATCAGAGTTAGAGGAAGTCAGGGCGAAATTTTCGCAAGGGTTGTCCATCAAAGATGCAAATACCATCAGGGAAATTGTTCCTGGCATTGTTAAGATTGCTTCACAGGCGGAAATAAGTACTGAGGTAAGGTATACCGACAAATCCGTTAAATCAACAGTCATCGGGGTGACAGCCAATTATCTTGAAATGATGAATTACAGGATCAGGCAGGGCGACTTGATCAACGAGCACCATTATGGTCAGAAGTTGAAAGTGTGCGTGTTGGGCGCTGGCGTGGCGGGTACTCTGTTCGGATATGAAGATCCGGTAGGACAGATGCTAAAAGTGGAAGATCAGTGGTTAGAAGTGGTCGGGATACTCGATACGAAAACACTTTTCACCGAAACAGTGGGTGAATTGGCAGCCCGTGACCTGAATACCGATGTGTATGTTCCCCTGTCGACCTTTCTTAACAGGTTCGCTCGCGAAAATGCCCTTACCAGCGAAATTCAGCAGATAACGGCACAAGTGGACAATTCGAACAAATTGGTGGAGGCCTCCAGACTGATCGACGAAATTCTGAAACGGCATCATTTCAACAACAACGATTATAACATCGTGATTCCGTTTGAACTGTTGAAACAGGAAGAAAAAGAACGGCAAATATACAATATTCTGCTGGGGGCAATTGCTGCCATTTCGCTGATTGTAGGCGGGATAGGGATCATGAACATCATGCTGGCAACCGTGATGGAGCGTACCCGGGAAATCGGAACGCGACGGGCAATCGGCGCAAGAAAGTCGGATATCATGAGTCAATTCGTATCGGAAGCGGTTGCTATCAGCATTGTGGGCGGCATCATCGGGGTTTTTCTTGGTATTGCGCTTTCGCTTTCCGTATCGCTGTTTACAGACATCACCACCTATATCCGTCTGTATTCCGTCCTAATCGCATTCACATTTTCGGTAATTGTGGGCGTCAGTTTTGGTTATTTGCCTGCAAAAAACGCCGCTAATCTGAATCCTGTTGATTCAATGCGTCATGAATAGAAATAATATTATCTTTGCAATGAATTTATTCAATATTCCTAATCTCAATAAAAAATGATTTTTTTTAGCCCATATAAGGAACAAATAACAGATTTGTGCCGGCAATATCACGTAAAAAAATTGTTTGCGTTTGGTTCTGTTATTACCGATGAATTTAACGAACAAAGCGATGTGGATTTGATTGTCGATTTTGATAAACAGGAAATCAAAGATCATTTTTTACATTTTTTCAATTTTAAATATTCGTTGGAAGATGTTTTTCACAGGGAAGTCGATTTGCTCGAAGAACAACCAATCCGTAACTCTTTTTTGAGGAAAAATATCGAAAATTCAAAAACATTGATATATGGACGATAGAGAGAAAAAATATTTGGAAGATATTTTGATAGCCATTGATGAAATTGATGTTTTTTTTGAAACATTACCGAAACGATACGATGTGTTTGTCAACAGTCTGTTGTTGAGGCGTGGAGTAGAAAGAAACATTGAGATTATCGGCGAGGCTATGAGTCGCATACTTAAATCCGACAGTAAGATTTCGATTACCAATGCCCGCAAAATTGTGGATACGCGAAACTATGTTGTTCACGGATACGATACGGTGACGGTGGATATTTTGTGGAGTATAGTGGTGAATCATCTGCCGCCGCTGAAAAATGAAATAGAGGGATTGTTGAAACAAGATGCACAATGAAAAAACAAAAAATCTGAAATGAAAAACTTTATTTTCACCATTTTTCTTTCAATAATTTGCTATACGGTAATCAAAGCGCAAACCTATCATCTTTCGCTGCAAGAAAGTATCGAGATTGCCAAAAATCAAAGTTTTGACCTCCAAAGTTTGTTGCAGGAAAAGATCATTGCCGAAAATGAACTCAAAGCGGCAACGGCTCTCCTGCGAACCAATATGAGCATGAATTTTACGCTGCCCCAATATACTGAAACCATACAGCAATGGCAAGACAGTACCGGTATTTCATTCTTTACCATCAAGACGCTCCAGGGGTCAGGCAATCTCCATTTATATCAGCCCCTGCCTACTGACGGGACGATTTATGTTTCTACCGGTTTATCGTCTATCAACGATTACCTTACCGACCGGCGCGCCACTACGTTCAATACCCGCATCGGTTTGAGCCAGCCGCTCAATTCTTTTTGGGGATACAATACCATCAAAAGCGAACTCAAACGCGCCCGTTTGAATTACGAACGTTCTAACAAGGCATACAAACGCGCAGAATTGGACATGATATATAATGTGAGCGACGCATTTTACACACTGGTGCAGCGACAAAAAGGAACGGAAATAGAGCAGATGAATTTGGAACGAAAAACCGAAGCATACGAAATATCCAGAAACAAGTATGCAGCCGGTCTGATGCGCGAGGTAGAAAGCCTGCAAAATGAAGTTGACCTTGCCGAAGCACAAAACAATTACGATATAGCGGCGTTTAGACTTAAATCATCCACCAATTTTTTCAAACGGTTGATTGGTATTGAATTGGATGCAACTGTCACATTGAAAAGCGAGATGACCAATTATTCCGTTGTGGATGTCGACTCCGATAAAGCTGTGGAAATGGCTATCAACAACAGGATAGAAATCAGAGAAAGGGAAATACAAATAGAATTACAAAAACTTGTAATCGACCGTCAGAAATCTTCAGGTTTGCCTCAAGCCAGCCTCGAAGCGTCATGGGAAAAAATGGGGGTTAGCAACCTGAATATTTCTGAAACTTTTTCAAAATCGCTTTCCAGTTCATGGGATAACCTACAGGCGCGACCTTCACAATATATGGTTGGATTGACGCTCCGTATCCCGATTATTGACTGGGGAAGGAATAAATCATTGGTGAGGGCTGCCGAAGCAAGACAAAGACAATACTACCTCGGCAAAGAAGATGACGAACGAGGGATAGAAGTTGAAGTACGCAATTTGGTGGCCAACCTGCAAACCACATTGTCGCGCCTAAGACTTTTGGAAAGAAACCAGAGTGTGGCTGAACGGAGTTACAGCATCACCCTCCAGCGCTATACTGACGGGGATATCACCAGCCAGGAGCTGGCCTTGGAACTTACGCGTCTGAATACCGCCCAGAAAATCCATCTCGATGCTTTTGTTGATTACCAGTTGCTCCTTTCTGACCTTACGCGGAAAACTTTTTATGATTTTTTAAATAATAGTCCGATAGAATAGGTTTTCTTCCGTTCTTACACTCGCACATTTTCGAAATGCTTGAACTCATAAAAAACCTTTTTTTTCTATTGTTTTACCACCCTGAATGTCGCTGTTGTTCTTCCGTTGTATCCTATACGAATGATATACATGCCTACGGGCAGATGTTCCAGCCAGATGGTTTCGTCGGGGTTGCTTATCATTTGGGTGTGGACAACTGTACCGGTAGTGTTGATGACCTGTAAAGACGGGGTATGTCCCGTCTCTACCACCACACCCATGATGTGTACCATATCAATAAAAGGATTAGGGTAGACGATCGGTTTGACGGCTTCAAGAAGATCTTCTGTTCCGGTAGGAATGTCGAAGATAACAGCGCCAGTGCCATTTACTGTAATGTTGATGGTCGAACCTGTATCGTTACCAAAAATCGGTATCTCTTTCGATGGCTCTGATTCGTAATCGTCAATTTCCACTTCTATTTTATACAAACCTTCCGGAAGGTTTTCAAATATGTACTCGCCGTTATCATTCGGAACGGTGGTAGCCAGCAATATATAACCTCCGATGATGCCCTTCTTTGTCAACGGCAGTTGAACATCAGTACCATATCCCTTCATGTAGAGATTTATTCTGATAGATTCGTTTTCGACATTATTTATGGTTCCTTTGATTGTTGACTTTCCCGGTTCGATGACTGTGATGGTACACGTGGCTTCGTTTCCTGAAGCAGAAACGGTAATTACAGTCGAGCCCGGGCTGACGGCTGTTATCGTACCGTTATTGTTCACTGTGGCTACGCCAGGATTGTTGCTGTTCCATTCCGTTATATTGGAGCCGAAGACAGTAGCTGTTAGCGGCATTGTTGTGCCTGTCAACAGGCATATTTCTTCTATGTCCAATGTTATTTCGACATAAAGTGCTATAATATTTTTAAACTCCTTCCATCCATCAGCCTTTTGATAACTGTTTACAGAAGTGGCAGGTACTCGAAGGAAGCATGTATTAAAATCTACGTCTTTAAACACATTGACAGGAATTGTTATTGGCGTTATATTGAGATTAACAACTTCTGACAAATTTTCACAGGAAGCAAAAGCCCACTGGCCAATGGTTTTTACCGATGCAGGGATAGTAACAGAGGTCAGGCTTATGCAGGAATGAAAGGCAAACTCATCAATGGTTTCTACCGATGCAGGGATTGTAACGGAGGCCATTTTAGTACAGCCTTGGAAAGCCGATTTGCCAATGGTTTTTACAGAGGCAGGGATTGTAACGGAGGTAAAATTGGAACAATTGACAAAAGTCATTTCGCTAATGGCTGTTACCGAAGCTGGGATGATTACTGAAGTCAATTGGGTACAATATCCAAAAGCCCACTTGGCAATGGTTTCTACCGATTCAGGAATGGTATAACTTCCAACCCTTCCACCCGGACAGGCAACAATTGTCTTCATGTCTTTGCTGAACAGTATACCGTCAACCGAAGTAAAAGTCGAACTTGCTGCATCCACTAAAATAGACGTCATCGCATGACATTGTAACAGGGCCATTTCTCCAATGGTTTCTACCGATGACGGAATGGTAACAGATGCCAAACTGATACAAGCGTTGAATGCCAAATCACCAATCGTCGTTACCGTAGCGGGAATAGTCACGGAGACGATGGAGGTGTGACAGTTAAAAGCATTATTGCCGATGCTGGTAACACCTTCACCAATATCAACACTGGTGATATATTCTGAGCGGTAAAACCATGGAGGACTATAATTTTCCAGGTCCTCGTAATCCGGCATAGCTCCTTCGCCGGAGATGGTGAGTACGCCACCGGCGATCCTCCACGTGAGCGGGCCTGCTGTGCCACTTTGAGAGTATACATCTTCTGTTCCGGCGCGAAACAGGCCGAAAACCAAAAGAAAAACCAATAACCCTTTTATATTATTCATTAAACTTAACCAACATGTTTTAAGTTATACGAATTTGTATCAGGTAAGGATACATTTTTGTAAAATTTTCATGAAATATTTATTTAGTTCTTCACCAATTTAAAATTTAGGTTGATCTTCCCAAACCGCCCGTTGTGTGCTGGCATTTCTATTCGTTGAAAAAAGTCATTGTATATCACGGTATTTAGAAAAACATGAAACTGATAATTTCTTGATTATTCAGTCTTCTATTGCTTCCACTCCTTGTTCCGCAAGTTTTGCAAGTCTGTCTTTCATTGCTTGAACTTGTTCTGCAGAATGTCCTTGCCAAATAGTAACTTCCCCAACAATCTTAAATGGATATTTTGAGCGATAAGACTTTGTTGGATTACCAGAAAATTTTTTGTCGGTTAAATTTGGGTCGTCCTCTATTTCGCCTGTTTGTTCTACTAAATAAATTCTTTCCCGTCCTTCGCTTAATGCAAGTTCAGCACCCCAGATAGCTGCGTCCAAAGTTGCTGTTAGGTAAATGTATTTCGCTTTATTGTTTTGCCCATAGTTCGAACTAATGTCTGTTTCAATAAAGTCACCAATTTTCAGGTCGGCTTTTGTTCCGTGAAAATATGTCTGATAAAAAGGACTTTGAGCCGGAACATTCGGTTTATTTTCCATTGTTACTATGTTTATTATATATTGTAATTTATAAAAGTCGCAAAAATACAGGTTTTCTGTTTTCGTGTCGTTGTCCGCCGCGCTTTCGCCCGCTTGGTTATAGGCAGGCTTCTTAGTTGTCAATCGAATTGAAACACAACATTATCCGGTCTGTGAATTGTCAATTATTCACTCTTAATCGCTTCCACCGGATTTGCCGTAGCTGCCTTAATCGCTTGCCAGCCGACAGTTATTAATGTCAGCATGACCGTTATTATTACCGTCAAAGCAAACATCCACCAACTAATATCAATACGGTAGGCGTAATCCTGCAACATCCTTTCCAACCAATAATATGCCAGCGGAAAAGCAATCGGTATGGCAATGCCGACCAATATAAGAAATTCTTTTGACAGCATCATGACAATACTGCTAACGCTTGCGCCAAGCACTTTGCGAATACCGATTTCTTTGGTTTTTGTTTCGGCGGTGTAGGTCACCAAACCGAACAAGCCCAGACAGGATATCAGGATAGCGATTGCGGCAAAGACGGTAAATAATTTTCCTGTGCGCAAATCCGATTTATACATCGCATCAAACGTTTCGTCTAAAAAACTGTATGCAAAATCATAATCGGCATTGTATTCTTTCCACACCTTCTCCACGGCGGCGATGGCTTCTTTTGCCTTACCCGGAGCCACTTTTACATACAGATACGGCTGCCATTCTGGTAAACAGTTAATGACTAATGGTTTTATTTCCGTATGCAGACTTTCAAAATGAAAATCTTTCACTACGCCAATTATTTCGGTATCACCACCGTTAAATGATAAACGCATGCCAATTACCGATTCGCCTCCACCAATCAGTTTGGCAGCGGCTTCATTCAGTATGGTTCCCCGCTGCATCATATTCTCGTTTTCACGAAAGAAGTCCCCTTCCACAACCGGAATATTCATAAATGAGAAGAAACCGGGTTCAACCATTGCCCATGCAAAATGGGGCGATTGCCCATCCTTATCGCGCCATACATCCGACCTGCCCATTGGGGAACTCATTTTATCAAAAAATGACGCCGCTGTTCCAACAATAGCCGGCTCGGACGACAGCCGCTCCATCATGGTTCGATACTGTGAGCCGGATGCAGGTAATTCTGTTGTCAATATATTTTCCTTTTCGTATCCCGGATTCATGTTTTGCATGTACCGCAATTGAGATGCAAGAACGATAGTTGCCACAATCAGCGCCGCAGACAAGGCAAATTGCGATGTTACTAATACTTTCCGAAAAAATGATTTACTTTTTCCTCTAATGTCTGTGGAAAATGCGTTGATTGGACGAAACGCCGCCAAGGTAAAAGCCGGATATAACCCCGACAACAACAACGCCGCTATCCCTGCGGAAAGGAAAATAAGCGATGTGGACGGGTCGAGCAAATCAAACTGCATGGTTTTCCCCGCCAAATTGTTGTAGAATGGGAGCGACAACCCGATAAGCGCAATGGCGAAGTACATTGCACAGACTAACAAAATTGCCGTTTCGCCCATCAACTGCCCAAAGAGATTAAACTTCTTTGCCCCGACAATTTTTCGGATGCCCATTTCGCGACTTCGTTTGATGGCACGGGCTGTAACCAAGTTCACATGATTGATACAGGCAATCATCAAGATTAAAACTGCTATGACAGAAAACAAATAAACATTTTTTATGCCGGCAGGTTGCCCCGACAAGGTGTACAGACGCATTTCGAGCAAGGGTTGTAAACGGTAATCCATTTCGTGTGCATTTTTATTCTCCGACATCTTTTCGGCTATGATAACGGGGTCGCTTCCAACGGCTAATTTGAAATATGTTTCATAAAAAGCGCTTCCCCAGTCTTCTTCTATCAGTTTCCAGGGACCGTTTCCACCGAACGTTCTTTGCTGCACATCGAACCTGACGAGGATATCCGTTTGAATAGACGAGTTTTTGGGAATATCCTTCATAACGCCTCTTATCGTAAAGTAAAAATCATTTGGCGTTTTCAGCGATTTACCAATGGGGTCTTCGTTTCCGAAAAACGCCTTTGCTTTCGATTCGGAAATGACCATCGACAAATCATCCGACAACGGATTGCGTTTGTCGCCCATAACTAAAGAAACATCAAACATGCTGAAAAAGGAGGTGTCCACTGCAAACATCAAATATTCGCGGAATTTTGTATTTTCGTAATCCAGGAAACTGCACTGATAAGTATAATTTCTTATCCGGCAAAACTACTCAATTTGGGAAATACTTGTCTGCTTGAACGAAGCCATCGGCGCCGGCGTTGTTTCCATATACTCCGAGTTTGCTTTATTCAGATTGATTACCCTGTAAATACGTTCACCGTATTTATAGAATCGGTCATAACTCAACTCATCCTTTACCCAAAGCGAGATAAGGATACAAACGGATAGACTTATTGCCAGCCCGCTGATATTAATGACTGAATACAGTCCGTTGCGTCGCAAATTGCGCAACATGATTTTTAGATGGTAAAAAAACATGATTCTTAACTTTTATACTGGCATTGGGAATAAGTAAAAATCTATTGCAGGTTTTTTTCGTATACTTCAATTTCTTCCTTGATACTCAACAGATAATCAATATCGTCGTACCCGTTGAGCAGGCAGGTTTTCTTATAGGGATTGATATCGAACGATTCTTTTTCGCTTGTCGATAACAGGGTTATTTCCTGTTTTTCAAGATCAATACGGATTTTCGTTTGCTGGTTTTTTTCCACTGCAGTAAATATTTTTGAAAGAAATTCGGGACTTATCTGCACAGGAAGCAGACCATTGTTCAAAGCGTTATTTTTGAAAATGTCCGCAAAGAAACTCGACACAACGGCGCGAAAACCGTAATCGAAAATTGCCCACGCTGCATGTTCCCGACTTGAACCGCTACCAAAATTTTTGCCGCCAACGAGAATTTTACCCGAAAATGTCGGATTATTGAGCACAAAAGAGGCAACGGGTTGGTTGTTTGCATCGTAGCGCCAGTCGTGGAAAAGATTTTTGCCAAAATTGTCGCGGGTAGTCGCTTTTAGAAAACGAGCGGGGATGATTTGGTCGGTGTCCACGTTTTCGACTGGCAACGGGACAACTGTGGTTTCTAATGTGATGAATTTTTCAGCCATTTTTTACATTTTTGATATGTTTTTTCACTTTTAAAGCACAAAAATAATCAAAAAAAGATGTAACCAAAAACAAAATAATGCGTAGACGAAGATCACCATCAGCCGCCACTATAGTATCAGCCGCTTTCATGAGTCCGAGCAAAGTACTTCATTAATTAATAACTGCACTTCTTCCTCTTCTTCATTTTCAAATGGGTCTGGCGGTTTTTGCGGACCATGTTTTCGAAAAATAGTAGCGCACAAAAACCCGCTGAAAGCGCCTGAAAGATGTCCTTCCCAGGAAATATTCTGTTCTATCAGTTCTGAAACCGGAAACATGTACCATACAGTACTTCCGTAAAGAAAAACAATCAATATGGATATTGCCATCAACGGGATATACCGTCTGAATATTCCGCTGAAAAAAAGGAAAAACGACAATCCGTAAATCAGCCCGCTTGCACCGATATGCCATGATTCTCGACCAATACACCAGGTAATCAATCCCGAAAATATCCAAAGCATCGGAAAGACGGCATAACCCAAATCCTTATAAAAATAAAACAGGCACCAACTCAGGACAAGTAACGGAATGGTATTTGAAAACAGGTGTTTCGCGCCGGCATGAACGAGCGGCTCGGTCAACACGCCCAATAACCCGGAGGCAGTTCGGGGATAAATACCCATCCAGTAGAAATCCGTATGAAAATTCCATTCCCATAAACGGAACAGCCACAAGATGATGATGAGAATACAAGGAAAAAAGGCGGCATACAACATCCGCCTTATTTCAAATTTTATGTCGTTCAATACCTTATTATTTCAGTTCCTTAATCCGCAGGTTGCGGAACGCCACCCACGAACCATGTCCGAGGAAGCCGATATGCCCGCTTTTGTTGGAAAGTCCGGGATGTCGCTGTCCGTCGATGGTTTCGGTAAAGTTTTTGCTTGCTTCGGCGATGTCGCCGTCGAGAATCACTGTGCCGTTGAGCGTTACCGTGATGTGGTTGCCATTGGCGATGATTTCCTCGGTGTTCCATTCGCCAACTGGTTTCAGAAAACCGCGTTTGGCGGCAATCACGCCGTACACCGATCCGTGGTACTGATACGGTCGCAAATCTTTGTACACCGGCGACTCGTTGTCGAGTACCTGTATTTCCATGCCTCCGTAGGCAGCATCGCCTGTGAGCGGGGCGCGGATACCGATACCGTTGTTGGCGGCGGGCGTCAGCAGGAACTCAAAACGCATGACGAAATCTGCATATTCCCTGTCGGTATACAGGTTGCCATTGCCTCCGAACGCAGGGTCGCACACGATGGCTCCATCGCGCGGAACATAGTCTGTCAGATTGCCTACCCAGCCCGACATGTCGTTGCCGTTGAACATCGGGACAAAACCTTCGGCTTTCTCTTCGTCGGATACCCGATACGGCTCGGCACGCGGAATCTCGCGGACGTAGAGGTCGCGGTATTCTACCCTGTCGCCATGCGCCTGCAACTCGATGGCGTCCTTTTCGAAAATCGGTAAACCGCGGTCCCAGTAGTTTTCGAGTGTTACATTATCCACCGTCAACTGTCCGTTGAGATATACGGTTACCTTTTCGCCAAGCATTTTGATATGGAAGGAATTCCATTCATCGACGGGGTTGTCGGCAACTACCAACGGATCTTTCGGATGTCTTTGGTTATTGAACAGTCCGCCGGAGCCAACAGCGGCGCCACGGTTCCTGATATCCCAAATCTGCACCTGCGGCGAACCGCGCAGATAGATACCGGCGTCGCCCCGCGCTGTAATCCGCCAGTCGACA
>JGI24702J35022_10002620_pt1 | contig 10921 bp, 9 predicted proteins | sample TergutTh196P4_FD_35022 | JGI IMG/M metagenome (IMG submission 35022)
CCCGCCATATCGGCTCGGCGATAAGGCACCGGGCGACTGCGTAAAAAAGCTCATAAAAAATAAACTTTTGTCAAGCGGCGCGCTCGTGATTTGCGAAACGGGAAACAACAAGCAGCTAGTCTTGGACCCCTTGGAGGGCATCGAAAACACCAAGATATATAAATATGGCAGCATATATATAACCATTTTAAAAACAAAATCGGCAAAAGCAGGGGAAAAAAAGCGATGTTTAACATTTGCGTGATTCCGGGGACGTTCGACCCGGTGACAAACGGCCATGTGGACCTCATCGAAAGGGCGGCAAGGCTTTTTGACAAAATATATGTGACCGCCTTTGGCAATTCGGCGAAAAAAACAATGTTTGGCATAGAAGACAGGAAAAAAATGCTCGAGCTCGCCTGCGAGGGCATTTACGGGCGCGAAAAGATCATAGTGGATGCGACGACCGAGCTGCTCGCCTCCTATGCCAAAAACAGAAATGCGGGCTTTATCGTAAAAGGCACGCGCAATTCAATCGATTACGAATACGAATATATGCTGTACTTGATCAACAAAGAGATAGGCGGCGGGCTCGAAACGCTGTTTTTCCCCTCCAAGGAGAGCCATTTGTACCTGAGCTCGACATTTGTAAGGGAGATGCTCGCATATGACAGGGACATATCCGATTTTGTGCCCGCAAATGTGTGCGAATATATAGGCGAAATTTTAAAAAAAATTGCGGGGGAGAAATAGTGTAAAGCTAAACGCTTGACAGTTGGCACAGGTAATTATTGACAAATTGTAAAAAAAGTATGTATTATTTAGAAACCTATTGATTTATTTTTTCATATGAGTTATAATATAAAACACCAAAACGAAACGGCAAATTTGGCAAAAAATGCAAAAATGCGCAAAGCAAATAGCTATTCATAAAACTAACCCGCATAAAACCGAGGATTTAAATTTAACCATATGGAAATCCAATTCAATCACTATCCCGTGATGAAAACCGAGGCGATTGAATACCTGAACATACAGCCCGACGGTATTTATGCAGATTTTACGCTCGGCGGCGGCTCGCACGCCGAAGAGATTGCCAAGAGGCTGGATCGCGGCAAGCTTATCGCTTTCGACCTTGACATCGATGCGATCGAGTTTTCAAAAAAAAAGCTAAAAGACTACGGGGACAAGATTTTTTTTATCAATGACAACTTCGCAAGCATCAAAAAAGTCGCAAATGAGCTGGGATACGAAAAAATTGATGGTGCGCTCGCCGATTTGGGCCTTTCAACGCATCAAATCGAATCCGACAGGGGCTTTTCGTATTCTTCGGCCAAAGAATCGCCGCTTTTGATGACCATGAACCAAAACGAAAAGCAAACCGCAGCCACCGTGGTCAATACATTCGACAAAGACAGGCTCAAAGAAATTTTGTACAAATACGGCGACGAAAAATTTTCCGGGATCATCGCAAGCGCGATAGTGAGGGAAAGGGCAAAAAAACCCATAGAGACAAACTTGGAATTGACAAACATCATAAAAAATGCAATAAGCAATTTTAGGTATGAAGGGGGGCATCCGGCAAAACGCAGCTTTCAGGCCTTTAGGGCATTCTGTAATAGAGAAATGGAAAATTTGAGGCTGGCAATAGACTCGGCCGAGCAAATTTTAAAAAAGGGTGCAAGAATCGTCGTGATTAGTTTTCAGAGCAAGGAAGATGAAATCGTAAAAGAGAGATTTGGATATTACGCAAAAAATTGCATTTGCCCTTCGAGTTTTCCCGTTTGTGTGTGCACAAAGAGGGCCACGGCCAAAATCGTTACTAAAAAGCCGCTATATCCGAGCGAAGCAGAGATTAAAGAAAACCCGGCCTCGAAGAGCGCCAAAATGAGGGTATTGGAAAAGTTGTAGCCAATCCTCAAAACAAAAATTTAAATGCGAAAAAACGATAGGGGGAGATCGTATGACGCAAAAACACAAAAGCAGCCCGCCAGACACATTCGGGCAGTCAACGCATATCAAAAAAAGCGACGCAAAAAATCCATCAAAAGCGACGAACCAGAACCGGACGGCGGGGAGCCGTACCAATTATGCGGCTCATGCGGCACACAGCGTAATGGGCTCGGGAGCAGGCGCCGGGGTCCTTAGGGGGCGAGGGCAGGTTCTCGATGCCGGAAGATACGAAAAACGGCTGCAGGAGGACAAACCATATCCGAACAGGCGTAAAAAAATAACAACTGGAAGGGATTTGACCACTCCGCTGGCGCGGAAAAAAACAATAGAGAGGGCGAATAAGGAAAGGGCGAAAAGGGCGAATACCGAGCAGAAGGGAATAAAAGTAAAGACTGTTTCTGCGTCGGCAAAAAAGTTCCCGGTCAACGCCATTTTTGGCGTTGCCCTTGTTTTCATTTTTTGCGCGTGCTATTTTTGGTCGCAGGGCATCATAAACGAGCAAAATGTCCAAATAAGAGAATGGAATGAAAAAATATACAAAGAAACAAAAAACCAGGTATTTTGGGAAAACGAAATCGAAAAAAAGAACGATTTGAATTTCATCAAAACCTATGCCGTGGAAAAACTCGGGATGGTGAAGGAAGAATCGCTTGAAAAACACTATATATCGGGAAAGCGCTATGACAGGGCTGAGGTAGTCGAGGCGAGCAACAGGGCCATTGTGGACCTGCCGGGGATCATGTCTGCGATAATGGGAAATGCAGAATGAAGAAGGGCAAAAAGATACAGAAATGGACATGGCAAAAAGGCGAAGACCAAATGGGCGAAAACCGGTTCGCGCTGAAAAGTGCCCGCATTTTCATAATGGGAGCTTTGATAGTGGCCGCCACCACCATTATTTTGGTCAGGCTCTTCGATTTGCAAGTGACAAACTTCAAATATTACCAGGAAAGATCCATTTCCCAGAGAGAAGCATATATCCCCATAAACCCGGAGAGAGGCGTCATATACGACCGAAACATGAAAGTTTTGGCGGACAATACGCAGGTGGAGCGGGTGGTCATTTCTCCATACGACATAAAAAGCGAAGAGGCAGAGCGGCTTATTGCCCAAGGGCTCTCGGAACTGCTCGAGGTGGACTATGAGGAGATATACGAAAAAACCCAAAAGAAAAACAGAAAATATGAGCTCATAAAAAGCGGCGTGGAAGCGGATCTCGCAGCAAAGGTGCTGCAATTCATAGCGGAAAACAGCATAGACCCAAATGCCATATACCTAGAGCCAGAAACAAAGCGGGTTTATCCATATGCAAATCTCGCAGCCCAGCTGATTGGCTTTACTGGGGCGGAAAACGAAGGACAGTTTGGGATAGAGTACCAATACAACGGTTATCTCAAAGGCGCCCCGGGCAGGATCATAACAGTGAAAAATGCCATGGGAAAATCCGTGAACCCGGAACTAGAGACCTATGTGGACGTGCAAAACGGGAACAACATAATTTTGACGATCGACCTGACCATACAAAGCATCCTCGAAAAAAACTTGGAAGAAGCCTTCAACGAATCGCTGCCACGCGAGAGGGCGGTGGGGATTGTCATGGACGTGAATACGGGGGAAATACTCGCCATGGCCACAAAGCCCGATTTTGACCCAAACGACCCGTATAACTACGATCCAGATATTTTAGAATATATAAACTTGAACGAAAAAACACTTGCAGAAATAGAAAGCCAAGAATACGAATCGGAGGAAGAAAAAGAAAGGGCGACAAACATACAAAAGCTCTACAAGCTGTGGAACAACAAGGCCGTAAGCGAAACATATGAGCCGGGTTCCACATTCAAGGTCATAACCGCGGCGATGGCATTCGAGGAAAAAGCGGTAAGCCCCACGGATATATTTGTCTGTTCGGGGAGCTACACCGTTTCGGGGATCCCGATAGCCTGCCACTATGCCGCAGGGCACGGGCGGGAGACATTCGCCTATGGGCTGCAGCAATCTTGCAACCCGTGCCTGATGCAAACTGCGGAGAGGATCGGAAACGCCGATTTTTTGAAGTATTTGGACGCTTTTGGCTATAACACAAGGACCGGGATAGATTTGCCTTTCGAAAGTTTGTCTGCGATGCACGCGCCCCAAAATTTCAGAAGCGTCGAGCTCGCAACCGCTTCATTCGGGCAGAGGTTTGAAATCACCCCGATCCAGCAGCTCGTGGGGCTTGCGGCGGTGGCAAACGGGGGGAAACTGGTCGTTCCGCACGTGGTGAAATCGATAATGGACGACAGCGGAAATGTCGTGAAAAATTTTGAACCCGAGATCACGCACATGGTGCTGTCGGAAGAAACGTGCAATACGCTCACTTCGATACTGGCCGAAGGGGTGGCAAACGGAGGCGCGGCGAAAAATGCCTATGTAACTGGCTATGATGTGGCAGCCAAGACCGGAACTTCCGAAAAAGGCGTGAACACGGGCAAATACATCGGTTCGTGCATGGCATATGCCCCTGCCGATGACCCAAAGATAATAGTTTTGATAATTGTAGATGAACCTACCGGGGGTGTCGCATATGGGAGCCAGATAGCCGCCCCGTATATATCGAAAACCTTGTCGGAGGTGCTGCCATATATGGGAATCGAACCATCATATGAGGAACTGATAGAAAGCTATGTGAACGTAAAAAATTACAAAGGACAAGATGCCGCCCAAGCCAAGGAAGATATAATCGCAAAGGGCCTTCGATGCACGGTCGTCGGAGAAGGGGACACAGTAAAGGATCAGTTGCCAAAAACGGGGAGCGTAATCCCCAAAAACGGGGTCGTCGTGTTGTACACCGAAAACGCCGGGGAAGAAGAACTGGTCCCGGTGCCTGACGCAAACGGCCTGAACGCCAAGCAGGCAGACGACAAAATGGCCGCAGCCGGACTCAACATAAACATAATCGGGGCAGAGGATATAAATTCGCTTGCGACCGCCCGCAGCCAAAAGCCCGCAGCGGGCGAGCTGGTGTTGCCGGGAACGATCGTCGAGGTGGAATTTAGGCACGACACGGTGACGGACTAGATTTATGGATTTGAGCGTAATCGAAATCGCAAAAGCGACCGGGGGCGAGCTTTTATATAGCGGCGACAAAACAAAAGCAATAAAAAACATTGTCACGGATTCCAGAAAAATATTGCCAGACAGCTTGTTTTTTGCGAGAAAAGGCGAAAATTTCGACGGACACGAATTTGTGGCGCAGGCCCTCGAAAACGGCGCCATAGGCGCGGTGGTACGCAAAGATAGTGTAAAGCTATTTACTTTACATGACAAAAACGCAGCTATCATCGAGGTAGAGGACACCGCGCAGGCACTTTTGGATCTTGCAAAATATTACAAAAAATCATTCAAAAATATCAGGCTGACCGTTGCGGTCACGGGGAGTGTGGGGAAGACCACGACAAAAGAGTTCATATATTCGGTTCTCGGAGAAAAGTTTAAAACACAAAAAAGCGAGGGGAATTTAAACACCGAGACAGGGCTGCCGTTCACCGTGTTTTCGCTTTGCGAAGATACAAAGGCACTGGTCCTCGAAATGGGGACGAGCGCCTTCGGCGAAATCAGAAGGCTTTCCAGGGCGGCAAACCCGGAAACGGCAGTCATAACGAATATAGGCACCTCCCACATCGAGAGCTTTGGTTCGAGAGAAGGGATAAAAAAAGCCAAGCTCGAGATTTTGGAAGGCATGGAAGCCGGCTCGAACATAATTTTTAACGCGGACGATCCGCTATTGTATGCCGAAAAAAACAAGACCGGCAAAAAAGAATATTTTTTCGGTATAAAAAACAAAAAAGCGGATTTTGTGGCCGAGCATATAGAGTTTGATTACAATGCCAAAGCTTCATCGTTTGCGCTCGACAAATTCAACTTTGAAATCCCGGCGCTCGGGGCGCACAATATATACAATGCGCTTCCAGCTGTGATAGCCGGAAAAATTTATGGGCTAAAAAACGAAGAAATACAATCGGGGCTAAACAAGTTTGAAAATGCAAAAATGCGGCAGAATATATATGATCATAGCGGGGTGACGATAATAGACGACTGCTACAATTCGAGCCTCGAATCGGTGCTGGCCGCCTTTGAGGTGCTCTCGGAGATGGCAAAAAAAACAAAAGGGCGCGCAATAGCCGTGCTTTCCGACATACTCGAAGCAGGGGACTATTCAAGGCAAATACACGAAAAGATAGGCGCAAAGGCGGCGGAAAAAAATATAAGCCTGTATCTTTTCGGGGAAGAATCCAAAGCGACATACGATGCCTTCGTGGCAGAGCGCGGCGGAAAAAACTGCGATGCCAAACATTCGACAGACAAATCAAATATTGCGGCCTTTGTAGTCGCAGAGGCAAAAAAAGGCGATGTCGCGCTTTTCAAGGCGAGCCGGGGGATGGCGATGGAGACGGTATTGGAAGAATTCAAAACTATGTACGGGGGATAAAAATGGCATTATATATAATAGCTCCGCTGGTGTTGTCGCTTGCCGTCGCGGTTTTGCTCGGGAGGGCGCTCATACCGTTTTTGAAGTCCATAAAAATGGGCCAAAAAATACTCGACATAGGCCCGAGGTGGCACAAATCCAAAGAGGGGACTCCCTATATGGGCGGGCTTTTGTTTATTGCCGGCACGCTTTTGGCGGTCGTGGCTTTTCTTTTTCTGATCGACAGAAAAGAGAGCGGGTTTTCGGACATATTCACCTTTGCCATGGCGCTTTGCTATGGCGGCATAGGATTTTTTGACGACTATGCCAAGCGCCTTAGGGAGCGAAACGAGGGTCTGACCGCAATCCAGAAGTTGGCCCTGCAGTTCCCAGTTGCGATAATCTACACCGCCATAATGGCAAACACCGGGGCAATTGGTTCAAAGCTTTGGATCCCGTTTGCCAACATAAATATCGAAATGGGCGTTTTTTATTATATCTGCGTGGTCTTGGGCATTGTTTTTATCGTAAACAGCGTGAACATCCACGATGGCATAGACGGAATGTGCGGCAGCGTCACCTCGGTGATCATGCTCATGTATGCAGCGATATTCTATCTATCCAAAAACATCCCGGGCCTGGTGCTTTCGAGCGCGTGCCTCGGGGGGCTTTGCGGCTATCTGTGCTATAACTTCTACCCCGCAAAAATTTTCATGGGCGACACCGGTTCGCTTTTTTTGGGCGCGATGGTGGTGGGGATCGCCATATGGCTCAATATGCCGCTTCTGCTTGTGCTTTTTGGGATAGTATATATAATAGAGATCTTTTCGGTCATCATACAGGTGGGATATTTCAAGCTCACGCACGGCAAGCGATTTTTCAAAATGGCTCCCATACACCACCACTTCGAGCTTTGCGGCTGGAGCGAGTACAAGCTCGTGGCGGTAACAGCGGGCATAACGCTTTTTATGTCAGCTGTGTCGGCGATTTGCATAGCGCTCCGATGAACAAAATATAAAAGAAAGGGATAAACCAATGGTAGATAAACTCCGCGCCCCCATATCGAAAAAAAGCAATAAAAACAAAACCGGTCGCATGGTCGTAAGATACCGCGCGGGGGTGGATTACATATTTTTTATTCTGGTCATCGCACTTTTGTGCTTTGGGACAGTCATGGTATTTTCCGCAAGCTATGTGAATGCGCTAGAATATCGCGGGGACAGTTTTTACTTCTCGGGAAGACAGCTGCTCTGGGCCGCACTGGGCATCGTGGTCATGCTGATTATGGCCTATGTCCCTTTTTTGGACTATTTGACCATCGAAAAATTTACCATTGCATTTTTTGTCCTTGCGCTCGGATTGAATTTTGTCACCCCGATCATTGGGATAATTTCCCACGGTGCGCCGCGCTGGCTCATAATCGGGCCGATCCAGTTTCAGCCCTCAGAGATTTTGAAAATCGCAGCGATCATGTTTTTTGCGTTTTATGCGAGCAAGGCAGACAAAAAAATGAAAAAGTGGTGGTGGGGCGTTTGGCTGCCCCTGCTTGCCATGTTATTGTGCGTGATCCCAATGGCTATGCAACAACACCTTTCAGGCGCGGTTATCATGTCGCTGCTCTGCGTGGCCATGCTGTATATTTCCGAATTTGATTACAAGGTCTTTGTAGTTCTTGGAATTTTGGCGGTGATTTTGGTGCTTTTTGCGATTCTTTTTCCCGGATTGATGATGAAACTGCTGGAGATCATTGGTTTGGGGCACTCGGGCGGGCGGCTTGAAATCTGGCGCGATCCCTACACAGACCCTCTCAACAGGGGACTCCAGATAATCCAGTCCCTGTATGCGATAGGCTCGGGCGGCTGGACCGGGCTGGGCCTCGGGCAGAGCAAGCAAAAATTTTTGTATCTGCCAGAGCCCCACAACGATTACATCTTTGCCATATTGTGCGAGGAGCTCGGGTATATAGGTGCTGTTTCGGTCATATTGATCTTTTGTTTGTTCATATGGCGCGGCTTTGTGATAGCGAGAAAGGCGCCAAACAAATTTTCGTCGCTTGTGGTAGCGGGCATAACCATAAAAGTCGCAGTCCAGTTTTTGCTCAATATAGCGGTTGTCACAAACCTTTTGCCGGCCACCGGCATATCGCTGCCCTTTTTCAGCTACGGCGGCACGGCGCTGGTCATACTCATGGCGGAAATGGGGATAATTTTGTCGATATCGCGGTATTCCTACAAGGAAGATCTCAAATCTTAAGGAAAGGGTTGGTTTTTTTGATATGCGCGTACTCATAAGCGGGGGAGGCTCGGGTGGCCATGTGACCCCTGCGGTCGCGATTGCCGGCCATCTACGCGACAAAAATATCGAAGTGGCGTTCGCCGGGACAAAAAACGGGATAGAGAGCAAGATTTTGCCCAGGGAAGGCTACAAGCTGCATTTTTTGAAAGTGAGAAGCTTTAGCAGAAAGAAAAAGATATCATTTGCCAACATGGATGCCGCCATAAAAGCGGTCACCTCGCAGTTTGCGGCAAAAAGGATAATCAAGAACTTCGCCCCGGATGTCGTGGTGGGCACGGGCGGATATGTGAGCTGGCCGGTTCTGTCGGTCGCGGCAAAGCTGAAGATACCATCGCTCATACATGAGCAAAACGCCTTGCCCGGGGTGACAAACAAGCTGCTCGCAAAAACGGCTGACAAGGTGATGATCAGTTTTGAGGAGAGCAGAAAATATTTCAAGGATGGTGGATCAGAAAAATTCATATATACGGGAAATCCCGTGAAACCCGAATATTTTGCCATAGACCAAAAAGAAGCGAAAAAAGAACTCAGCCCGGGCAGATTCATGATTTTGTCGGTCGGGGGCAGCATGGGGGCCGAAAAACTAAATGAAGTCCTAATCGATTTCATGGATCAGTATTCAAAAAACAAGGACATGACCCATTACCACGTGACGGGCTCGCGGGGATATAAGGAATACAGCGAGCTTTTTGAAAGCAAAAACCTAAATACTTGCGGCTATCTGCATTTGGAAGAATACATATACGACATATGCAAATATTACGCGGCCGCCGATATCGTGATATGCCGCGCAGGGGCGCTGACACTGGCCGAGCTCGCCGTATTAAAAAAGCCCGCGATATTGATCCCCTCGCCCTATGTGGCCGAAAACCACCAATACAAAAACGCGGAAGCGCTTGCGGGACAGGGGGCCGCCCTCATAGTGGAGGAAAAAGACCTCTGCGCAAAAGCCCTCATCGACAAAATAGAAGAACTGACGAAAAATCCAGCCAAGCTATCGGACATGGCGCATAATATCGGGAAATTTGCGGCCTATGACACGCTCGACAAAATATACGATATCATAATGGGTGCAAAGAACAAAAATGAAGCTAAGTAAAATCATCTCAAAAATCAAAAACTTTTTTTTGGCGGCATTTGTTATCGTCTGTGTGACGGCGGCGTTCTTGTTTTTGACCAACAAGTATTTTTTCAAGGTGAAAAGCGTCAACATAGCCGAGAACGACAGATATTCATACGAGCAGATACTGGAGGCGAGCGAAATTTCAATGGGGGAGGAACTTTACGGCCTCGACGTAAAAAAAACGGAAAGCAACATAAAGGAAAAACTCACCTATGCAAAGGCCGTGGACATAAGGCGCGTGCCGCCCTCGACGGTGAACATAGAGGTAAAAACCGAAGCGGGGCTCTTTGGGATAATGATCTCGGGCGACTACTATATAATATCTGAAAGTTTTAGGGTAGTGGACAAAATAAAAGCCGGCTCCAGGTCGGAGTTCGAGCCTTTGCCGGCTGTCATAACGATAAAGACCGCAGAGGTAAAAAAGTGCTATCTCGGCGATAAAATAGAATTTTTGGATTTGGACATATACGATTTTTTAAGGGAAATGGTCGGGTTCATCGCCGACGGGGACACGGACCCCAAAATGGTATCTGAGATTTTGGAAATAGACATAACAAACAAATTCAAGGTGACGATGAATTACGGCAACAGGTTTTTTATAAAATTCGGGATATTTGAAAATATATCGCCAAAGATACTGAACGTTTTTGAAATAATAAGCCAGCTCCCAGATTATTATGAGGGCGTGATAGACATAAGCGATGCCAAGACAGCCTCGTTTGTATACAAAGAAAACGTTTTTAAATAAAATATTTTTAAATTTATAAAAAAATTTTAAAAAATGCTTGAAATATTTTTAAAAAGAGGTTATTATATATATAGCGACAATAAACATTAAATTCGGGAGGAAAATATGTATGCCGTTTGAATTAGAGGACAATTATGAAAGCGGAGTGATAATAAAGGTCATCGGGATAGGGGGCGCGGGAAACAACGCAGTGGACCACATGATAACATCCAAGGTTCGCGGAGTTGAGTTCATTGTCGTCAACACCGACAAGCAGGTGCTGATAGGCTCCCAGGCCCCCACCAAAATCGCAATAGGAGAAAAGCTCACAAGAGGCAACGGTGCCGGAGGCAATCCCGATATCGGGATGAGGGCAGCCGAGGAAAGCGCGGAA
>JGI24702J35022_10002621_pt1 | contig 10921 bp, 7 predicted proteins | sample TergutTh196P4_FD_35022 | JGI IMG/M metagenome (IMG submission 35022)
GGCCTCCGGCAAGCGTGGCGGCGTCCTTTCCGGAGGCGAGCGGCAACGCTTGGCGATTGACTTGTGCCTTCGTCGCAAGCCGCGATTACTCCTCTTGGACGAGCCTTCCGCCGGAGTTGCTCCCGGCGCCGCCGCCGAGATTTACGCCCGCATCAAGGAGCGAATCATCGGCACGGACACCGCCGTGGTCGTAGTAGAGCAACATCTACGGCTCTTACCTGGCTTTATCAAACGTGCTATCATTATGTGTCATGGCGAGATTTGCCATGACGACTTTCCGCTCGCCACTCTCGAAGACAATGACGCCATGTTCGAGACCTTCGCCGGAAACGGCGAACCGGGCCAAATATGATGTCGATGAAAAACCCGAAAAATTTTTCCGGACTCTATTTTTTTCTGATCGCGTTGATTAGAATGAACCCCTCACCTAAAGGAGATGATGAACAATGAACAAAAAACTACTCGTTGCCGCCGTAGGCGTAATCGCCGTCTTGGGCGTCGTTGTGGCCCTGATGGTTAATCAAGGGGAAAGGAGGGAAGATACCGACGTTATAAGAATTGGGGCGATTTTGCCGCTGACGGGGCCTTCTGCATATCTTGGTGAGGATGAAAGGAATTCTTTACTGCTCGCCCAAGAAAAAATTAATACGGGCGAAAATGGTTTGAGAGTCTCATTCGTGTTTGCTGACAGTGCAGGTAATGCAAAAGATGGGATATCAGCCTATCAAAAAATGAAACTTGAAAATATCAAGTATCTAATTACGAGCACAACGCAAGTTTCGGAAGCGATTAACCAGATTTGTAAAAACGATATTTATTTACAAACAGCCAACTCTGCCCATCCAGAAATAACGTTGCTAACGGAAAATTTGATCAGGTGTTTTTATGGTTTTGAGCAAGAATCAGAGGTGGCGATGCCGTTTTTTATCGAGCGCGGAGTAAAAAAAGTCGCCTTTCTTTTTGTTGATACAGCCCAAACAAAATTTGTAATTGAAGAAATATTTATTCCAAAGCTTAAAGAAGCCAACATTGAAGTATCGGCTGTCGAAACATATAAGATGTCTGACACGTCATTCCGCGACAGTCTTGTCAAGGTCAACGCATCATCGCCAGAATACATTTTTACAATGGATTATGGAAACATGTACCCTGCTATGTTGAGAGAGGCAGAACAAATGGGTATTAGAACAAAAATAATGGGAGGGCTCATTTTTGCAACTGCCCCCGATTTGCCGAACGAGCTAAAAACTGGTATCGTGTTCGTTGCACCGTTGTATCTTTTAGGTAAGAATCAGGCATATTCTGAATTCATAAAAGAATACGAATCAAGATACACGACCAACATTACTCCCCACGGAGTCTTTTCTTATGACACAGCATTGTTGCTTTCCGAGCATCTCAAAAACGGAAATGTGACGAAGAACAAAATAGTTAATACTTCTTTTGAGGGGATTTCTGGGAATATTCAATTCGATCATTCGGGACGAGCAAAAGTTGAAATGACATTGGCTACTTTTGATCCAGATGGCAGCATTAAAAAGTACGAGGTTAACCATGAGTAACACGATCCACTGTAAGATATTGCCTATATTGGTAAAGATTCTACATGGCGAAACGCAGAAATCCGCTTCCGATGCCCTTGGGGTCTTGTCTATGGAGCGTCTTATAGAGGCTGCGGAAGTGATTGAAGATACGCAATATGCGTATCTAGCTCCATGGGATTGCGCGAAAAATGAATGGGGGTTTTCTCCATTTGTGTGCAAAGATGTTCAGACGATTCGATCTGTTGTAACGTATTTTCTCATGCGCAAAACATGGAAACTAAACAGCTGGGTTAATTCGGTTTTCTCGGGAATAAAGCAGCCTAATTTTTGCACGATAATAGACTACCGCGAAGATACTTTTTCTGTCGTCAGGAGCTCTCAGAATTGTTTGAATACTCCAGTTTTTCACATAAAAATTCGAAAAGAACCGTTTGATAGAATTTTCGACGAACTATTTGTCCATGCCACAGAAACAAGTGTTTCACAAGTGATTGATGTCATACTCGAAAAATACATGGAACGCATTCAAGGCAATGGACTCACCCCTGGGGAATGGCTGGTGATTGGACCCGAAGACGTGGAAAAGGAGCTGCAAAGTGTAGCAAACGTTACAGCGTTGGAGGGTGTAGATGATTTGGAGGCCAAAATGAAAAGAGTCTCACTGGGCTCTTTGGAGGGGTTAAAAGGGTCGTTACAATCCTTTTTTTCCTTAGAATGTGTCGAATCTCTTTTGAGAGCGTTGATTTTTGCGCATACTCTACATAAGCATTACTTGGTAAAGAATTCTCAAAGTTATCCACTTTTTTTCCATCGTTTTCAATCGAATGTTTTGTCTGACAGTGATTCAGCATCAGATCATATTTTGGGGGGGGCTTGTGGATTCCTGTTTAACACCCAGTCAGAAATTGACAACGGGTTTGAATATCTACTGCCAGCCCATTTAATTTCTTCTTCTCTTTTGACAAGGGTTGCTGTTATACAGAACCGCTATTGGTATGCACAGGCCTCGTACGCATCCACCCGTTCTGCTCTTGCGGCGATCATGTCCCGCAACGCATCTCACAACATTGGCTCGCATGTCCTCGTGCGTCTCGCCCAAGAATCACTCAGCGGAAACGTCACTTATGGAAGAGGAGCACCAAAGCAAACTGACATCACCTTCGACCCAATGGGCTTGGTCATTGGAGGCGCTTACGAAGCACTCGACGAAGCAAGTAAAATAACAACGCTCGGAAACAGTGAGCATAAATTCCTTCGTCATCACATTGGTTCTGCCATTCATTATCTCGAAGCGGTACACGATCAAGTTAATCCGCATGCCAAGCCGGGCAAGTCGAAACAAGAAACCTTTGCCCAAGACTGCAAAGTCCTCGCCGCCTACGTGCAGTCCCGAATGGACTTCATCGCACAGATTTGTACCGAGCGTCCACACTGGACGATTTCCTCTTGTCTCTGCCACGATGTCATGGCACATTTCTTTCAACAGAGCAAGATATTGGAACACATTGCCGCCTCCGAAAACCTCACCACCGCAAGATTCGAACACGACGGAACACTGCTTGCCCCGCCAAAAAATACTGGTCGCATCAAATTTGTCATACGATACAAAAAATCGGCAAACGAGACAGATGAATGGGAGACGGTCTTGAGTTTCGGCTATAAAACGGGGGACATACCGACAATTATACAAGAGCGGCGTATTCCAGTTTCCTTTCCCGGCGGACGCGGCGGTTGGCATGCTTTTTATGTCATTATCGAGGGCGTGATTCGCAATGCCGCTAAACATGCATACAGTAAATATGCTAAAGATAATCCATCAGTCAATCCTCCCGATTTGGTAGTCGGTATTGATGTGATTGATGGAGAAAAAATTAAAGATGAAAAAGCTGACAAACCCGCTTACACTGTTCGAGTTTATACCAACGTCGATATTGAAGAAAGCGTTTCAATAGTCGATGAAGGCAAAGAAAAACAAATTTTCTTGTCAGAGGCATTGAATAAAAAATTAAAAACTCCGTTTACTCAAGCGGACGGCAAGTTAAACATGGAGAACTGGGGCTTTGCCGAAATCCGTGCCGCCATAGGGCATCTACGGCAAACAGAAGTCATGAAAACCGGCAGTGAAACACACGAGATTGTCAGTATACAATCATGTATGCGCACTGTGCCACCTCTGTACTACGACGATTGGAAAATCAGGTTTTATTACGAGTTCAAACTCCTCAAGCCACAAGTAATCGGAATTGAAACGAAGGATGAGGCTATCTTCAAGACAAACGGAAAAGACGCTAACCAATATAATAAAATCAAAGACGACCGCCAGAACGAAGGTTGGTTCGTTTTCGGCGATGAAAACAAGCAAACCCACAGTTTCGAGTTTTTCGTCATCGATGGACGTGAGGCACATGGTACAGATTTTGGCAAAGCACTCGTCAAGTTATTGAAAGTAAAGGATGTATTGGAATCAAATGGCTTTAGCGAATTCAAAGCGAACAACCAAGTTTTTGCCAAACTCGTTCACTATCCGGGACGCTTGTTCGTCCTTTGTGATAAAGAAATAGGGATACCGATAAAAGAGAGGCACGCACAACTTCGGCGGATTTGTGCTCTGGTAGATTCAACCACGAATGGCACAAAAAAACACAACGATTACGAGACATTTTGCAAATTTTATAATGGGCAAGGCAATAGAAAACCTGGTCAAATCGGCACCGAAGCCGCCGCCGAATGTTTACACAAAAAATGGCTGGAGCATTGGTTGAGATACCGAACGGACAAAGACAAAGCCCCCGTCCAATTATCGCTTTACCACTATCTGACCGAAGGGGACGCAAGCGGCGGTGAAGCCACCTACATGCCGGACACGACTCCGTATCAAGTCAAAAAGGAGGAAAAAGACAAAAACACGTCACCCGGTAGTACGACTACGTCCAATAATCCGATTACAATTCACTTCTCCCAAGAGCAGAACAATGGGAAACCGACGGATTACGCCCTCGTTTTTGGTCGGCACTGGGGAGCGTTGGGGACCGACAAAAATCCTCTTGAATTTCGATGGGACAACAGAAATCCTGATAATTATAATGGTAATGTCCTTTACGCGGAAGCCATGACGGGCGGTGCGTCGTATTTCTCGTATGCCAAACATGAGATCGAAGATTTTGCAAAAAAACAAGCGAATGAACCGGGGGCTGTCGTCAATTGCAACATTTTATCCTTTGCGGAGTCGGCACTGATGCGGGTGGTCGTCATTGACGAGCGGGTACAGGAACAGTGTATCAAACAAAAAAGTAGCGTCCTCGTCGGTACAGCAGAACAGCAAGTGTTCGTCGGCTATCTCAACGATACGGCCCAGTCGGGAAACGACTTTTCACAGAAAAAACCGCAGACCGAGGCGGATATTTACAAAACAGGTTTCGTGGACGTGAATTTTGAGAGCGTCGCAGGAGATAACAAAATCCCGAATCTCTCAATTCAATTAGAGCGTTCCTTGGAAACTGACAGTAAAATAAAAAACCAAACAGAGTTATTGTGGGCAGAAAATTTCGAGCCCGACATGTTGATTATCCATCAGGGTATACTTGACAAATGGGCGGAGCAATGTCAGATTGTGCCGAAAGAAGGCCCAAGTGGGGACTATGCTCGGTATTGTCCGAAAGATAAGCCGCAGGACAAGAAACAGGCTCAAATCGGTATATTACTTGATACGTTGCGGCAGAGGGTGCCTTTTGTAGTGATTACATCGGGTCGGGGCAGGCCGGTTCAAGTGCCGAAGGGGTTCAGTTTCATTCCTTTGAGTTCGTTCGACCCTGCTCCCAAAAGTACAATGTATGAAAAGTTCCCATTGGTCCAACAAATTTTGGCGATTGTAGAGGAGGAAAAAACGTAAGGCAATGAGTGCAGAAACCGATGAGAATAAACTGAAACTGGTACGCGTCGTGCTGTTTCTGCCTTGGACGAGTCGGGATGGTTGGAATTCGTATTTGGTAAATGCGGCGAAAAGAACGCATGCAGACTATACAAGCACATCTCCGAAATTTTCATTGACGGACGAGGACGAGAAAACTGGCGAGAAACGTCGCTACACAGGACAATTTTCGCAGTATTCCTTGTTAAGCGATCCCGATAAGAAACTGTTCGGAAAGTTTGAAACTTGGCGGTTTTTGGAGATTTTGGAAGCAAAGGGAATGGGAAAAGTGCTTTGCGACTCGTATGTGTATTTTTGCGAAGATATGAAACGAGATGGTTCAAAACTTTTAATTGAAGAATTGCGACCTAGCAAGTACGACAGCGGATTTGATTGTGGGTACAAAAAAATGAGTCAAGACAGCAATCAAGAAAGATCGCCCGGTTTTCTCTTGCCATTGCCACAGGGACTTGAATGTTATGCGAAAAATGCTACACTGAGGGGCGGTACATTGAGGCAGTTTGCTAGGTGTCCACATGGCCCCGATTTCCTTACTATGAACGGCTGGGGTGTCAGTTTGAATGTTAGCAATCACGAAATTGAGAATGGTTTTCGTGATGGGGATAGTTTTTCCACCAACAAGTTTTTGAAGGAAGATATATGAAAAAGAATACCTTTGCCGTAATTTCTCACGGAGTGTTTGCAGGCTATGATTTTAAGAACGAGGCGAATGCTGCACTAAAAGTCGATGAGCCTGTCACTTTTAGTGCATCCAATGGAGACACGCTATCTCTTTGCCGAGCCACTGATGAAGTACCAAAGATTTTTTTGCAAATTCTTGAGCAGGAAAAGGGATCAAAAAATCAAGTGTATGTGCATGACAAAGAAACAGGATTTGGAACATCAATTAGTCAGTGGTTAGACCAACGGTCAGGCACATTTTCTCCCCCTGTCTGTATACGCAATTTTTCTATTGATGCTTGGGTGCCACCGGAATTGGAGTGGCAACAGTTTGGTGGAAAATCCAGAGCGCAAGGCGCGCTAGATGCTCGTCGTGGCGACCTTGCAAGAATATTATATCAAGCGATAAAGTACGGGACAAGTGACCCCACTTCGAACCGCGACGGCATTATTTCTGTTATAAGAAAAATACTACACGCGACAGTTATCTATAAAGACATCTGATAATTAAGCAGGAAAAAGGTAACAATTTGTGGCATGGTTCGGTGTACACAGCGTAATATGACCTATGATTTCCGCCCCTTCCCTCATTCACGTCCTTCTATTCCTCAGCGCAGCGAGGCACGACGAATGGAAGAAGGATCGTCTGCGGCAGCAAGCAGGACTGTTTGACAACGAAACGGAACAAAAACGTTCTACGGGTCAATTTTCTCGCTATCCGCTACGCGGAGTCGATATGTTCGGCAATGACTGCTATCGATTCGTCTGTGAGCATAAGGACGCCATAGGTAGTCTAACCGTCGGCGATGTGTACATTTCTTCTATCAACGGTCTGCACGACGACGCGGAACAACAGAAGGAGAAATCATTATATGTGCTTCACAACGACCATTCCGGCGGGCTCGATTTTTACCAGACAAAGGATAAAATAACGGACATTGCCGCTCTCAAGCAACGCAAAGCCGATTGGCGTTGGGTTCCGGTGTTGAAGCAATTTGTGCCAGCACCGAAGGAGAAAATTAAAACGTATATTGTCATCAATCACCCGGAAAAAGTTTGCGGCACAATTGATACGGGGGGCGTAGACGCAAGGCGAGTTTCCATTGCATCATGGTCGCTTTATGATCCGAGTCAAGAACACCGGTGGTTGTTTCAGCAAGAGGGCATTTCCCTGATGGGAAATAAGACAACGTGGTGCGAAGAGCAGTTTACCGGAGATGATGAAACACTTGGCATCAAAAATTTGCTTCAATTCATTGACAACAATCCTCCCCGCTGAACTTCAAAGTTAGCCATGCAAAACATACTTATTCTCTATAATGGCGAAAAGGACAGCGCAGATTACTCGTTATTCCATAAATGTTGGGGACAAACGATCCAGCATAGCATAAAACAAATCACACTAACTTTTGACTTGCCGATCAACGTCGAAGATTGCGTCGAAAAGTACCAGCACGTCGGTCGAATTACACGCATTTTCACCCACTCGCGATTAGAGGCAGTCCAACGTCTTTTCCCAAATGTTCCTATTTCCCCCTATTCCAGTACCACTCCGGGATATGGGGATGCAAAAAAAGCAATAGAGCAGTCGATACATCACGGAACCGACAGTTTTGTGGAAACGGTAGCGGCGCAATTCGAGGCCATTGTTATCAAAGACAAACGCAAGGCATGGGCTGGGTATTGTGGGAGAGTGTTTGACCGTTGCATGAAAAGAGAGGATTTTGACCAATATTTAGACAAGAATTTTCTATCGCTAGAGCAAGATCGATTCTGGCCCAACAGTATTGACGTTATTCTTGATTTCGCCTTGGCTCAAAGAGAAAAGACCAAAGCGACGGAGAGTTCAGAAATTATTGGGCAGAGCAAGGAGATTAAGGCGATTCATGATCTGATTTCCCGTGCCGCCAAAGCAAACACCTCCGTTTTGGTATGCGGAGAGAGCGGTGTCGGCAAGGAACTTGTCGCCCGTGCCATCCACTTCGGGAGTCCACGGAAGTCGAAACCGTTGGTCACTCTGAACTGTGCCGCAATTTCCGAAAGCCTGCTTACCAGCGAACTGTTTGGACACGAAAAAGGTTCGTTCACCGGAGCAACCGACCAAAAGATCGGCAAGTTCGAGGACGCAAATACCGGAACACTGTTCCTCGACGAAATTGGCGAAATGACTCCGGCGTTGCAATCGAAATTCCTCCGTGTGCTGGAGGGCCACCCCTTCGAACGAGTCGGCGGAAACGCACCGATCTCCGTTAACGTTCGAGTCATTGCAGCGACAAACCGTGACCTCGAAAAAGAAGTTACCGAGGGCCGCTTCCGACACGATTTGTTTTTCCGGCTTCGAGTGCTGGAAATTGTTGTCCCGCCGTTACGGAAGCGCATCGACGACATTCCGATCCTTGCGCAGTATTTTCTTGACAGGTATGGCGAAGAGACGGGCCGAAGATACCAGGGCTTCGTGCCGGAAGCAATGCAAGCGTTAACGGCGCACCGTTGGCCGGGCAACATTCGGGAACTGAAAAACGTCGTCGAACGCGCCGTCGTATTGGGTGACAGGCCGTTTGTTAAGGAGCACGATTTGCTCTTGTCTCCGTTGGAAGCGACTGGCGGAGATGATGATCTACCTAAAAATGACAAAGAATTGATCGAAAAACTGGTTGAACAAAATCCCCATGTTGGTCGTTGCCTACTCAGACAATGGGTTGAAAAATTACGTATGTTTCAGAATGCGTATAACAACGATGCTGATCGTTGCAACTGGGATGCAGCCGCAGAGCATCTTGGTTATACAAGTGGAAATAGTATCACCAAACATAGGAACGTGATCGGGAAAAAAATACATGAATCAAAGCTGGCACCGGAAAGTTTGGGATGGTTGTCCAGAACCTTTCCCGATGCCACCAAAAAGAGGGGACAAGGAAGAATTTGGAACCTGTAGACATATAAAGTGTAGAGACTTTCCTGTTAACGATGAAGTTTTCGTTGCCGGTCTTGGCAAGTGGTTTATGTGGTGTGCGTTGGCCGACGGGCAACCGATGGGCAAATTTGGCAAACACGCGGCGTTTCAGATTGGCACACTCGCTGAATGTGACGGGGCGTTTTATATCGTTGCGGATAATGACGATTATTTCAAATCCGTTCCTGCCAATATGCTACGGACCATCAACGACAGAAAATCATTGAGACTTGGCGGATACAAGCGAGGGAGGTAAGATGCCGATTTTCATATTTTGGGAGTCGGGCACCAGCGATTCGGTGGCGTGATTGGGACAGGGAGAGGAAGCCCCAAGGCTCCTTCCCAGTCCCAAACACCCGCCGCTGGTGAGCATGGGACTTTTCGGGTTTCCTTTAAAGGGCGAGTACCGTGTACCATACTCGGTTAAGTCTTTACGTGTCAATGCTTTAGCACGGTACTCGCATTATCGTACAGAAGTACCGTGTACCGTGCTCCCGTAAAGTCCGAACGGATAATGGTTTACCGCAAAAATGCCCTCTGTTCTTCGCTCTGGGTGGCTTGGGGTAACGGGAGGTTATTTTCGAGCGAAAAGCGAGACAAGATCAGATTTGGAGAAATCCAATGCGAGCGGCACCGACGTCCGGCTGGAGACCGATTGCGCGAAACTCGCAGTCGTTGTCGACTGGTGCATTGAACCAGTCGAACACGTTGCCGACGGCGACTGGAAAAAATTACTGTGGGTAGCGGAGTCGACTGTTACATTGAAACAGTCAGAGGTTGCCGCCGACTGTGTAAATTGCACAGTCGCCAGCGACTGGAAACGGTTGCCAGTCGCTGAACCGGCGACGCATGGCAAAATTGGGACAAATCGAACTTGGAGAATTGCAATGCAAACGGCGTGAAAAAGAAAGTCTGTGAGGTAGTGTGTCAGGTTCCCCTCCCCCCCAGAGAGAAGGTTGGCCCGGAGGACCCAAAAATGATTTTGTGCCGCACGTGTTGCGACGTGCGGCGTCCTCTCTCGAATTGCGGGTCAGTGGTCGAGGGCACAAACGGCGGCGACGTGGGCCGTGTTTTGCTTCAAATTTCCTAGCAGAACGGCTGGGAGTTAATTTTCGTACAGCGGCGATTGCGGGTCGGCTGGGCAGTAGTACCACCTTGGACTGGGAGGCCCTGTTTGAATGAAAAACGCACTTGCGGACGGACGCTTTTAAGGTCGGTTTCCGCGAGTTGAGGGGCGACTTTGTTTGCAAGGAAGGCGTCGGTCGAGGTACTATGCCACTGACCATCCGTTGCAAATAAAACCGCGTTTTGATTCAATCAATTTTCCTCCCGAACGAGGCCGGCCATTTTATTGCCAACAACCCTCGATAATATCGGCGTTTTTTACCGTACAGAGGCGTTCGCGGGGCGCGTGGGCAGTAGTACCGCCCTTGGCCGGGAGGCCCTGTTTGAATGAAAAAACGCACTTGCGGACGGACTCACGACAAATCGCTTTTAAGGTCAGTTTCCGCGAGTTGAGGGGCACTTTCGTTGCGAGCGAGGTATCGGTCGAGGTACTATGCCACTGACCATTCGTTGCAAATAAAGTGGCGTTTTTGATTCAATCAATTTTCCCTCCCGAACGAGGTTGGTTAGGCAAACAATGGACGCCGCCGAACGCGGAGGCCGGTCGTCCAGACGAGAATTCGATTGCTTATTGTCTCTGCAAACATTTTTGTAGCGTGATTGGCGACGTCGGTATATGGCACTCGTTCCGTTATTTATCCCTCAATTCGGTGCCTCACAGTCTGCCCAATCCTCCCAACCTGACTTTTACAATTAAGCCACTTTGACGCA
>JGI24702J35022_10002622_pt1 | contig 10917 bp, 6 predicted proteins | sample TergutTh196P4_FD_35022 | JGI IMG/M metagenome (IMG submission 35022)
GTACGGCCTGGGCACAGGCACAGGCCATAACGGCGGCGCCGGCGGCAATATCACGATAGGCGGCAACGCGGTCGTCGAAGCAACGGGAGGCAACGGCTCGAACGGCGGCGCGGGCGCGGACATCGGCGGCGGAGGCGGAGGCCGCGGAGGATATACCTCAGGAGAGGGCGGCCCCGGCGGCAGCGGCGGTACGATAACGATGAACAGCGGCGATGTGACCGCATACGGCGGCAAGGCAGGCACAGGCAGCGGCGGCGCGGGCATAGGCGGCGGAGGCGGCGGTATCGGAGGCGGAACATCGGCGGCAGGCGACGGCGGCTACGGCGGCCTGATCACAATAAACGGCGGTCACATGACCGCAACCGGCGGTCCGTCCGCTGCGGGCATAGGCGGCGGCGCAGGAGGTAACGGCGGCAACGGCGGCACGATAATTATTGATAACGGCATCGTGACCGCCACCGGCACCGGAAGCGCTGCGGGCATAGGCGGAGGCGGCGGAAATGACAGTGACGGCGCGGGCGCCGAGATCTCGATAGGAAGCGCCGCGGACGTTTACGCATATTCAGTCGGAGCAGGAAAGCCCGCGATAGATGCCGTGAATGATAATGTACCTCCGTCATACGGCAACGGATATTATGTGAACGCCAGACTGGATGCGATGCTGTCAGGCACGTATTCCGCGGAAATATACGTCTTTGAGGACGGTTACAGCGGCGGCGATCCCAACGACGCCGTGAAGACACTGGAACTTCCTTCAGGTTACATGTGCTTCGCGTTCACGGTCAAAGGTTCCGTGACGTCGGAAAATTACAATCTGTATGCAGACCTGAGAGCGATAACAGGGGACAGCGACGAGATACATGTGATCGACAGAGTGGCGGACAGCGATGAGAGGATACCGTCCGTCAACGCTTTGGACGATTATGACGTTTTCAACGGCGATGCAGGCGACGGCGTCCTTCCTGTAAAACTGCGTGTTGAACCGATACCGGGAACGCCGTCCTCGGATGACATCGGAAAATATTCCGCGGAGCTCACGAGTGAGGACCAAGATCTGAAAGGTCACGTATTCGTTGCGGGCGGTTTCCTTTATTCCGATGATGCGCTCGCACCCTATAGCGCGTGGTCCGCAGTCCCGTGGGACGGCTGGGATGACGATGCGATAACAAAACTTGCCGGTTCGCTGCAGCCGAACACAAAATATTATGTCGTGACATACCTGACCGTCTACCCGGGCACATGGCTTGTGAACCCTCCGGAAGCGAAGACATATTACAGCACCGTTGTCGAAGAATTTGTGACGCTCCCGAGTATCGCTGACGCAACGCTCACGCCGGACGCCGACGGCGATGTTCTGATAAACGCGGTGTTCGAAGGCGGCGAAGAGAATATCGGCGCAGACATATACTGGGGCACCGGCGCCATAGACCCGTCGGACCCGTTATCGTATATCGGTTCTGTCTCGCTCTCTTTCGGCATTGATTTTGATCATGAAGGTCTCATTGATGAATATACGATAACATTCACGGCCGCCGGTGATTATAACATTCTCATAGTGCTGACCAACGTGACCGGCCAGGATACGAAAGGTCTGACATGTACTGTTCTCACGGTAACGTTCGAGAGCAACGGCGGTTCCGCGGTGAGTGATAAACTTGTCGTCTCAGGCGGCACGGTAACAGAACCGGCGGCTCCCGGCAGGTCAACCTACATGTTCGGCGGATGGTACACCGATGACGTAACTTTCGATGACGCATTCGTATTCGGAACAACGGCCGTTACGGATGACATCACATTATATGCAAAGTGGGACCACGACCCGGCGTACTGGTACATGCTTACGTTCGAGAGCAACGGCGGTTCGCCCGTGGACACGCAGTACAGTCTCATGACAAGCCCGTCCGCGTCCGCGGAACCGCCTGAGCCGGCGAAGGCGTCATACATATTCGCGGGATGGTATGAGGACGATGTCATCTTCGCAATGCCGTTCGTTTTCGGCAGCGATATCAACAGTAACATCACATTGTACGCAAAATGGGACCATGACCCGGCGTACTGGTATATGCTTACGTTCGAGAGCAACGGCGGTTCGCCCGTGGACACGCAGTACAGCCTTATGACAAGCCCGTCCGCGTCCGCGGAACCGCCGGAACCGGCGAAGGCGTCATACATATTCGCGGGATGGAATGAGGATGATGTTATCTTCGCAATGCCGTTCGTTTTCGGCAGTGATATCGACAGCAACATAACATTGTACGCAAAGTGGGACCACGATCCCTCAGACTGGGCAAAGGTGACGTTCGACCCGAATAACGGTGACGATGAATGGCATGTATGGGTCATGAAAGGCGATCCAGTCGCCAGACCGGTCCACGATCCGGTGAAACCGATGCTCATCTTCGGCGCATGGTACTTCGGAGATACGGAATGGGACTTCGGCGATGCTGTTGATGATGACATGGAACTGACCGCAGGGTACACAGCGACCGTGACAATAACATCGGACACGGACTCGTCGTTCGAGTACACATTCGACGACTGGATAACAACGGAAGGTATGTTCAGCATCACCGCCGGCGATCATTACGCAATAACGGTGGCGGAAGGGACAGTCATCGGGATAAGAGTGACGTCCGAGCATGACGGATATGAGATACAATGGGACGACGGCGCCGTGACGCAGAAAGGTCCCGTATACGTAACTGCGGTGAACACTGACATTGACGTTACGGTAACATTCACGGCCCCCGACGATCCGCCTGCTCCGTGGGCATGGCTGACGCTTGTACTCCTTGGCCTCCTGTTCCTGCTGATATTCCTGGACGACGATGACGATGAGATATTCGGTAAAGTAACGAAGAACGGCGAAGGGGTCGAAGGCGTTAAGATCGCATACACTGCGGACGGTGTAAGGAAGACGGTGACAACGGACAGGGACGGCGATTATTCGATACCCGCGGCCGTCGGTTCCGTCGTCATCATATCTGAAGTGTCAAAGAACGGCGTCATGTTAACGGAAAACGAGATACAGATAAACGTGCAGAAGGAGAGAACGAGAGCGGACATCGCTGTACGCTGAGGTCACTGCTTCTGGATGTCAACGGTGGCCACCATCTCCAGCACCAGATCTTCGCAGGGTATCGTACCGGATGCGCTGATACCGAGGTTACGAAGCTTCGCTTCCGTGCACTTTAAAATGCCGTCGTCTATGACCGCGCCTATCTCCTCCAGGCGAAGGTCGCCGGCGCCGAACACGGCGATGACGATCTCCGCGCATCCCTCTTCAGGTCTCATCTTCGCCAGCGCCTTGGATATCTGCCGCTCGCCGGCCGCATACAGTAACGTTTCCGTGAGCAGCGTCTTGGAACGGTTCGTTCCGTGCCCGAACGCGCGTTCCGCGTGCAATACTGCCGACAGAATGTGATCGCGCCCGCAGACATATTCAGGATTCATCAGTATGACGTCCATTCCGAGGCCGCTGAAATGTTTTACGATATCGTCGAACGAACGTTCGCATCTGATGCCGATGACGGTCACGTCTGCCATGCACGGATGATAAAGTATAAGTTTTAATTATTATCCTCGCGCATAACAAAAAGAACTTATTTGTAATCCTCCTCACATCACCATACAGGATCGCGTGGACACATGAGCGGAAAGTGGACAAAAGTGGCGGCGCCCGCCACGATATCTAACATCGGGCCGGGCTTCGACATATTCGGCATGGCGTTGAAAGAACCGTTCGATGTCATCGAAGGAAAGAAGATCGACAAAGGCATCATAATTTCCGAGATCACCGGACCGGGAGCGGAGACGATACCCGCGGACCCCAAAAAGAATTCCGTGGGCATAGCGGCGTCCGCGGTCCTCGATAAATGCGGCGCCGATTTCGGTATCGAACTGAAGATAAAAAAAGGGATAAGACCGTGCAGCGGCATAGGTTCGTCGGGAGCGTCCGCAGCGGGAGGCGCGTATCTGGCGCACCTTCTCTGCGGTGAAAAACTGAACGACGCGCAGCTTATACTGTGCGCCGCGATGGCCGAGAATGTAACGTCGGGAGGACTGCACGCCGATAACGTGGCGCCGTGCATACTGGGCGGTTTTACTGTTATTCGATCATACGAGCCCTTCGAAGTGATACGCATCGAACCGCCGGAGGACCTGGGCGTTGTCGTTGCGATGCCTGACGTCCTCGTATCGACAAAAGAGGCCCGCGCCGTTCTGCCGGCGGAAGTATCGGTGAAAGATCTCGTATTCCACGCGGGCAACGCGTCATGTTTGGTTCACGCCATGGAAACGGGCGATATCGATCTCTTGGGCAGATCGGTCAAGGACGCGGTCTTCGAACCGGCGAGAGCGCATCTGATCCCGCATCTGAAAGAAGCTGAATCGGTCGCGATGTCACTGGGCGCGAAGGCATCGTTCCTCGGTGGCTCGGGACCGTGTGTGATATCATTTTTCAGCATATCAAAGCATAACGGCGATATCATCGCCGACGGCATCAGGAACATGTACGCCGATAAAGGGATGAGATGCGACACATGGGTCACCGGGTGGGGCACGGGATGCAGGAGGCTGTGACATGGCTGCGCATAAAATAATCTGCTGGGACTGCGGTAAAGTTATTGATGATGTTTATGCGGACACGTGCGCATCGTGCGGAGGTCTCCTCACAATAAAGATGGACCTTGAACCGCTGAAAAATATGAGACCGAAGGATCTTCACAAGACGCCGATAGGCGTCTGGCGCTACGCGCCGTTCTTACCTGCCGACCCGATGAAGAAAGTTTCGATACATGAAGGCGGGACGCCGCTGTACGATTGTTCTGCGTTAGGGAACGAAATAGGGATAAAAGATCTGCATGTGAAATACGACGGCGCGAACCCGACGGGATCGTTCAAGGACCGCGGCATGACCGTCGGCGTGTCGCATGCATCGGAGATAGGAGCAAAAGTGGTCGGCTGCGCCTCAACGGGCAACACATCCGCGTCATTGGCCGCGTACGCCGCGAAAGCAGGGATGAGATGCGCGGTGTTCCTGCCGTCAGGAAAAGTTGCCGCAGGCAAACTTGCGCAGGCCATGTTCTTCGGCGCGAAAGTGATATCAGTGGACGGGAACTTCGACGAGGCGCTGAACATAGCAAGAAAATTGTCCGAAGAGCGTTCGCTTTATCTTCTGAACTCAATAAATCCGTACCGTCCCGAAGGGCAAAAGACCGTTCTCTTCGAGATAATGGACCAATTGTCGTATAACGTTCCCGACCGCATAATACTGCCTGTGGGCAACGCGGGGAACATATCGGCGGTGCACAAAGCGCTCGTCGAGCTGGAAGAGATAGGATGGATAACCGAGATACCGATGCTCACCGGGATACAGGCGGAGGGCGCGATGCCAATCGTGAAAGCGTTCGCATCCGGGAAGAAGGATTTCATTCCCGAGGAACATCCCGAAACGGTGGCAACGGCAATAAGGATAGGCAACCCGATAAGCGGAAGGAAGGCGCTGAAGGCGATATACAGCACAGGCGGGTGTTCAGTTTCGGTGACAGACGCCGAGATAATAGATGCGCAGAAGCTTCTGGGAAGAACGGAAGGGATAGGCGTGGAGCCGGCCAGCGCAGCGTCGGTGGCAGGCGCGAAGAAGCTTGTTGATTCTGGAATAATTGACAGAAATGAGAAGGTCGTTTGCATATGCACCGGCAACGCTCTGAAAGATCCTGATACGATAATATCATCGTGCGCCCCGCCGGTCAGATGCTCGAAGGACATGGACGAGATAAGGAAGATACTGTCGCAGTGATCAGAAATCAAGAAGATCGGTCTGACGCTCCGCGCCTCCGTTATCCTTCCCGTCATTCTCTTTTCTGTCGCCGCTCATGCGGTCCTTCCATATGCGGCCGCCGCTGTCGCCGGAATATCCGACCTGTTCCTTCAGGCTTTTTGCCAATGACATGCCTATCCTGGGCAAAGATGCGATATTGTTCACGTCGGCGTCGGCGATGTCCTGTCTTTTCTGTATCCCGGCGTTGTACAGAGTGCGCGCTCTGGACCTTCCGATACCTTTGAACGAGACGAGGTCGGTGAGCTCGCTTTTGATGCCGTACCTTACGCGGGTGAGCAGCGGTCTGAGTCTTTTTGAGCATTCCGGCCTGAAGATGACCGAAAGTTCGTTCATGGCGTGCAGTATCCACTCCATTGTGTCGACCCTCGCCCTTATGTCGCCCGGTCCTATCGCCAATACATTGGTGATCGTCTCCTCGTCCACTTCGTTGATCCAATTGAGCAGCAGATATGCCACCTTGAGGTCCGAGAGAAAGTAAGAGTACTCCGAAACGTCGTCCGGCTCGTCCACGAGGAAATACCCTTCGTGGTCGTCGATCAGCTCTTTTAACGTATCGGAATCGGACTTCTTCGGATAAAGGCCCAGAATATCCGGTGTTGACGCTACCGCGTGCAGTATCGCCAGATCGGGCGTCGTGTCTTTCATCCTGCGTATCGAGTCCCTCAGGATGATAGCGGACTCCGGGTCTATGTACAGATCGGAAACACGTTTCCCGAAAGGCGTGGCCGTCAGTCCTTCATCATTTTCGGCCATGCCTTCGGAGACGAGGTGCGCTACCGCCCTTTCAACCACGTCCTCAACTCCGTACAGCTCGGACTGATGGCCGAAGAACGTTGACCTGAGGAAATCTACAATATCTGATTCAGAGGATGCGTCCTCCGTTGCTATCAGCCCCAGTATATGCGACCGCAGCGTCGCCTCGTTCCCTAATTTTGATATTACGTCCTCGCTCTCCGCCGATAAGTAATCTTTGATGATGTGCCGCTTGTCGTATTCCGTTTTCGCGATTATTATCGCCTCGCCGTGCGTGTCGTACCGCGGACGCCCCGCGCGTCCGCACATCTGCTTAACTTCCATGACCGATATCGGCGTGTACCCCATGTTGGATTCGTAACGCTTCGTGTCGCGTACGATGACACGCCTCGCGGGAAGATTGATGCCGGCGGCCAGTGTCGGTGTCGCCACAATACATTTTATCCGTCCGTTCCTGAACTCATCTTCTACAAAGCGCCGCTGCTGGTATGTCAGCCCCGCGTTGTGGAACGCCATCCCGCATTTTGCGCATGAGGCAAGTTTTTTTCCGAGGGACGTCGTCTCGCTCTCCCCTTCCAGTATCGATATCTCATCCTCGGAAAGATCGGGTGACGTAAGTTTTCCCATATTCTTCGAATAGTTCACGGCAAGCGATTCAGCCGAGCGGCGCGTGTTAACGAACAAAAGACACTGACCGCCGTCGTCCACGGTATCTTTGATCAAAGACCATATCTCATCCTTCCCGCCGTCCATCGTAACGACGTCGAATTCATCAAACGTTATCTCATCGTTAAAGTAAACGCCTTCTTTCAGCGGTATGGGACGCCAGCCGCTTGTCACAAGGTCGGCGTTCAGCCATTCCGCCATATCGCGCGAGTTGGATATCGTCGCCGATAATGCGATGATCTGCATACCGGCGTTTCGGCGCATCATCTTTGTTAACGCAACTTCAAGTGTTGGCCCTCTCGTCGGATCGTGCATCAGATGTATCTCGTCCGCAACGACGAGACCGACGTCGCTCATCCATTGGCTTCTGTGCCTGAGCAGCGAATCAGCTTTCTCCGATGTGGCGACGACGATGTCGGCGGTGCTCATCCATTTGTCCTCGGAATCAAGGTCGCCGGTGCTCATCACCACTTTGAACCCGAGATGTGAGAATTTTTCCAGATCGTCGCGTTTTTCGGCGGCCAGCGCCTTCAGAGGGACGATGTACAGGACCTTCCTTCTTTCGATGAGCACCGTCTTTAAAGCAGTGACGTATCCTACGAGCGACTTACCGCTGGCCGTCGGTACCGCAACGACAACGTTCCGTCCGTCAAGCGCCCTCGGGAGGGCGTCCGCCTGCGGGGGATATAACTCGGTATAACCTTCTGCGCGGAGCGCGTCAGCAATATCGTCAGGAAGGTCCAGTTCGTCCGTTCTCATCGGTATGGCAGATGCATTCAATCTTTTAACGTCTTTCCGATGACGTCCCGCGGACACATCTTTTCCCTGAGGTTCTCACGCGCTCCCTTTTTAAAGCGTATAAGAGAATATCTTTTATAGAGGTTCATTCATCCCAAAGTTGCGGGTATATATGACGGAAGAAAATAAGACCGCAGCACCGTTGGACGAGTGGATCGAGGAACAGAGTTTCAACTCGACCGCCGACATCATCGTGCCCGGCACGATGGCGGACAAGGTCATAGGTCAGGACAAGGCGGTCGAGGTGATAAAGAAGGCGGCATCGCAGAAAAGACATGTGATGCTCATCGGCGAGCCCGGTACCGGAAAGTCGATGCTTGCCAATTCTATGGTCGAGTTCCTTCCCAAAAGCGAACTGCAGGACGTTATATCATATCATAATCCCGAGGACGTGAACGAGCCGCTGATACGCGTGCTCCCCGCGGGCCGCGGGAAGCAGATCGTCGCCGAGCAGAAGGCGATGGCGGCGGCGCAGAAGCTCCAGAAGAACAAATCGATGTTCACCCTGATGGGGGCGATCGTGCTGCTGGGCCTGTTAGGCTTCTTCATCTACGGAGAGGCCGGCGTAACACTGCTTTTGGTGGCATTGCTGGCGTGCGTGCTCATATTCCTTATAATGAGGACGCCCGGCCAGAGGCAGGAGATCATGATCGTTCCTAAATTACTGATAGGGCATGACGAGGGCGATATGCCGCCCTTCATCGACGCGACGGGATCGCACGCCGGTTCTTTGCTCGGGGACGTGAGGCACGACCCGTTCCAGAGCGGCGGCCTTGAGACGCCGTCGCATGACCGTCTGGAAGCGGGCGCGGTGCACAAGGCATCAAAAGGCGTTCTTTTCATCGATGAGATAAACGTCCTCAGGATGGAGTCCCAGCAGTCGCTCCTCACCGCGATGCAGGAAGGGAAGATGTCAATAACCGGGCAGAGCGAGAGGTCCTCGGGCGCGCTCGTGAAGAGCGAGCCGGTACCGTGCGATTTCATATTGGTATGCGCCGGTAACGTGGACGCCATAAACGGGATGCATCCCGCTTTGAGATCAAGGATAAGAGGGTACGGTTACGAGGTGTACATGCGCAACTCCATGGAGGACACCGACGAGAACAGAAAGAAGGTCGTAAGGTTCGTGGCGCAGGAAGTGATGAAGGACGGCAAGATACCTCACTTCGATAAGTACGCGGTGGCCGAGATATTAAGAGAGGCGCAGCGCAGGGCCGGAAAGAAGAATGAGCTTACGTTAAGGATGAGAGAGCTCGGCGGCCTGATACGTGTGGCCGGCGACGTCGCGGTCGCAAAAAAAGCAAAGCTGGTCACAAAGGCGGACGTCATCGATGCGAAAAGGACAGCGCGCAGCCTTGAACAGCAGATCGCCGACAGATATATCGAGTCACACAAGTCATACGAGATGTTCAGGACAGAGGGTGCCGAAGTAGGCGCGGTCAACGGACTCGCGGCGCTGAACGCAAGCTCCAACATGGCCGAGTACTCAGGCATCGTGTTACCGATAGTTGCCGAGGTGGCGCCGTCGCAATCAAAAAAGGGAACGATAGTGGCAACCGGTCAGTTAGGCACAATAGCGAAGGAAGCGGTCGACAATATATCCGCTGTCATTAAAAAGTACACGATGACCGATATTTCGGAACGCGATATACACATACAGTTCATAGGCACGTATGACGGCGTGGAAGGTGACAGCGCATCGATAACGATAGCAACTGCCGTGATATCAGCAATGGAGGACATACCGATAGACCAGACGATGGCCATGACCGGAAGCCTGAGTGTCAGAGGCAAGGTATTGCCGATAGGCGGCGTTACCGCCAAGCTGGAGGCGGCGGCCCAGGCAGGGATAAAGAAAGTGCTTATACCGAAGGAGAACGGCAAGGACGTGATGATCGAAACGAGATATTACGATATGATCGACATCGTCACCGTCGAGAATCTGAGGGACGTGCTCGAACATGCGCTTATAGATTGCGAGAAGAAGGAGCAGTATCTGAAGAAACTGCTCCCTATCACGTCAGAGGGAAGGTCCACAGCAAAAAAACTGGACAGACCGCCGATGGGCGACGCGGTCGCGAAGCCGGTGCCTCAGTAAAATCTTTTTATTGATATCACATCTTCACCGAAGGATATAACATGCCGGAAGTTCGCAGACACGAGAACGATTCCCTGATGATAGGGAGATTCCAGCCGTTCCATAACGGTCATCTGGAAGTGATACGCAAAGTATCCAAGGCATCGGGGAACCTTACCATAGGTATAGGAAGCGCCCAATATTCGCACACTCTCAACAACCCGTTCACCGCCGGCGAGCGTTACAGGATGATATCCGATTCGCTGAAGGACGCGAAGATAACGAACGCGTACATCGTTCCGATGGAGGACCTCAACAGATATTCGGTGTGGGTGTCGCACGTGGTGTCGATGTCGCCGCCGTTCTCTGTTGTTTACTCCAATAACACGTTAACCAGGCGCCTTTTCTACGAGGCCGGATACGAGATCAAGGATTCACCGCTTTACAACCGTCCCGAATATTCCGGAACGGAAGTGAGAAAGCGCATGCTGATGGACGAGGACTGGAGATCATTAGTTCCGAAGGCGGTGGCCGACGTGATCGACGATATAGACGGCATCGGCCGCATAAAGGGGCTGAAGGATGACGTCCGATGATATCGCCGAGAGCGTGAAAGAGCTTTCCGCAGTCCTCATCAAAAAAGGAATGACGTTATCGTTAGCCGAATCATGCACCGGCGGAATGATATCATCGCTTCTCACGGATATCCCGGGCGCATCTGAATTTTTCATGGGATCTGCGGTCACATATTCGAACGATTCGAAGAACAGGATACTTAACG
>JGI24702J35022_10002623_pt1 | contig 10914 bp, 9 predicted proteins | sample TergutTh196P4_FD_35022 | JGI IMG/M metagenome (IMG submission 35022)
CCCCGATGGAGTAGCGATGCAGACAATATCAATATCTGTATCCGACATAAAGGAAGCTAAACTGTCGTAACCTGTACCGCCATGTTTTAAGCAAAAATCGGCAGCCTTGCCCGGAATGATATCATACCCTGCAGCAAAACGGCAACCGTTCAGTTCCTGTATTGCCTTTACGTGAAATTCGGCGATCATCCCCAAGCCGAGAATGCCGAAGCCGACGGTGTTTTTGATTGTCTCATTCATATCAATTTGGGTTTTATTTATCCCTTTTTTTCAATCCTACTTTGTGTCCTGCCACAGCATAATACAGGATGAACAGATAACACGGGATAAATAACCCGTATGCCCTTTGGAAATCACCGGCAGTAGCCGTTTGGCCTGCGGGTATAATTGCATCAAGGATTAATCCGAAAACAAGCGGTAGAATAGCGCCGCCTACTATGGCTACTACCAACATGGATGCTCCCGATTTGGTAAATTTACCAAGCTTGTTGATGGTGATCGCCCAGATAGAACCCCACATAATGGAATGTGCAAAACCCAAACCCGATAAAAAATAAATAGCAATTTTGGCTGGGGTCGAGACCAACAAAATCGAAGAAGCCAAAGCAATCAATAAAAACAAGATCATTGCTTTGTTTTGTGGTATCCATTGCAATACAAAAATACTTACAATGTATCCCGTTATCATTCCCAATGGCCCGAAAGCCGAGTACTGTTCAGGATTGTCCATGCCAATTGTTTTGGCAAAATCAATAACCGAAGCCATGGGCAATGTTTCTACACCTACATAGATGAACAATGCTATGGTTCCGAGAATGAGATGCGGGATTTGCCAGACCGATGTTTTCCGGTTAACAGCAAGAACAGCCTCATCATTGGTGTCTTCGGCTATTTCGCTTTCACCTTCAGCCGTTATTTCCGGCAAAGAAATGAAAGACATCAACAAGGCAAAAAGAGCGATGATTCCGGCTGCAATACCGAATGGAATAGCAGCTTTTGTAATGTCGGGCTGTTTGACATTAATGAAAAGGCTCAAAAATATGGGACCCAGATACCATGCAGATTGGTTCATGACCCCCATTGCACAAAGCCGTTGAGCCGCCCTTTCAATCGGACCGCAAATAGTGACGTATGGATTAATCGTGGTTTGTAACAAGGTATTGCCCATTCCTCCAATAAATGCTGCTACAAGAAACATATAAAATCCTGACATTGACGAACCCATTTTTGCCGAAGGGATGAACAAAAGCATACCCAAACTCATAATTGAAAGGGAAAGAATGAGCGATTTCTTATATCCTATCTTTTTTATTACCAGCCCGGATGGGCCGCCAAATATAAGAAAGGCCGAAAAAGTGGCTGTCAATACCAGATACGACATCCCTTTACTCAGGTTAAAGGTTTCTTCTAATATGGGCACCATAATACCATTGATTCCCACTCCGAACCCGATGACGAAAAAAGCGATCCCGATAATAATTAACGGAAACAAAAATTTATTTTTGATTTTTGGCATGATGTTTTGATTTTTAATTTATTGTTTTTGATTTAGTTACGGTGAAATTTGATTAATCCTTCCATTGGGTTGGATATGATATTTTCTGTTTCCATACCGAACTCGGCAGCTACTTCATCGCCCTGCATGAAACCCAAAAAGTCTATATAATCGGTAATCTTTACGCCATTGTAAAGACACAAACTGGTATTTGTTCCCAGAATAGCAACAAAACGGGGACTGCAGCCAAGTAATGCACACGCTGATCCCAACAAATCTATTTCTGCTGCAATGCTTGCATTAGGGAAAACAGGATGAGAAGCGTCTCTGATTTTTCCGGCATGGTCTGCCATACACCAGATTGTTGTCGAGGAACCGCTGTCTGCAATTAAAATCATGATTTCATTTGTGATTAAGGTTTTATGATTCCTTCTGTGAATGTATCATGTAAATTTTTACCATATTGATTTAACAAAAAACACGAGACAAAGATAAAAAAATAATCACATGAAATATATTTTGCCGAAATACATTCAATTAATTACTCCTGATCCCACAAGTTCGCAACCACTGTACCATGCGGCAAACTGTCCTGGCGTTATTCCGCGCTGAGGATGGTCGAACAGGATATACATACCTTCGGGCAAGCGGAAAACTGTGGCATCCTGTAACGGTTGCCGGTAACGTACCCGCACTGACATCCGGCGATCGTCACCCGGTTGTATTTCCAGGTCGTGACGAACCCAGTGGATATCTGCTGCATCTACAAACAGAGCAGAATGGTACAAGCCCGGATGATGGTCCCCCTGTCCGGCGTATACAATGTTATTTTCCACATCAATTCCGATGACAAATAATGGCTCGGCCATGCCTCCCACATTCAACCCCTTGCGTTGTCCGATGGTAAAGAAGTGCGCACCGTGATGTTTACCTACCGTCCTGCCATGTGCAGGGTGAAAATGGTAGGGCATTGCAAGCGTTTTTAGTTTCTCATAAAAACATTTTTGATGTTTGATTGTCTTTTTCGGGCTAAAGGTTTTTGATGTTTGATTGATGTCATTTTTTTCCGAAAAACCATCATAATTGGCAGGAATTTCTATGATGACGCCATCTTTAACTTCGAGTTTTTGTTGTAGAAAAACCGGTAAGTCAACCTTCCCTACGAAACATATTCCCTGCGAATCCTTCCTGCGGGCAGTAGCCAAACCGTTTTCATCAGCAATGCGTCGCACTTCCGATTTTATCAAATGGCCAATGGGGAACAGCGCTGTTGCCAATTGTTGCTGCGACAGTTGACACAGAAAATAACTCTGGTCCTTCCCCGAATCAACGCCTGCCAGTAGCCGGTGAGTTTCTATGCCATTGACGGTTATGGTTTCCTTGCGGCAATAATGCCCGGTGGCTACATAACTTGCCCCGCGATCGAAAGCAGCATGAGCAAACATATCAAACTTGATTTCGCGATTGCACAATACATCGGGGTTTGGCGTTCGGCCACAACGATATTCCTCGAACATATAATTGATCACACGTTCGTGGTACGAATCGCTCAGGTCAACCACTTCAAAGGGTATGTCGAGCTTTCGGGCAACCAATTGCGCAAAAATGATGTCGTCCTCCCATGGGCAGTCGCCTGAAAGTGTTCCCGCAGTTTCGCGCCAGTTGATCATAAACAATCCCAACAGATCATATCCCTGTTGTTTCAACAGCCAGGCCGCCACGCTCGAATCAACGCCTCCTGATAAACCTATCGCTATTTTTCCTTTCAATTTTCCTTTCAAAGTATGCTTTAATATATGAAGATGTAAAGTTAGTTGAAAAATTGAAAAAAATGTTATAATTTTGTCTTTTCTTTTAATCAATGAATCTTTAATGCAAAAATAAAATCAAAAAAAATGGAAATAGATAAACTCAAACAAATTGCGCTGGATTTACAAGCGAAAATTGAAGCGGGAATAAAGAAAGATGGACTTGAAATTCGATGTCTTCCTACGTTCATTACTCCGAAAACGACCGATATTAACGGACAAACCGTAGTTCTTGACTTGGGTGGCACCAACTACCGTATGGCACGGATAGATTTTGTGAATGGAAATCCGACAATCTTTCCCAAAGATGGCTGGAAACGCGATTTATCGGAAATGAAAAAAGAAGGCTACACCGAGAATGAACTGTATGAAGCGCAAGCCAGTCCGTTTGCTGAACTTAAAATCGAAAACGCAGAAAATACCCCTGTAGGGTATTGTTTTTCGTATCCCGCAGCGGCGTTACCCAAAGGTGATGCTAAACTGTTGTATTGGAGAAAAGGCGTAAACATCAAGGAAATGGTGGAAAAACCTGTGGGCGAACCGTTGTTGAATTACTTTAGAGAAAAGAAACAACTGAATTTCAATGGTATCAAAGTAATTAACGACACAGTGGCCAGTCTTTTTGCAGGACTTACAAAATCCGGTTACGATGCATACATCGGACTGATTGTAGGCACGGGTACCAACATGGCAGCGCTGATGCGCACGGACAAAATTGAAAAATTGACTGATGCCGAAAAAGAAGGAATGGGCAATTATATTCCCATCAATTTGGAATCAGGAAATTTTCACCCGCAACATCTTACCGAATATGATGAAATAGTGGACGAAAACTCCGGCAGCAGAGGGGAACAACGATTCGAAAAAGCCATATCGGGAATGTATTTGGGCGAAATATTTAAAGCCATCTATCCCAATGACGAATTTGAAGAAAAATTTGATGCCCAAACGATTACTACCATGTTGAGCTATCCTTCGATTTATAAAGATGAATACGTGAAGACTGCACAATGGATTTACGAACGCTCGGCGCAATTAGTTGCTGCTGCCCTTACGGGATTGACCCTCGTTCTTTTGTCACATGACGAAACAATTAAAAAGGTGTTGCTTACGGCAGAAGGCAGCCTGTTCTGGAGCAAAAACCGAAAAGGAAAAAGTTATGCAGAAATGGTGGAAGAAGAATTGCACAACCTGTTGAGCAGTTTTGGATACAAAAACGTATGCGTGGAACTGCTTCAAATGGAGAATGCCAATCTCATTGGAACAGCAATTGCAGCGTTGTCGTAGGGCTTTTATAGTTTAGAGTGTAGAGATTAGAGAGTAGTGGGCGCAACCGAATTGACAAAACTAAACTTTAATATCTACACTCTATATTGTAATATTGAGTGTATGTAATCTACTGTACCAAAAGAATAGTAAAACCTAACAAAAAAAAGCCCCGCTTGCGGCCAGCGAGCGGGGTTGAAGTGAGGAATAACTCCTCAGAAAAGTAAAGTATGAAAGTGTAATTTTACGAAGCAAAGATATAACATTGAAATTAATTTTAAAATTTTTTTTGATGAACGTATCATCTTTGTTGACGAACTATCGGTTTTTTTTGAAGAGACACGAAGATTTGAATGAAGACTTATACGAATTTCCAACTTTTTAGCTCCTTACGAAGTCAAATATAACAGATAATAATGGTTCAGCGTATAAACATGATTTTAGTAACATTTTTCTTGGAACCATCATCATTAGTACAAAAGACCAAATAAACGCCGGTTGCTACTCTTCTGCCCTGTTGGTTGCGACCATTCCACACGGCTTGCCCGCCCAATGTCCGGGTTTGATATACTAAATTGCCTGCAATGTCGGTGATTTTTACATCAGCATCCTTGATTAATCCCGTGATGGTTATCTCGCCCTGATATTCGGGGCGAACGGGATTAGGAAATGCGTACACATTGCCGAAATCGATGCCACTCGATACGGCATCGCTACGGTAAGCCACAATGCCATACTCGGTGGCGAAATATACTTCACCTGTCCGTTCGTTGATGGAAATATCGTGTACTTTGTTGGAAAACAGAGGACTATTGTCTACCGTGAAGTGTCTCAGCTCGCTCTTATTGTCTTCGTCAAACAGGAAAACGCCGCCGGTTTCAGTCCCGAACCATTTGCGATATGCCCCATCGATGGCTACTGACAGTACATTTTCAGATCCGAGCACGTAATACAGGCGGTTGGGTTCGTCGGTTCCGGTGCGGGTAGGATGGATACCTTCAGTGCCTTTATCCTCTAAAATAACCGACGGGTCTTTGTAATATAAAGGGCCTCTCGCAGTAGCCACCCAGATAACCCCGTCGGGTGTATTGGCTATACGGTTACTCTTGCGAATCGGAGAAGAACCGTCATAGGGATAGAATGAATGGTATGCCCCATTTTGTCCCTGTTCTGACACCGTTTTACTAAAAACCAGCAATCCATTGTCTCCCAGTGTTGTCCATATTTGTCCGTAATTGTCACCTGTAAGCCGTCCCATATTCGATGTGCTTTGCCATGATAGTGTTTTCCATTGATCGTTGGTATTCAACAGGCTGACTTTTTTGTCGTTACTCACCCAGAGTTTGTGGTCTGTATCTATCAGTAAACCTCCGCACAGTATATTTCCTGAATAATCGGGAACCAGCGTACTGTTGCTTTCTGAATAATGTGTCTTCAGTACACCATTATCAAAAACATATAATCCCCCTCCCCACGAGGTTACAAAATATTTAGCCGGTTGATTTTCAAACACGTCCACGTCGGTAAAATCATATATACCCTGCGGTGTGATGCTTTTCCATTCATTGGCATAAAAAGTATGTATTTCACCCGGCCGGTTCAACGGTTGCCCGTTTTCATTCATTCCCCCGCCGACCACCAGCAACCGGTCGGCTTTGAAACGCAATGATGCCGCATGGTTGGATGTGGGGCCATTGGGCAAGTAAAAAGAAATATCGCCTGCAGACTTCCATTGTACCAAACCCTGCCGGTTGTCGGCAATCCAAAACGCTCCATCGTTATCCGACGTTGCGTCGAAGGCAACAACTGACAGGTCATTGTACGATTGTATGGAATTTTTCAACTGATTAGTAGCTGTACTGTATATAAAAATGCCGTTTGAAGTACTGACCAACAAGTTATTTTCCGAAATGGTCAACCGTTGAACTTTATCAACTGCATGAGGTAAATTTAGTGATTCCCACCTAATCCCGTCGAAAACAAAAATATGGTTATCCTTGTCGCATACATACAAATTATTATTTGCTGAAACGATTTGAATCCATGTTCCTTCCTGTGCACCGTCCACTTTTTCCCAGTAATAAAAATCTTTCAGAAAACCGCTTTGGCTGTCGGCCTTTTTAAGTCCCTGGCCAGTTACAGCATAGAAGTAGTCGTTGTATTCCGTCATGGAAAAAACCTCAACAGGATTCCCATTGTCCCCAATAATGTAATCGTCATAAATTTGCCGCAACTGTATATCGACCACTACAATACCAAATGAACAGGATAGATAGGCGTATTTTCCCCACACAAAAATATGGTTGATGCGTTTTTGGGTATAAATATCTTTCCGTTTGATGTCGGGGATGTTGTAGATGTTATTTCCTGCAATTATATCCAGATTGCCGTTGGCATAGCCTACCATAACGACGTCCATACCGGCTGCATAGTGCATGGCTGTCACGCCTGCATCGTTCAATCCGTTGATCTTTGTCAGTTTAGTGAGATTGTGGCTCGTCATATCGTAAATACATATTCCTACTCCATTGCTGCAAAAAACTTTTTTACCGGCAACAGCAACGGCTTCGGCAGTGTTCCACGAGAGGTGGTCGCGCCATGTGCCGACGGGAATCTGACCGATAATAAGCGACACTCGGGCGGTGAAGAAAAAGATGAACAGGAAACGTACTTTCATTTAATTATGAATTATGTCCTGAACTTGATTCAGGAATGAATTTCGGCACAATTTTAATAAAAAATTCTTATTCATCTGTATTTTTTTTATTTTTGTGCAATTATTGATAGAAGATAAATGATAGATCAATACATCACACGCGGATGCCTTAAAAAACCTGTTGAAAACGTCGAAGAAGACAAATTTCAATATATTTGTCCTGGATGTAATAAGTTAAACGTGTTCAACTGGTTGGAAACCATACCCGACAATGATTTTGCCGGAAACCTGGTGGAAGTTCGTTTCAAAAATACGCGAAAGGGATATTATATCAACAATACCGGACTGCCGTTGATCAAAGGCGATGTAGTAGCCGTGGAGGGATCGCCGGGGCACGATGTGGGTATTGTGTCGCTTGCCGGCGAATTGACAGCTTTGCAAATGAAGCGATTTAACGTACCGGACAGCAATTTGAAAAAGATATATCGCAAGGCCAAACCTAATGATATAGAAAAGTGGTTTCAGGCTATAGAAAAGGAACCGGAAACAATACGCATGGCACGACAGATCGCAACAAATCTGGAATTGGACATGAAAATCAGCGATGTAGAATTTCAGGGCGATAAAACCAAAGCCATCTTTTATTACATTTCGGACGAGCGGGTTGATTTCAGGCAGTTAATCAAGGAATATGCCGACTATTTCAAGGTGCGTATCGAGATGAAGCAGATTGGCGCCCGGCAAGAGGCCGGCAAGGTGGGCGGTATTGGTACCTGTGGACGGGAGCTTTGCTGTGCGTCGTGGATGTCGGCGTTTGCATCAGTATCTACCAGCGCTGCACGTTACCAGGAAGTGTCGCTCAATCCGCAAAAACTTGCGGGGCAATGCGGTAAACTCAAATGCTGCCTTAATTACGAACTGAAATGCTATATCGAAGCTCAAACTGATTTTCCCGATATTTCAAAGCCATTGGAAACAGAGCAGGGTAAGGCATACCACAGTAAAACGGACGTGTATCGCAGAATCATGTGGTTTTCGTTCGAAAAGGATAATGAAAATGCTGCTTTTATTCCGTTGGATGTGGATGTGGTCAAAGAAATCATCCGGCTCAACCAGCAGGGGATATTGGTAAAAGACTTGTTAACAAATAGCGGGATACGAGTAAAAGAACCGGTAATCAACTACCAAAACGCTGTTGGAGAGGACAGCATCAACCGTTTTGAAGAAAAACGGCGTAAAAAGAAAAAGAAATCCGGAAAAGACAACAGAGATAACAAAGTGAATAGGGAAGGAGAGGAACAAAAAGACCTCCGCAAACAGGTCGAAACTGCCGAAAACAAACCTCGCAATGACCATGATCGTCAACAATATAATCGTAATAAGAAGAATTAAGAATTAATATATAAGAGTTAATCAATGCCATTGAGTTTAGTTATTGACTTCGTCGAGGGCTGTGCCGTTCGATTATTCAGTGTCGTACTGTTGATGAGCATGGTTTTTACTGCCTGTGACCCGGGCAAAATATACGAAAACAACCTTGCTATTCCGTCTGAAGGCTGGCGACGTGCTGATCGTGTACGGTTCGAAGTGGAAATTACAGATACTATCCAGCCTTGCAACATATATGTTAATGTACGAAATAACAGTAATTATAAATATATGGATTTTTGGCTGTTTATTGATGTACACTCGCCAACTGGCATGGTGGCGTGCGACACTGTAAATATCATCTTGGCCGACCATCGTGGCAAATGGTTGGGACATGGCCTTGGCAGTAAGTTTGATACTCGGTTGGTTTTCCGTAAAAATCTGCGGTTTCCGGTTTCCGGGAAATATATTTTCGAATACGAACAGGCCATGCGAGAAGAACTGCTGTCAGGGATAGAAGATATAGGATTAAGAATTGAAAAACATATTATCAAATGAATATTTCTAAGAATAAAGTAGTATCATTGTCTTACGAACTTCGTCTGGATGGTAAGGACGGTGAAATCATCGAAACCGTAGACGCCAATAACCCATTGATGTTTATATTCGGGACAAACAGTTTAGTTCCTGGTTTTGAGCGCAATATCGAAAATAAGAAAACCGGCGATTATTTTGAGTTTCTGCTTGGCTGTGAAGAAGCATACGGCCCTGCACTCGAAGAAGCAGTTGTGGAAATACCTGTAACAGCGTTTGTTGTGGATGGCGAAATCGATCATGATGTATTGTTCGAAGGTAACGCCATACCAATGACCGATTCGAACGGCAATCGTATGAACGGCGTAGTGGTCGAAGTAAAGGGCGACAAAGTTGTCATGGACTTCAATCACCCGCTTGCCGGCGACGACCTGTTTTTCTCGGGAACAGTTGTTGACGTCCGCAAAGCCACAGACGAGGAACTGCAATGTGGGCGTGTCTACGCTACTTGCTCATCGGGAGGTTGTAGCGGTTGCGGCGGCGGGTGCAATTAAGATTATATGCTCAACCATATTAAAATAGAGAATGTTCTGTTCCTTGATATTGAAACAGTTTCTCAATATCCTGATTTCAAGTGTTTGGATGAAACCACACAGCAGTTGTGGAATCTGAAAGCAGCGACTCTGTGCAAGGAGGGACAAACACCTGACGGCATATACGAAAGGGCAGGGATTTATGCCGAGTTTGGCAAAATCATTTGTATTTCCGTTGGATTTGTCTATCAAACAGATGATGGACAATTGGCTTTCCGCTTGAAATCATGTTTTAGCGACGATGAACCGGAGTTGTTGAAAGATTTTTCGGAAGTACTCATTCGTTTCGGAAAACAACACGCCAATATGTTTTTATGCGCACACAACGGCAAGGAATTTGATTTTCCTTATATTGCGCGGCGTATGTTGATCAATGGCATTGGTTTGCCGGATCGATTAGATGTGGCCGGCAAAAAACCATGGGAAGTACCTTTCCTCGACACAATGGAACTATGGCGGTTTGGTGATTACAAAAGTTACACTTCGTTGAAGGTATTAACACATGTTTTTGGTATTCCTTCGCCCAAGGACGATATTGACGGAAGCCAGGTAGCAAGCGTCTACTGGGGGGAAAAAAACTTGCTCAGAATTGTTCGCTATTGCGAGAAGGATGTGGTGGCAATAGCACAATTGCTGCTTCGCTACAAGGGATTGAAACCGATTGATCCGAAAAATGTCAGTTCTGCAACAAAATTTACCGACACTGCTTATTCCTCATAAAACTGCTGCAACAAATGCCTGTAGGATGAAAATATCTTCGATTTAGACAGAAAACCGATATATTTCCCATTTTCAACCACCGGTAAATTCCAGGCGCCGGTTTTTTCAAATTTATCCATCACCGATTCCATCGTTTCGTTCAATTCGATCATTGCAGGTACGGGAGTGACTAATTCTGATATAAAAATGTTCCTGTACTGGTCGGGTTGGAAGATGATGTTGCGGATATTGTCTAACATTACGACGCCGATAAATTTTGAATTGCTGTCGATCACAGGGTAAGCGTTGCGTTTCGATTTGGAAATAATTCTCACCAAGTCGCCCAGGTTTTGCTCGGGTCGAATGGTATAAAAATCCATTTCAATGAGTTTGTTGGTTTTAAGTAGTGTGAGTATTGCTTTATCCTTGTCGTGAGTGATGAGTTCGCCGCGTTTGGCTAATCGGCTGGTGTAGATGGAATGTGGTTCGAAATAA
>JGI24702J35022_10002624_pt1 | contig 10913 bp, 7 predicted proteins | sample TergutTh196P4_FD_35022 | JGI IMG/M metagenome (IMG submission 35022)
CCCGCCGGTAGGGTTGTCGCGGAATTCCACGAGGTCAGCAACGGTGGCAAGCACAGCATTCTGCAGTTCCAGCACTTCTTCGGTCTTTTCCTGTATCATGGCTTTCAAGTTTTCCGCATTTTTTCTCAGTTCTGCCTGACTCGCCCGCAATTCTTTTGTTTTACGGACAATCAACAGCTGATTTTCGATGCGTTTCAGAAGCAGCGGAGCTGAAAAAGGTTTTGACACATAATCCACCGCCCCAAGATCAAAGCCCTCACGTTCACTGTTTACATCGCTTTTCGCTGTGAGAAAAATCACCGGGATGTCAGCAAAACGTTCATCGGCGTGTAACTTTTTTATTGCCGCATAACCATTCATCTCCGGCATACCAATGTCCAAAAGGATCAAATCAGGAAGAATATTTTCAAGGATTTCAAAAAGCTTTACGGCGGATTCCGCAGGAAATACCTCATAAAATGTTTTGAGCATATTCCTGCCTTGATCCAGATTAGCAATGTTGTCGTCCACCAGGATAATTCTGTTTCTATTGCCGATAGTATACATTTCACACCTTCTTACTAGATTTCAGAAAGTTTTTCTGTAATTTGTTTGAAATTCGTCAGCTTCACGTTCTCCCGGAGCCAATCTACAAGTCCTCCGTCAGCTTGATATTGATAGCGATCAATCTCCGCCATTGCCGCCTCCACGCCGTCCATATCATACACTTTGCAGGCTGTGAGAATTTTTGACAGCGTTTCGCCGTCCGGCTTGTCTTTTTTGGGTTTTGTGTTTTCTGTATTCATCATAGAGAACATATCTTCAATATCGTGGACGAGCTTCCAGGCGGCGTCAAGGAATGTCGGGTTATGCTTGTCAACATATTTGAAATCGCCGGCTGTTGCAGCGTGTTCAAGACCTTCCGCAGAGTCGCCGAGCATGTCTGCGAAAATGCCGCGGCTCGATCCTTTTATGCCATGCACGGTAACAGCGTAATCCGCCAGCCCATCCTCGCTGACGTGTTCTATTGATTCAAGAAGGGGTCGGGTATTCATGGCGTATGAACGCAGGATTTGCAGATAGGTTTCCTTGTCGCCGCCAAAATGCGCCATGCCTTTGTTTATGTCCAATCCAGCGAAATCCGTATTCAATTTTCTTCTGTCAATCCTGCTCCTCCTGGATGCCGTCTTTCGCCTGTCCTGTTGCAAATACGGCAACAGCTGTCCGTCCATCTCCTTATTCCGTACCCAGCGACGGATCACCTCGTCAAGGCGGGAAATGTCAATGGGCTTTGAGAGAAACGCCTGGAAGCCTTTATGTAAAAACATTTCCTCGTTGCCCGCAAGGGCGTTGGCGGTTAAAGCGATGACCGGTATGTTTTTGGCGTAATCCGTACCAATATCTCGTATTGCCCGGATTGCTTCTATGCCGTCCATATCGGGCATCATATGATCCATGAAAACAGCATGATATGTAACCTCTTCGGCGCGGATAGCGTCTACAGCCTTCTGTCCGCCGTTCACGCAGTCAATGTGCATCTTATATGGCTTCAGCAAGCCTTTGGCGACATCCAGGTTTGTCGCATTGTCGTCCACAACAAGCACCCGCGCGTAAGGCAGGCTGATGCGCTTGCGCCGTAAATTCCGGTCACGCTTGCCGTCGGAATAACGGAAGTTCTTCAGGTTTTCTACAATCTCCGGGCTTATTGTTGATGCAGTCGCGAACTTCTGTTGAATCCTTACCACGAAAACGCTGCCTTTGCCGTATTCGCTTACTATAGTAACCGAACCGGCCATCATTTCGGCAAGTTTTTTCGTGATGGGAAGCCCAAGTCCGGTTCCCTCAATTGTACGGTTGAAACTCAAATCCAACTGCGTATAGTTGGAAAACATCCTGTTTATATCTTCAGACCGGATGCCCCGACCGGTATCCAGGACTTTGATAGTCAGCCAGACCATGTCGTTTTCCCGTACGCAGCGCATGGCGAGTTTCACCGTGCCTTCTTTTGTGTACTTGATGGCGTTTGACAGAAGGTTGTTCATTATCTGCTTTACTCTCAGTTCATCGCCGTAAAGGCGTGTGAACATGCCTTCACTTATCTCCAAGGTAAATTCGATGGGTTTTTCTCCAATACGCAGAATGTTTTGGGTAACGGCATCATTAATCAGGCTGGGAACGTCGTATTCAACCTCCACAAGCTCCAGCATGCCGGCTTCAATCTTGGAAATATCCAGAATATCGTTGACCGTGCTGAGGAGGGTTGAACCGGCGCTATAAATTTTTTCGAGATTTGACTGCGTTTCCTCATCTACCCCGTTATTTTCCAGGCTCAATTCGGACAAACCGATAACGGCGTTCAAAGGAGTGCGCATTTCATGACTCATCTTGGCTAAGAAATCGCTTTTAGCCCTGCTGGCTTTTTGCGCTGCTTCCAGCGCGTCTTCAATAAGATTGTCCCGTTGTTTGATCTCCAGCATCATTTTTTTATATTCGCGCAGATCTCTGATATACGCCGCAACGGCATAGCCTTTTTCATATTCGACGCGGACAAGCGTAACTTCTGTCGGCAATGGCGTACCGTCCTGTATTTGATGCATCCATTCAAAAACATGCTTGCCTTCATCAAAGGCTTTTTTGATGCATTTGATGGCCTTTTCACGGGAAAGCTGTCCGTCAGGCTGATATTCCGGCGAAAAATCATAAAATCGTTCACAACAATCCTTGTTACTCTTTGCCCCAAACAACCTGACCAGTTCTTCATTACAATCGAACATACTGTAATCAGTATTCCACAGGGTTACGCCGAGCGGGGTCGTATTCAATAAGAGATTAGCGCGTTCATGCGCTTCGCGGATTTTTTCAGCCTGCGCGCTGCGGTTTACCGCGTTGATCAGCAGCAGGCTCACCGAACGCAGGATGCTGATTTCGTCTTCCGTGAATGTGCGTTCCCGCCTGCAGTCATCAAGGGTGAAAAGGCCCCAAAATTCCTCCTGTAAAAACAACGGAATCATAACGATCGTTTGAATATCGTACGCCTTCAATAATGCCTGGTCTTCCCGCGGCCGTTCTGAAAGCGGACCGTTGATGTATTCGCCGCGTAAAAACATGTTTACCCATTCAGGTATATTCCTGTAAGGAATTTTTAAAGCAATAGGCGCCGCACACTCACGCCCGACGTCGCTGAGCCATTCATAGGCATGGATAAAACAATGTTCACCGTCTAGGGATTCGCTGCGCCAAATATGGACGCGATCAACGTCCGCGGAACGGCCCACAACTTCCATACTACTTATGAGAGAAGCTTCAATATTTTCCCCATCTCCGGCAAGCAGTATTTTCGCGGTTTGGTGCCCCGTGCGCAACAATGTGTCCCGCTGCTCGATTTCTTTCATCATTTTTTTATGTTCACGCAAGTCGCGCGTATATCCGGCAACGGCAAAACCGTCCCCATACGGGACGCGGACAAGCGTGGTCTCTGTCGGAATTAGTGTGCCGTCCGAGGTGCGATGCATCCATTCATACACATATCTGCCTTCCTCGAAGGCCTTTTTGAGATATTCGGCGGACTGTTCTTTCGACGCTTTCCCATCAGGCTGATATTCCGGGTGGCAGTCAAAATACCGGTTCATAAAATCTTGCCCGTCTTTCAGTTGGAAAAGCCTGAGAGATTCTTCATTGAAAGCAAATATCTCAAAATTGTTGTTCCATAAACGACAGGCAAGGGGCATCGCGTCCAGCAAAATCTTTGCGCGTTCGTTCTGCGTTTTAACGGTTTCGTTAAGCTTTTGCAGCGTCGTAAAAGGCCGCGCTATGAATTCAGACAGGACAATGGATGCCAAAACTCCCACGCCCAAAAAGAACAAGGCGGCGAATAATAGCCCGTGTTGTACGCCGGCTTTGGGACTTTCGTGCAAGGGAGCCGCCACAACAACGCGCCAGCCCAATAATGAGCCGGTAATGCGCTTGTAGAAACAAAGGCGCTCATTCCCTTCATACCGGTATGCGCCTGCGCCTTTCTCATTGGAAAGCGCTTCCCGCATGAATTCGCCGATTCCGCGCTCTTCTTCGCTTGCCGAACCAGGATTTTCTTCAACGTACTTGATATAATTGCGCTGATGTAAAACGAGTTCTTTTTCTCTATCTGCGATAATCGTACCTTCGCCGTCAATCATATAAATATTGCCGGTCTGCCAGAGCCTGTAGCCGGACAGCAAATCAGTAAACATCAAGCCGGGCACAGCCATAGCAAGAATCCTATCAGAACCCAACGGCGTATATATATTCATGATAAAGTCGCCTGTATCGGCGCAGGAGAACGGGCTGGAAATGGTCGTGAGGCCATTATAGGCCATTGCGATATGTTTACTGTGCGCAAGCATTATGTCAGCGCTGATGGGTATGCCGTAACTTGCGATGACGCCGTCCCGGTTGAAAACCGACTGTGAGATGCAGTCAGGGCAGGCGTCAACGTGGTTCTTCATGCTGTCCGACAACGCCTCATTTGAGCCGGTTCTCAGCAGATGCGCGGCCATAGTAGCGGCGCTTGATTTTATGAGTTGTATTTTATTGGAAAGTAAGCCTTCCGTTATTTCTACCGCAAATGCCATATCCTGCGTTAAGGCATCAGTGAGACCCCGGCTGGTAAATGACAGGCTTGTGAAGAAGTTTGCTGCAGTTACGGCAAAAACAACCAGCGTGATTGCCGCAAAGGCTTTGAGTCGCATCGCCATACAACTTCTCCTTTGCTATGCATCAATACCATGTTTCATGATGAATGGCGACACATGCTCTGAAGTGCGCGCAATCGGCGAAAGAGAACCCGGTAGGCTCTCTGTGCGGGAGGGCCGTTGTCCAGGCGGACAGCATCAAGCAGGTCGCGAAGCTCCTCTTCCGCTTCCGGCCATTGGGCAAGCAGCTTGTTCCGCTCGACGCGATCCGCCCGGACAAGCACCTTGCGCAAGCGCTCCGTATGCCGCTGCATAAGCACTTCCTGCGTTTTGCCATCCCTCAGTGCGGCGAGGCCGGATTCGATCGCCGCGCCATCGGCTTCACGCATCAATCTGCCAAGATACTGAAGCTGGCGACGGCGACCTTCGTGATCCCCGATTCGCCGCCATGTGTGCAAAGCTTCCAGCAAATCCGGCGTGAGGGGCAAATATTGCCATTGGCCCGGCGCAAGACGCGTCAATTCTTCCGCTATCTTCTGCAACGCAGCGCTGTCGCGTTTGCGTTGCGAGCGGCTTATCCAGCCGACGTTTTCTTCCGTTCTCTTCATACGATTATACACCTATTCCATATGCATTATATGCAAAAATAGGATTCCTTTTTTATGTGTATGCTCCCACTATTGCTAATATTTTTAGAAATTTAAAGCATTTCTTTACAAAATTGACAAACGCTTTATCTTCTTGAAAATTGCATATATGTTGGCGAATATACATACTCCTGAAGCGCAAGGATAACGCTTTTGCGGCTCCTTATCAACATTTTTATGTGGCAAGGTATTGGAATGTTTTTATATCCGTAAAGTCCACCGACCTGCACGACACTGCCGCCGGTTTGGGCGCAGCGCCGTTCCCGTCTTGCAGTCTATCCGCCGCAGTCTTAATATGCATGCATCCGTATGTGAATACTAACAAAATACTTTGCATTACAACAGAAAGGCCGGTTATAATCCATTCGATCTCATTCTAAAAAACCTCTAGACTTTCTGGCGTATTTACATCATGCACGATATATGAATAGTAACAACAAAAAAACAGGAACAATGTGCGCCACTCTTTCTCAACACCTCAAGGACAAGGCAGACAGGCAGGTGTTCCATGCGCCCTGAACCATCATGGGATTCCCTGGATTTTCGCGCCGGCGCGCCTTGAAAGGCTTTGCCGGATGACAGGTATGAACCGTACCTAAGCGGAGCAAAGAAAAGATATGTCAAAAATGATTTTTGTGGTGGATGACACTGGAACGGATCTGATCATCGCGGAAAATGCGTTGAAAAAAAACTACCGCGTGATAACGCTTTCGTCCGCACTAAATCTGTTTGAATTATTGAAAGAAGTTACGCCGGATTTGATTTTGCTGGACATCATAATGCCCGAGATGGACGGGTTTGATGCGCTCAGGGAGTTGAAATCCAAGGCGTTGTATGCGGACATTCCGGTTATTATGCTGACCTACCTGGCTGACGCTACGTTTGAAGCCAAAGCCCTTGAACTGGGGGCAGTGGATTTCATCTCAAAGCCGTTTTCCGAACCTGTACTGCTGAATCGCGTCAAAATCCATCTGGATATCAACGGGATGGTACGTGAACGGACGGCGCAGCTTGATCACCTGCAAAACGGCATTGTGTTCACCTTGGCTGATATTGTTGAAAATCGCGACAGATGCGCAAGCGGACACATCGGGCGCGTGACGGACTATGTCAAATTATTGATCAACGCCTTGGCGTCTTGTCGCATATATACCGACGAAATACACAACTGGAATCTGGATATGGCCACGTCATCAGCGCGTTTGCACGATGTGGGCAAAATCGTCATTTCAGATGCTGTGTTGAATAAGCCCGGCCCTCTGACCCCGGAGGAATTTGAAAAGATAAAAACCCATGCAACGGCAGGCGAGCAGATTATCGAGCAGATTGTCGCCTGGACGGGCGAGGCCGATTTTTTACATCATGCGAAGCTGTTTGCGGGCTACCACCATGAAAATTGGGACGGCACGGGTTATCCGTACGGGCTGAAGGGAACGACGATTCCGCTTCAAGGGCGTATTATGGCAATTATTGACGTATACGACGCGCTTGTTTCCGAGCGGCCTTATAAAAAGGCGTTTGAACATGAAGAAGCGATACGCATCATTATCGACGAAGCAGGTAAACGCTTTGACCCGAATATCCTTGAGGTGTTTTTGATAGTTTTTAAATAGGGATTTCCAAAAAATCACAATCCCAGAATGACGCCGGGCAAAAAGGCCAGGGCGACGAAGCCGTTCAGCGTGAAAAAAGCGAGGTTGACGCGCGAAAGATCATCAGTTTTGACCAGCGTGTGTTCCCAGAGCAGAATTCCTGTAATCAACGCCCAGACAACGTACCACCCGAACGAAAGCCCGGCCAGTACCCCGCCCATCAGAAAAAAAATTGCGGTATTCACATGGCAGAAGGAAGAAATGACCAAGGCCCTGGCAATACCCAGATCTGCCGGAACCGAATGCAGACCCGTGCTGCGATCAAAATCAACATCCTGGCAGGAATACAGGATGTCAAAACCCGCCAACCAGAAAAGCACGCCCCAGGAAAAAAGGAAAGGAGTCACTGCAAAGTGCGGGTCCACGCTTATCCAGCCTGCAAGCGGAGAAAGCGCATGCACACAGCCAAGGCCGAAATGGCACAGCCAGGTGACGCGTTTGAGCAGGCTGTAGACGCCGGCCATGCACAGGGCCAGCGGCGCAAGGGACAGGCAGAGGCTGTTGAGCATGGCGCAAGCAAAAATAAAAAGCGCAACGCTGCAGGCAATAAAAGCCCAGGCCTGCCTCAGCGCGATTTCGCCCGTGACGAGCGGACGCTTTTGGGTACGCGGATTCAGACGGTCAAAACGCAGATCCGCGACTCGATTAAAAGCCATGGCAAAGGATCGTATGCCTACCATGGCCACAACCAGCCAGAACAGCACCCGCCAAGGCGGCACGCCGCGTGCGGCTATAAATGCGCCGGCCAGGGCGAAAGGCAGCGCAAACACGGAATGTTCAATCTTGATCATCCGGCACATAGCAGGAAAATTGCCAAAAATATTCATGCGGTTTCCCTGTTCTTGGAAACTTCAAAACAAAGCGCCGCAATCCCTCATATCGCCTTGCAGCTTATCAAGAGCGTGTTCCAGAGCCGGAAGGACGGCCGTGAGATTTTCCGCAACAGCCTTGCGGCTGCCCGGCAAGCAAATCAGGATGCTCCGGCCCAGCGTGCCCGCCACCGCGCGAGATATAGCCGCAGTGGGCGTTTTTTGCAGNCCCGCCGCCATCATGGCTTGCTCGAAACCAGGCAGGCGGCGCTCAATAACAGACAAGGCGGCCTCGGGCGAACGATCGCGCGGAGCAAGGCCGGTACCGCCGGAAGCAATAACAAGATCATAGCCCTGCATGAGCGCCAGCTCCACAAAAAGCGCACGAAGCGCTTGCTCTTCATCCGGCAGCAAAAATCCCTGCGCGTGGCAGAGGGGAAATTTTTCCTCCACCATTCCGGCAATAAGAGGACCGCTTTCGTCGTCGCGAAGGCCCGCAAAACCTTTGTCGGACAGCGTGACCCACGCCAGGGCGCGGCCCGTGCGCCTGGCGGACAGCGACAGTCTTTCTCCTGCTCGTACAGGCCGTAAGGCAGTCAGCAAAGGACAATCCAGAGCGTGAGGTTCCTGCGAGACCGGAAACAGCCCGCGCCCTGTCACTTTGAATACCGCTGCCGTCTCCTCGCGCAATTCCGTACCAACCGGCAGAACAGGCAAAGGACGCAGCGCGCTGTAGTGAGCCTGCATGCCTGCCAGAGCTGCGCATGCCAAGGGCAGGCTGCTCCCGCGATCAGATTCCGCGGCAATCAAAGACAACTGCATGTTCATCTCCTTAAGAGCGCGCCGGATGCGCACCAAGCATATGTAGTCGAAAATGAAGGCGTTGTCATCAAAATGAGAAGCCTGCTTGACCTTATGGTTCTCTGTACCTACATTCCGTCACGAGCAGATTAAGGAGAATTGCCATGACCGCACGAAGCATAGATCAAACCGGCCATCTGCGCATCCTCGGCTCAGGAAAACTGCCGAGCCCGCCAGGGCCTCCCGGCCCTCATCTGCTGGAAGCCTTCCCTAATAATTTTCCGCAACGGAATTACATCATCCGCATTGCCTATCCGGAATTCACATCGCTTTGCCCTGTCACAGGACAACCGGACTTCGCCAACATTGTCGTCGAATACATTCCTGATGCACTGTGCATGGAAACAAAGAGTTTCAAGCTCTATATGACGGCATTTCGTAATCATAATGCCTTTATGGAAACAATTACCAATACAATGCTGAATGACCTCTGCACTGTTCTTGATCCCCGCTGGTGCAGGATAAACGGCGTATTTGCGGCACGCGGCGGAACCCATCTGCATATTTTTGCGGAACAATTCAAAGAATTGACGGAGGCAGAAATGTCCTCTCTAAAAGAACATGTGGATATATGGAAAAAAGAAGCGCGTCCCTACATGCTATAGTTACAACTATATATTTTTATTTATAAAAATTTTATTCCCTCAAAAAAATTCGCAAAATATCTTTATCCGTGCAGAACGTATTGGCACAATATATGCATACACATGCTTCACCAACTGAAGATACATGATCCGCATGTATCAATGGGGAGGAAGTGTGATGTACGAAATCCATCTTACGCGAAATGGCCAGGAAGATTTTGTCTTCGTAGGCCAAACCCTGATGACGCTGGATGATCGCGAATGGCTCGGCCTTACGCCCAATTGGTGGGAACTTACACTATACCGCACAGTTAACGGCTCTTTTGTTCTCGGCTCGGTATTCCACCGCAATTGCCCACGCGCTACGACCTTATATGGCGCATTGGGTTTTGAAAGCTTGGACAGTCTGTTCCAGTATCTGGACGTAGACTGCGGAATGCCCTCATTGCTTCTGGAAGGCTTTAAGGATCAGGCTGTACGCCGTATACGCGATCTGGATTATCCCCTGCCGCCGCTGGAACTCGCTCCGCCTCAGGTGCGCGAGATTGGGGATATTGCCGAGTTTCTCGCCGGGCTGGATGCCGCCTGACACGCTTCTTCCATAGATATCCACCGTATTCATCACCGTACGGCAGCCTCTCTCGGGACACAGGGGAGTTGAGGGGCTGCCGCATTGCATTTTCAAGAAATATCAGGCAGTTTGCCCTAATACTTATTTCTTGTTAAGAATATTGTTACGCTGCCAATCGTCGCAACGCTTTCGGGGTTCCTACTGAATATACAGCTTGCCATCCGCGCCGGCATCATAGCTTCCGCAACCCTGCTGTCGCGCATCCTTGGCTTTGTACGCGACATGTGCATGGCTTGGTTGCTGGGCGGCGGCCCCCTGGCGGACGCCTTGGCGCTTGCCTTGCGCCTGCCCAACATGGCGCGCCGCCTCTTGGGTGAAGGCACGCTTTCCATGAGTCTGACAGCCGGCTTTTCCCGCAGTGTAACGTCAACGGATGTCCAGCCCGGCCCAGATGAATATGCACGCCTTTCACGTCTTGCAGCAGCGATCGGCATGCGCTTGGCCGCTGTTCTCGGCTGTATCGTCCTGTTGGGCGAAGCGCTGGCGCAGCCGCTCATGGCGCTTCTGACGCCGGGCCTGCAAGCTGAGTTTGCCGCCCACAGCGCGTTTCTGCTGCGTATCTGCCTGCCCTACGTCTTTTTTGCCGGCATGGCCGCTTTGACCATGGCCTTACTGCACAGCCTGCGTTCTTTCCTCCTGCCGTCGCTGAGCCCGGTTTTTTTCAATCTCACGGTAATCGCCTTTGCCGGACTTGCCGCGCTGGGTCTTGCCGATCCTGCCCTGCTGCTGGCGTTGGGCGTGCTGTGCGGAGGTCTTGTGCAATGTCTGAGTCAGAGCATAGCCCTGCACAGGCTCGGCGTGGATCTCCGGCATACCTGTTCCGGACGCCTGGAAAATACTGCGGCGCGCGACCTTCGCCACAACCTCCGCCGTCTGCTTCTCAGCATCGCCGGAGCCGCTGCGCCCCAACTCTCCATGCTCGGCGCCGCCGTGCTCGCTTCCTGGCTTCCAACAGGCAGTATAGCCGCCCTGTATTATGCGGAGCGTATCTTGGAATTTCCGCTCGGCCTTGCCGGCACGGCGCCGGGCATGGCAAGTCTGCCGAGCCTCGCCGCCCTGGCAGCCGCACAGCGCATGACAGAT
>JGI24702J35022_10002625_pt1 | contig 10913 bp, 7 predicted proteins | sample TergutTh196P4_FD_35022 | JGI IMG/M metagenome (IMG submission 35022)
ATCCACGCCAGTTGAATGGCACCAAATTCTCAATATAATCCACATATTCGGCGGTTCCTAACCACAAATCCCAATTGAGTCCTTCCGGCACCGGCGGTTTTTCTTCAGGCCAGGGAACACCTTGCGGCCACACCGGACGATTCGTCCAGCAATACACTTTGGTGATGTCGCCTATCAAACCGGCTTCGAACCATTCCTTCATGGTTTTCATGCCGTTGCACGAATTTCCCTGATCGCCCATCTGGGTAACCACTTTAAACTTCTTTGCAGCCTGGGTCAGGATACGTGTTTCATAGATGTCGTGCGATAATGGTTTTTGCAAATAAACATGTTTGCCCATACGCATGGCATTGAAAGCCTGGATGGCGTGGTTATGGTCGGGTGTTGAAATACATACAGCATCGAAATTCTTGCCTTCCTTATCGTACATTTCCCGCCAATCGTGATAATACGGCGCTTGGGAATACGTTCTCCTGGCTCTGGCAGATTGTCTGTCGTCAACATCACACAGTGCGACGATTGCAGCATTCTTTTTTGGCGTCTGCATCAGGGAGGAAAGATCGGAGGAGCCCATGCCCCCGCATCCGACCTTTGCAATGTTCAGTGTATCGCTGGGCGCTACGTGCCCCAATCCCGATACGGTGAAATTCGGGAGTATGGTGAAAGCCGCTGCACCTGTTGCAGCCTTTCCAATAAATGTTCTCCGGGAAATAGCCGGAGTTGAATGATTTTTGTTATCCATATACAATTAATTTGTCAAATCATAAGATATTAAAAGTGTTTTCATTAAAATGGAGGATACCCCGGGTTTTGTACCAGGTTGTTATTTGTTCTCCATGCACTGAGCGGGATAGGGAGCAACTTGCGATAATCCTCGGTCACATTCGGTTTCCAATCATTAGGACGAGTAAATGTCCCAAAACGGATCATATCCTGACGGCCGCCAAATTCAAATGCCAATTCGAAACGACGTTCATTATAAATATCTTCAAGCGATACAGAATTGAAATTGTGATCGGCATTACCAAAACCGCGTTCACGGATGACATTCACTAAGTCAGTGGCTTCATCGATATTGACGCCCATTCGGACAAGCGCTTCTGCCTTCATCAGATACACATCGGCAAGACGAAATATGTGGATATCATTTTCCATAAAAGTATTCTGCATTCCTTTTTGAAATTCCCATTTTTTAATACGCGCTCCATCTTCCTGGAAAACTTCGTACCAGCCCGCTGGATAATCCTTGCCAGGGCCTCCTTCGGTTCCGGGGACCATAGAGTAGTCAACGTGATGTATCAGGGGGTGACCGGCAGTTCCGGTTTGCAACACTTCGCCGGTTGCAGGATCAATCATGGGACCAATGAGAAAAGTGCTTTCTTTTCGTCTGTCCAAATCATCAAATTCATAGACAAATGAAGCTTGTGCACTGACACCATTCCATGTATCGCCTTCAAAACCGAGAGCGATTGGGTCATTATAATGGAGGGTGTAGTAGTGGATGGCGTTATACCCATCATCCCAACCATCCTGGTCACTGAAACATGCCGATAGAATTGCTTCGAACGATTCCTCATTGCGAACCTTAAAATTTGTATTCCAATCGGATTCTATGACATAATTCAGCTCCATTATCTGGTCACAGACATCCACAACGCCTTGCCAGTTGGCTGTGCCGGTCCATACTTCAGCATTGAGGTACATTTTGGCAAGTAGAGCGAGCGCTGCACCTTTTGTGAATTTTCCATAACTCTGGTTGCTTACGTCGTCGCGAAGATCAGGAATAATGTTTATTAGTTCGCTAACCACAAAATCGTAAACTTCTTTTCTTGATTTGGTTGTCGGCAGGCTGATATCTTTAAAATCGGTAACTAAAGGGACATTGCCAAAGTAATCAACCAGGACATAGTACCAGAAAGTCCTAAGGCCACGAAGTTCACCAAGAACTCGCTTCTTCACATCTGATTCCATAGACTGATGAGGTTCCAAAAGACTGATAATGGAATTGATATTGGTAATACTCTGCATACATGGATTCCACAGGGTGGACAAACAAGGATTTTGGTTAGTCCATGAATGCTGGGTTTGTTCCATATACCAGCCGCCATCCCACCAGTCGCCACCTATCCGTGTGGGCGCAATCAACATGTCGGCAGTAAGGTTATCCCACCCCCATAACTGGTCGTATGAAGCGACAAACTTCAGTGTTCTATATGAAGGTCCGATAATTGACACTAATTCTTCATAGGTTGTGCCAAATTTGTCGAACGGTAATTTATCATATACCGTTTCATCCAAATTGGTACATGAAGAGGATGCTATTTGTACTATAAGAATATAAAATAATAACTTTTTCATTTGTGTAAATTTTGAGATTAAAAATTAACATTCAAGCCAATGGAAAAGATACGCGCTTTAGGATAGAATTCAAGAGGTTCGACTCCCGGCGCCAATCCACTGCTGGTTGAGATAGGTAATTCCGGATCAAGTCCGGAGTATTTGGTGATGACAAAAAGGTTTTGTGCTGTAGCATATACCCTGACACCACCCAGTAATCCGCGAAATGTATAACCTACCGACATATTGTCGAGACGCATATACGAACCCTTTTCGAGGTAGAAATTGGAAAATCTGGGCGTGACTTTCAATGTCGACGTAAGCGGATCGTTGAGCGCGTTAGCACCGGGCATATATCCGGGCTGGGCAAATGCCAAACGGGGCAGGTTTAATACATCGTTGCCATAAACGCCGCGCAGGAAAAATGAAAAATCGATATTTTTATATCGGAATGAATTGTTAATACCATAAATGAACGAAGGATTCGCATTACCTATATAAGTATAATCACTGGGTTCGGAAATTCCCGGTTCGTCGTCGTGTTCTACAAAAACATATCTTCCGTTTTCATCCAAACCACTACAGTCCAACCCATAAAACTGTCCGATAGGACTACCTACTTCGAGGATGTGCGTCGAGGTGCCTCCACCTCTCCACCAGATACTACCCAAGAATACCTGTTCGGTAGTATAAATCTCATTCGAGAGATTTGTTACCTCGTTTTTGTTATGAGCAAAGTTCAATGCGATGTTCCAATTAAAATCGGTAGTTCTCACAGGGGTTGCATTGATGGTAAATTCAATACCTGTATTTTTCATGTCGCCTACATTTGCCATCATGTTACCATAAATATATGGAGGGGAAGGTACTTCATAATTGTAAAGCATATCGGAAGTTTTCTTGTTATACCATTCGATACGCCCGCTTACACGGTCGTCGAACAAGCCGAAATCAAGACCGATGTTCATCATGGAGGTTTGTTCCCAGCGAAGATCCGGATTAGCATTTTGACTGATACCGTATCCTGAGTGCCACGCGCCGTTGTCCCAATATGTGCTTTGAGATCCATAAAGTTGGAGAGTTCTATAGGGTGATAATCCGGTTTGATTACCCATAATTCCATAACCGGCGCTCAATTTCAAATCACTAATAAAGGAAATGCCCGAAAAGAGATCCTCTTCGGTAATATTCCATGCAGCCGACACCGACGGAAAAGTACCCCATTTGTGATTAGCGCCGAATTTTGACGAACCGTCCCTGCGTACCATAGCGGTGAGAGTGTATTTACCCATGAAACTGTAATTGACACGTCCGTACAATGAAATAAGTCTGCTTGAGTTTTTTGATGAACCAACATCCCCCTTTCGATAGCCTTCTCCCGCAGCAAGGTCGTTAGCGCCATTCAAATCGGTGATAAATGTACGGTTCTGAGCATAATGAGAGGAAGCATCATTCTGTTCCCAGGAATAACCGGCTAAGATATTCAATTTATGATTACCATATTGTTTGTTGAACGTATTCGTCCACTCGATAATATCTTGATTTCCGATACTTGAAGAACGAGAAGCAAATCCGCCATTTGAACGACCTGCTTCTGAATTTTTACTGTTATACTCGCTGTAATCATCGGAGTTACGGCTTTTCGTGGCAAAAAGTTTCGTCTCAAGTCCATCAATAATGGTTAAAGAAGCTGCTGCAGTCACGTACGCATTTACTATATTGTGTTGTCGCGAATTTTCAGCCTGATTTCGGACAGGATTTCCTTGATCATAATCGCGCGATTCATGCCATAAACCATCTGCATTCTTGACCGGACGTACCGGAGACATATTGTATGCAAGCACAAAATTACGCTCATAAGTAGGTTGCGCATTGCTAATCGTGGAAACAGTTGTTAAGTCAATTTTGAGACGATTGTTCAATGCAAATTGTGTGAACTGAAGCCTGACGTTATACCTGTCGAGCCAATTGTCGCGGGCTAATCCATCACGTTGCATGTAAGATATTGAGCCGCGATAGTTGTTATTGGTACTGCCTCCTGAAAGTGACAGGTTGTGGTCTTGCTGGATACCGTTTCGGGTGATTTCATCGAACCAGTCGGTATTCCCTCCATAATCAAGTAAAGTTGCGTCGTAACCGGGTATATTCGACGCATACGAACGCCACTCTTCTGCAGTAAACAACTTGGGTTTATTGGCTAAGCTTGCAACACCAACTATACCATGATAACTGACAGTGGGTTTTGTAGCAGAGCCACGTTTTGTAGTTACCAAAATAACGCCTCCGGCAGCGCGTGAACCATAAATAGCCGCCGCTGAAGCATCTTTTAATACGGAAATAGATTCAATGTCTTGAGGGGAAACCATGGTTAAATCAGCGCCAGGAATGTTATCAATTACAAAAAAAGGTCCCTGATCATTGAGTAAAGTGGTAACCCCGCGGAGCCGAATGCTTGCGTTTGAGGTTACATCGCCTGACCCATTATTAATCTGTAATCCTGCCACTTTCCCTTGTAACATATCGACCGCATTTTTTTGAATACCTTGATTGAATTCTCTGGAAGTTACATTGGTGACGGAACCGGTAATCTCCTTACGAGACATGGTACCATACCCAATGACCACTACCTCCTCCATTACCCGGCTTTCATCCTGCATCATCACATTGATAGTGGTATTGTCTCCTATCTCAAATTCCTGGGTCTCATAACCCACGAACGAAAACACCAATACCGCATCTTTATCAGGCACAGTAATGGTATATTTGCCGTTCGAATCTGTGACCTGTCCTGTTTGTGTACCTTTAACCACTATATTTACACCTGGAACAGGTCCATTAGCATCGGTCACAGTACCCGATACCGAAATACCTTGCCACACTTGCGGTGCGGGTACAGTACCCGTATTTTCGGAAACAGCCTTCGCCGCTATCAAGACAATCGTTTTATCAATGATCTGATAATCGATTCTGCTGTTTTTGAACAATTGATTCAAAACCTCCTCAATCGTTCCATCTTTGATCTCTATCTGTGCATTTGCCTGATAGAGAGGTTCGATGTCCTTGCTATACAGAAAATCGAATTCGGTTTGTTTTTTGATTTCCATGATAGCATCCTTCAAATTTGGGTTGTCGATATTCATGTTCAGGCGCACTGTTTGCGAATAACTGTTCACAGCCATACACTTCAATGCGAACATGAGAGACAACACACACATAATACTTATTCTTGTCATTTGTACTATAAATTTACGTTCAACAATATTAATAATGCTAAAAACTTTATACATTTGTCTTTTATTTCTTAATTAAACTTTAAGGATTAAACTCTCTTGAGCATGAGATAGATGCACTTTCTCGTGCTCTTTTTTTATTCATATTCACCGGACTGTTCCATAGGCATTACATTTTGATTTTTTATTTCAGTTATTCAATGATTCAGTTATTCAGTGACTTTGATTGGATATATACTACCGTATCCGTTTGCACATGATATTTGATAGGCACTACCAGTTCAATGGCTCTCATCATCTGGTAAATATCTTTCTTATAACTTAACGACCCCACCAATTCAATATTTTTGGCGATACCGTCATCTATGATGATCCGCACTTTATATTGACGTTCGATCGCTTTGGCTATTTCGGCAAAGGTCAGCCCGTCGAATTCGAGCGTTCCCTCGTACCACGATGTATACAACGCTGCATTCACCTGATGCAGGGCGAAATGATTGTTGAGTTTGTCGATTTCGAACTGTTGCCCGGATTGCATGGTACACAGCGAAGCATTGTTATAATCAAGGATTTCGACATTCCCGTCCACTAACGTCACATCCGAAGTTTGACTGTATTTGAAAGCGTTTACTTCAAACGAAGTTCCCAGCACCTTCACTGTGTAGGTCTCTGTGTTGACGTAAAACGGACGATTAGCGTCTTTGGCTACTTCAAAATAAACTTTCCCCTCCACCGAAACCTTCCGTTCATTCTTCCCAAACCGTTCGGGATATTCTATCCGGCTACCCGCCGCAAGCCACACCCGCGAACTGTCATCAAGCGCTACCTGTTTCGCTTGTTCGTTTTCGGCGGTTGCAACAACTATCATTTGGGGATGTTGCCAATCGGTAACATACTTGTAGAAAATAACCGACAATCCTATCAACACCAGAATACTTGCGGCATATCGTATCCATTGCCGGGTTATTTTCCGGGTAATACGCTCTTCAAGGAGTTTCCGGTCAAACTGTTTTTTGCGCAATTCCTTATAGGAACGGGCAACATGTTCCTCCTCGGAAAACTGTGCAAAGGCGCTCTTCACCGGAACCATCCTCAATTTTAGCCATTCTTTACGGTTATCGTCCGATGCTTTGAGCCATTGGAAGATTTGCTCCATCTCGGCTTCGGAACATTCGCCGGTTAAGTATCTATCAAATAATTTTTCGTCCAAATTGTTCATATAATTAATCTCTTATTATATAGTTCGGATGAGATAGGGAAAATACCTATTGGAAGTTAAAATTTTTCAGGCAATTTCAACCATCACCGGATCAACGGTCGAAAAAATTAGAGTAATCCTGAAAAAACATAACTTGTTATAGTAAAGAATGATATGTAGAGAAGGGGCATACCCCGCGCCTCTACGGGTATTTCAGCATTTTTTTCCGTAATGATTTAATGCACGTATAAATATGATTTTCCACCGTACTGCGCGATATTTGCAAAATCGAGGCTATTTCTCCGGCTGTTTTCTGGTGATCGAAATAGAGTTTGAATATTTGTTTTCCTTTGGGTGGTAATGTCTCAACGGCAGAATCAATCTGTTCCTGTAATTCCTGCGACAACAAAGCATCTTCAATCTCGTTCCGCGAAGCATAATAATATTCCGATTCCATTTGTAGCATTTTTTTCCCGACTGCAGAAGCGTATTGGTCTTTCACTGTTTTGTGACGGATAGCATCCACGCATTTATTTTGTACCGCCCTGTACAGATAGGCATTCAAAGTTGATTCATCTAATTTTTTCCCCGGTTTTTCTAACAAGTCAAGGAACACTTCCTGTACCACATCATGCGCTTCATCATTTTTCAGAAAAAGCAATGCATAAGCTACCAACTTGGGATAATAGCTTTTGTAAAGCTGTTCGAATGATTTGTGATGTGCAGTCATCTTTCAATTTTCCATTTTTTTTGCAAAGATATAAAAAAAAGTTGTACGATCATATTTTCTCTGATCTATTTCTATAACTTTGTGGCAGATTTTATCATCGAATCATCGTGAGCTCAAAAAAAATGATCACCATCATTACTGTCGCTGCAGTACTGTTATATTCCGGCGTCATCATCGGCTGGCACCTGCATACGCCCCGCAGTTATCTTGCCATACAGGCTCCCGGCGCTGATAACCGTCCGGAAGGTACGGCACGGAACATCGACGACGTATTTATTGGTGAATTTTTTATGAAGTATGACGATATCACGTCCGACCTTACCGGAAAATGGACTTGTTTCAGGGGCAAAAGGTTGGATAACATCATCGTTGCTCCCGAAATCATTCGTATTTCTGCCGATGATTATCCCGTGCTGTGGACGGTCGAAACCGGCGAAGGGTACGCAGCGCCGGTCATCTACAACGGCAGGGCATATTTTTTAGATTATCACGAAGCGCATAATGCGGATGCCTTGCGCTGTTTTTCGCTCGAAACCGGCGAAGAGCTTTGGCGGCGATGGTATCGTGTGCCCATGAAACGAAATCACGGTTTTTCGCGCACAGTGCCGACAATTGGCGAAGGATACATTATTTCTATTGGGCCGCAGGGGCATGTGATGTGTTGCGATCCTTTAACAGGCAATTTGAAATGGTCGTTGGATATGAAAAAAGTTTTCAACACCGAAATGCCCAAATGGTATGCAGGGCAATGTCCGCTCGTTGACGGCAACCTGCTGATACTTGCTCCTTCCGGTGAAGAGATATTGTTAGCCGGTTTCGATTGCCGTTCGGGCGAGATGATATGGTCTACACCCAATACGCTCAAATACAAAATGTCACACTCGTCGGTGGCGCTGATGGCGCTGGGCGGAAAGAAAACGTATGTATACATTGGCGAGGGCGGCGTATGCGGTATATCGGCAGAGGAAGCCGACCGGGGTACGCTCCTGTGGGAAACTTCCCAATGGCAACCTTCAGTAGTAGCCCCATCTCCAGTACAAATATCAGAAAATCGGGTATTTATGTGTGCAGGTTATGGAGTTGGCGGCGCCATGTTACAAGTCGGCAGGCAAGGCGACAAATGGACTGCTTCTGTCATCGAGCAGTATAGACCTATCAGTGGATTATCCAGCGAACAGCAAACTCCCATCTTTTACAATAACATGCTCATCAGTGTACTGCCCAATGATGGCGGAGGACTTCGGCGCAGGTTAGTATGCTATTCTCCTGCGAACCTGCAAACTCCGATATGGTCATCAGCAGCCGACGAACGATTCGGGTATGGCCCTTACGTTGTGATCAACAACCATTTGTTTGCCTTTAGTGAAGAAGGCGAGTTGTATGTGTATGAAATCGTGCAACAAAGCATGAAGTTGTTGAAAAAACAACACATCATGGACGGCGTGGATGCCTGGGGGCCTTTGGCTTATGCCGATGGCGTGCTCATTGTGAGGGATGCGCATACAGTGAAAGCGCTGAAAATAAGTGATTTAAAATTTAATAATTAATAGTAAATGAGTTATGACAAAAATATCAAAAATAACGTTAAACCTGGTAATATTCTTGGTAATTATTGGATTTGCATGGTATATGGTTTCGTCTATCAACAAGGATGAATCGCCAGGTTCAAGGATTTTTCAGGGAACAGATGAATCTTTTGCAAGCCATTACAAACAGATTTCTTCATTCAAACTACCTGAAGAAATCAACCGTTTCGAGTTACAGGGTAAACGATTGTTCATATCAGCCGGGCAAACGGTTTACATTTTAGATACGGAAGGAAAACGGTTGGCTAATTTTCCGGTCGGAACAGATGTAAGGGATATCACGGTTAGCAGCGATGAGATTTATCTATTGTATCCCACCCGTATAACAGTATATTCCATGGACGGTAAACTCACCCGTCAATGGGAAGCATGCAGCAAACTGTCGGATTACTGTTCCTTTACCATTGCAGGGGATGCTATCTTTGTAACCGACGCCGAAAACAAGGATATCTGTAAGTACACCACGGAAGGTAATTTTGTAAAATTTATCAAAAGTCCGCACGGTTTTATCATCCCCAGTTATTCTTTTGATATTGACAGTTGGAATGACACTATTTATTGTGTCAATTCGGGTCGACATTCAGTGGAAAGCTACACGCTTAACGGTGATTTTATAGCTGCCTTCGGTACGCCCGGCTCTGAAGCCGGTTCTTTTGCAGGATGTTGTAATCCTGCGTATATCTCGTTTGCACCCTGCGGAGCGCTTATCACTTCCGAAAAGGGAAACCCGCGTGTGAGTAGCTTTGAACGAAACGGAAAATTCAAAGGCGTATGGCTCAATGCCAAAATGCTTGGCGGCGGCATCAAAGCCTGCGCACTAAGAGCAATGGATGACAAACTGTTTGTTGCCGTGAAAAATAAAATATCCGTTTTTCAGTGCGATATAACATCTGTCTCTAAATGTTCCGGGTGTCCTTCGACTGTATGTCCGTCAAGAATTGTGAATTATTGAATCTTGGAATTATTGAATTTTGGAATGAAAAAATCTCCTTTAGCAAGACGAATTTTTTTGCAAAAATTGGGTACAGTAGTAGCAGGCGGAACCATTGTTGCCGTATCTGCAAGGTTAGCCTTCAAAACGAAGGGCGCTGAAGCAAGCCTTTTCTGGCAGATCGACCCGCATAAATGTACCCAGTGTGGACGTTGCGAAACACATTGCGTGCATCCTGTTTCAGCGGTTAAATGTATCCATGCCTATGAGGTATGCGGCTATTGTGATTTGTGCGGCGGATACTACCGTACCAATGTAAAGGAACTTAATACGGCTGCTGAAAATTTGATGTGTCCAACCGGAGCTATTCAACGCAAATTCATTGAAGAACCCTATTTCGAATATACTATCGACGAAAGTCTCTGTAACGGGTGCGGCAAATGTGTAAAAGGATGTACTTCGTTCGGCAACGGCTCGCTCTATTTGCAAGTAAAACGCGAATTGTGTACGGAATGCAATGAATGTAAAATTGCAAAAGCATGTCCGGCGGACGCTATCAAAAGAATGCCGTATGAAATGGCTTATCAACTCAAAGGGTAAGCATTATATATTATATAATAAATTGATAATCATCAATATAATATATAATATTACAAAAATTCAAAAAAAATTTGATAGTTTCAAAAATCTCCGTATTTTTGCAGCCGCTTTTGAAAAAGGCAATTCTTTGAAAAGGGTGAAGACATCGGATAAATTGGAAATGTTTTTTGAGGAGTACCCAAAAGTTTTTAAAAAATTTTTCCGAAAAGTTTGCAGAAACAAAAAAAGCCGTATCTTTGTGCGCTCAAATGAAAATTGATGATTGGATATTGATTATTGACATTCAGTTCAATATACGATT
>JGI24702J35022_10002626_pt1 | contig 10912 bp, 11 predicted proteins | sample TergutTh196P4_FD_35022 | JGI IMG/M metagenome (IMG submission 35022)
GCGGTTGCCCCAGCGGTTTCTACAGCGGTTGGCTCGCTTGCGGTTGCCCCTGCAGTTTCCCCGGCGGTTGGCTCGCTAGCGGTTTCCTGTTGTGCGGCAGTAGCTTTGGCTGCCGCCGCTATCGCCGGCGCGATGACCACAGACTTTACTTTGCCATTTTCCACGATAATTCTGACAGCTTCCGTCAACTCCCGAAACTCAAATCCGGGTTGTTGGCAGAGGTGCTCAAACATTCTATTTAAAACCTCAAAAGCAGTCTCCGTGCCCATGTGCCTAACCGGGCACGGGACAAACCGGATGTTGTTTTTTGAAGCCTCATATATAATTTCCTCTATTCTGCGGTCGTCAAGGCCATGCACGGTATCCGGCGCCCCAAACCGGACGTATGTACTGTCCGCGTAGTTGATAAGTTCCCTGGCTGGCGCCTTTCCAAGATAGTCGACAATGTTTCCCCCAACCTCATCTGAGAGCGAGAGCTTTCCGTCGGAGAAAGCGCCGGCGCCGCCCCAGCCCCTCATGATAGAGCAGGGCTTGCATCCGGTGCACCGCTTATTGCTACGGGCGGGGCACACCCTTTTTTTGATTGACCTCCCGGAGTCAACCATGAGGATTTTCAATCCCGGTTCAAGGCTTGTGAGTTCCAGAGCGGTGAATATTCCAGCCGGTCCGGCCCCAATTATTACAACGTCATATATATTCATTCTTATTTTATACCCTATTTCTTGAATCAAACCGCGCCATTTTTTTTGCAATAGTTGGAGGCTTGTGGTTCATTTCAGCGCACGGCAGTAAATATGTGACATCGTATTGCCTCATATACCATAATCCTGTCGCATTCTTTCTGCGACGCTCTCCGCTGATACGACTCTCCCGTTAATTAAGTCTGCAAACCCCTTCTCAATTTCAGCGTTAAACTCTTCTTCGCTAAGCGAACCCAGCGATAGGGGCTTGTTTTGCGGAAGTCTCATTTCAAACGGAATACCGCCCTGCAATACAACTTGACGGAGGAATAAACAAATAGCATTTGACATAGGGATTCCAAGCTGTCCCAAAACAGTTTCCGCTTGCTCCTTTAACTCCGGTTCTATACGCACAAATATATTTGACGTTCTTGGCATAGTATAACACCTCCTCTTCGTCTCTAAGTGAAAAATGTCTATTTCGAGGACTTCGAGGACTTCGAGGACTATACTTTTCACTATGAGGTTCCTTATATCCAACATTATACTTCAATGTATTGCGAATCGCAAGCGTTGTACCGCTATTAGCGAGACATATATTGAAGATATTGAAGAATACCCCGCTATCGTTATCTCTCGCAGAGCTCAATCAATACCCCATTTGTGCTTTTAGGATGCATAAACGCTATTTTCGCGTTTCCGGCGCCATACCTGGGCGCCGCGTCGATCAGCCTCATTCCTTTTGCTTTCATCTCGGCAATTGCTAAATCTATATTTTCCACCCTAAACGCGATGTGTTGCACACCCTGTCCCCTGGACTCTATAAACTTTGCGACCGGGCTGTCAGGCTCGGTCGCCTCAAGAAGTTCGATCTCTGTGTCCCCGACGGGCAAAAAAGCCACTTTTACCTTTTGTTCTTCCACAATTTCAGTTCCAATGGGTTGAAGCCCCAACACCGCGCTATAAAGCTCCAGCGACTCCTCGATGTTATTGACTGCGACGCCGATGTGGTCAACTTTTAATACTTTCGAAACATTCATCTTTTTATGTGATTTCCTTTCAATTCAATATTAGAATTCTAACCGGTGCTTACGAGATTTCCTTTCGGAACCAGATTTAGATATCAGTATTCTAACCGTTGCTTGATGATTTCCTTTCGGAACCAGATTTAGAAATCAGCATTCTAACCGGTGTTTTCATGGTTTCCTTTCGATACCAGATTTAGATATCAGGGTTCAAACCGGTGCTTTATTTCAACAGATATCTCCGCCGCCCGTCGCAGCAAGTCAGTTTTCATTTCTTCACCGGCGGCAGATTTTGCCGCCGTCAAAAGCCGTCCCATCTCGTTGAGCTTACCGCCTGCCGAAATGATCAATCTAAAGTTTTTTCGTTCCTTCCTCTGTGCGGCTGCGGTTGGATTGAGTAATCTTTCGGACTCTTCCTTCCTCGACTCACGGAGCTTATCCTTTAAAACCTGCTTTTCGTATATTTGCGTTTCGACAAAAGCTACAATTACCTTTAGATTCTTTTCTATCTCCTTAGCCTTTTCCCTGTACGGCGAATCCTCTGATTCAAGCGCTTTAATCTGCCCCAAAAGACCGTCTCTATACTTGAATAACATCCTCTCTTCATTATCCGAGTCAAAACCTGGCCCATAGTAAGCTCCCCGCGAGATTGTCGGCTGATACAATTGATTCGGCGTAACGCTCGAGCCTGTTAAACCGCTGCTACTCATCGTCAAACCCTCCTTGGTCATTATTATACTCATTCCGTTTTATTTTACTCATTCCGTTTAATATACTTTAAAATAAAGAATATCATTAAACCAGTTAATGTGCTTTAAAACAAAGAATATCATTGAACCAGGCTTTTGGCCGCCGAATAGGGGTCAATTCTTTTATTGACGACTCTATCGATTAGATTCTCGGCGGCGTCGCCCTGAAATGTCAATTTCCTCTCCATTTTTTCATAAAAGAGTTCTCCCGCCAACATAGCTATCTCATGGCGGACTGATTCGCGCCTCCTGATCTCCCTTTGCCCATCGCCTCCCAAACAATTTAAGAAATCCGCAACGTCGTTCAGTATATCCGGTATTCCAGCGCCGTCGAGCGCGACGGCTTTTACTACACCAGGCCGCCTTCGGGTCTTGTCCGTGTTTAGCTCAAGAACCGCCCTGATCTCCGCCACAGTTCTGTCCGCCCCCTCCCTGTCAGCTTTGTTTACGACAAAGAGGTCCGCTATTTCCATTATGCCGGCTTTTATACCCTGAATGTCATCTCCAAGGCCCGGCGTCATCACAACGATAACCATGTCCGCAATGCGGACAATATCAATTTCCGACTGTCCCACGCCCGCAGTCTCAATGAGGATATAATCCATGCCAAGAATGTCAAGCACTTTTACGACGCCAAACACGGCTTTTGATATTCCGCCCAGCGCTCCCCTTGTAGCCAGGCTCCTGATGAATACCCCTTCATCGGTTGCGAGGTCGGTCATCCTTACCCTGTCTCCAAGAATTGCCCCTCCCGTAAATGGGCTCGTCGGATCAACCGCTATAACCCCCACACGGCGCCCTGCTTTGCGAAGCTCTTTTACAAGTTTATCGGTAAGAGTGCTCTTTCCCGCTCCAGGCGGACCGGTGACGCCAATTATTCTTGCGGCGCCGGTCTTTGCGTAGCATTCGGAGATAATACCAAACGCAGCTTCATCCATGTTTTCGAGCATAGTAATCAGCCTGGCTGCGGCCCTTTTGTTCCCGTTTAAAAGCCCTTCCTTCAGTTGTTCTGTTTGTCTATAGTTCATTTATACCCTCAAAAGCCACAATTGCATCCTTTTTTTATGCCCTCAGTATCTTTATTAACACCCGCGGCGCCAAATCACAAAAACAATAGTATGCCCAAAAAATGACAAATAGCGCCAAGGTTCACACAAAAATGCCATACCATGTGAAAGAAGAGCTTTTCCTTCTTCGCATAAAAATACGCGCCAGCGGAGTAAAACACGCCTCCGCCAAAAATTAACAACTGCATCCCCAAACTTGCGCTACGAAAAAACATAGGCGCCACAAACAGTATAGACCAACCCATTATAAGGTAAATTGTCAACGACACTTTAGGAATTCTGCGCTTGGAGATCGATTTATACAAGACGCCAAAAATAACCATCACCCACTGGAGCGAGGCGACGACAACCCCCTGCCAACCGCCTATCACCGATAAAGCGATTGGTGTATATGTACCTGCGATAGCAACGTAAATAAAAATATGGTCAAGTATTTGCATCACTTGTTTCTGCCGCGTATCAGAAGTCATACTGTGATAAAGTGCGGACGACAGGAACATGAGAAAGAGCGAGCACATGAAGATAGACGTTGTGGCGGCGGCAAGAGCTCCGTGCCGCAGATAGGCGTAAATTGCCGTCGGCGCCACGCCCCCCAGTGTAATAAGCGCCATTGCGCCGTGGCTGACGGCATTGCCAACTTCTTCACCAAAGGTATAATTTCGGATGAAATATTTTTTGCGTAAGGGTTTGGCATTAACTTCGGGTTCGGCTCCGGAATTGGCATTGGCTTCTACTTTTGCAATTGCGTTAGCTTCGGCTTCGGAATTGGCATCGGCTTCTACTTTTGCAATTGCGTTAGCTTCGGCTTCGGCTCCGGAATTGGCATTGGCTTCTACTTTTGCAATTGCGTTAGCTTCGGCTTCGGCTTTAGCTTCTACTTTTGCAATTGCGTTAGCTTCGGCTTCGGCTTCGGCTTCGGCATTGGCTTCTACTTTTGCAATTGCGTTAGCTTCGGCTTCGGCATTGGCATTGGCATTGGCTTTTCCTATCCCTGTCCCTGTTGCCCCCTGCCCTAACGTATCAAGTTCAGTATCCTTCAGACAGTTTACCCCCTTAACACATTCCGGCGAATGAACTCTATTGTGTCGGTGGTTGGCGTTCCAGGCGTAAATATTTCCGCAACCCCCGCTCGTTTTAACTCGGGTATATCGGCTTCCGGAATCACGCCTCCGCCAATAATCAGGACGTCGTCTGCGCCCTTTTCCTTCAGGAGTTCAATAATCCTGGGAAACAGATGGTTATGAGCGCCTGAAAGGATGCTCAGGGCAACGCAGTCCACATCTTCCTGAATAGCAGCCTCGGCAATTTGTTCAGGAGTTTGTCTGAGGCCTGTGTATATAACCTCCATGCCTGCATCTCTCAATGCCCTGGCTACAACCTTGGCGCCTCTGTCGTGCCCGTCAAGCCCCGGTTTTGCAATTAATACTCTGATTGGTGTGTCCATACTTATGACCATTCCCTTCTACGAAAGTCACAAAACTGCCATAACCAAAAGGAATGGTCATGGGGGAGTGATGAGGGGGATTCCCCCTCATCCTCTTTGAAGGAGGGGGAGGTCGGGTGGGACCCTATGGTCCCACCCGAAAGTATGAACGCTCAGGAACCAAAATGTTCATACTTCCCCTCGCTATTTGCCGCTCTTCGCGCCGAGCGCCTTCTGAGCAGTCGGCACAAGTCTGTTATAGTACAAATCTGTGTATTCCAAGCAACCCTTCTTATCAACGAATATCCCCAACGCGAGTTTTCCCTCTTTTTCTTCATCCGACATCATATCCGCTTTTTCGAGCGGGTAAGTGATCTCGTTCAGGTATTCCAACATTGCAAAGGGATTTCTCATCTTATTTCGTCGCCCCAGGTTGACATGGCAACTGGCTAATATCTCCACTGCGGCAAACCCGTCATGCATGAACGCCGATTTAATTACTCTGTTGAGTTTTGTTATCCTCCCCACCGACTCTCGGGCGACAAACGTTGCGCCCGCCCCTTTCAGCAGCTCCACTAAATCGAAGTTGGGATCAACGTTTCCATACGAGGTTGTCTCTGTAATATGGCCCTGCCTGGTTGTCGGCGACACTTGTCCGCCAGTCATCCCATATATGCCGTTATTAACTATCAGCAGTTTTATCCCGATGTTCCTTCTCGCGGCGTGTATCAAATGATTTCCCCCGATAGCGCACGCATCGCCGTCACCCGACACGACAAGAACCAGCTTATCGGGACGAGACAGCTTGATGCCCGTGGCGAATGTCAGCGCTCTCCCATGCGTCGTATGCAGAGTGTTTGTATTAAAATAATTGACCATCCTTCCCGAACATCCTATTCCCGACACAACAGCAATATCGTCCGGATCGATTTTCATCCCGCTCAGTACCATAGCGATTGATTTTAGAATAACCCCGTCGGAGCATCCCGGGCACCAGGTCGTTGGAAAATACCCGTAGCGTATATATTTTTCGTACTCCTTCGCCTCTCTTGTTTCATTCATCAAATCAGGTTTATTCATTACTCCCATACCGTCCTCCAATAAATTAAAAACACGCTTGGCTTCATCTTCGATCTGACCTGCGTTGACTCAATCTGTATAAATAACCCTTAGCTTAATCTCCGATCTCTAGTGACGCAATCAGTAAAATCATAGCTTGGCGTCATCTTCAATAAGCGGCTCAGCAATCAGTAAAATCATAGCTTGGCTTCATCTTCGATAAGCGGCGCCGCACTCAATAAAATACGCGTTTGACTTCTTCTTCGATCAACAGTGGTGTAAATGGTATGCCTGTAGCTTTAAGCAGGGTTTTTGCGTCAACGCCAAACGGCCCTGCTACCCTTTCAATTTCAAATTTTAGCTGTCCCATGTTTAGTTCAACGGTCAGCACTTTTTTTATCTTCGTGAAGTAGCCCCGAAGTTGGTCGTCAGGGAATGGCCAGATTGTGAGCGGCTGGAATAGTCCCACTTTCAAACCCTGGTCTCTCAAACTGTTGACCGCTTCCATAGCCGCCCTGGCGGAAATGCCGGCCGCAAAGATCATGACATCCGCGTCGTCCAGCCGAATTGGGTTAAACCTTATAATTTCGTCAAGATGTTCGTACACCTTTGCCATTCTGAGATTCTGCATCTTTTCCACAATTTCGGGCTCGATAGTTGGCCAGCCGCGCCATTCGTGTTCAAGGCTTTCCACGTTTATAGGGTAGCCTTCAAAAAAATTCACCCTGGGCGGGGTTTGCCCAATCTCTCTGTCGTAAATGTTAAGGCCCTCCCCCGGCGGTCCGGCTACATGGTTGTAAACCTCGATCTCGTCTTCGTCCGGCACGTAGACGTCCTCGCTGGCTTTTGCCATCGTCTCGTCCATCAAAAGCATCACAGGCGTCATAAACCTCTGAGATAAGTTGAATGCTCTGACAGTTTCACTGAACATCTCAGACGCGAGCGCCGGATATATGGCAATTGCGGGGAAATCCCCGTGCGGTCCCCATCTTGCCTGCATTATATCAGCCTGCGACGGCTTTGTCGGCAAGCCTGTAGATGGGCCGCCCCTCATTACATTCATTACAACGACAGGAACCTCCACCATAGCAGCCATACTAATATGCTCATTCATCAGGGATATCCCGGGGCCGCTTGTTGCCGTCATTGCCTTTCTGCCGGCAAGCGCCGCGCCAATGCACGCGCCAAGGGATGAAATCTCGTCCTCCATCTGGATATACGGCCTGCCCATCTGGGGCATGCGCACCGACATGAATTGGGCGACTTCCGACGATGGCGTTATTGGATAGCCTGCATAGAAGTCGCATCCCGCTAAGAGAGCAGCTTCAGCGACGATATGATTTCCTTGCATTATCTCAATTCTTCCCATTGGTTTGTATTTTCCTTTCCGAAAAGATCTATAGTTTCCGGCTATATGAGCGGCTTTCTTCGTCCAAGGCGCTTACTTTGTTTTGGGCGCGCGTTTTATGCATTCACTCTGTTCGTCCCGCCTACTCCGTCCCGGACGCCTGCCCAGTATTCGGCGCCTGGTCTATACGCTCACTCCGTTCCGGACACCGGCTCTCTCAGACGAGATCGGCCTATACGCTCACGCTGTCCATCACAGTCGATTTATACGAGAAAATGGCAAAGTCCGGACACAGCATCTCACATCGAAGGCACCCGGCGCAATAATCAGGTTCGTCAACCTTAACGGCTACCCCCCATCGGTTATTGGGAGCTTCGAAAAATTGCAGCACACCCGCCGGGCAGGAGTATATACACAGGCCACAACCCTTACAAAACTTTGGGTCAATGATCACCTTGGCTTTCCTTAAAGGCTTTTTGGCCTTTGCCCTCCGTTCAAGCGCATCGCTATTGATTTTTTTCTCGTTGTCACTCATGTCGTCCCCTCCTACCTCAGTTGTTGATTTATAATGAATGGCTTGCGCCATACTCCTCTTAATCGCTCTTCCTTCATGTCATCGCCTGAATGCCGCTATCATTGACGGCTTGCGCCATATCCTGTTTCACTGTCCTTCCTGCCGGGCCCTCGCCAGGGCTTCACTAATTATGAATGGCTTGCAGCACACTCAGTTTCACTGCCCTTACTGCCGGGTCATCGCCTGAATGCCGCTATCATTGACGGCTTGCGCCATATCCTGTTTCACTGTCCTTCCTGCCGGGCCCTCGCCAGGGCTTCACTAATTATGAATGGCTTGCAGCACACTCAGTTTCATCGCCCTTCTCGCGGGTAGGAAGCCGGAAACCACGCCAATGACCGTGGCAAACGCCAAACCCAGCAATACGAGCCACACTGGTATCACAGACACCGGATATTCCTCGCCGCCCGGCATCTGGATCGCCCCAAGCCCTTGCATTAAATTTCCTCCAAACCTGTTTAGGACGTAGGAAACCAAATAGCTGAAACCTATCCCGATTGCGCCTCCGAAAAAACCTATCATCCCCGCTTCAAACAGAAAAATCTGACCGATGTTCGAAAGCTTACAGCCCAACACCTTCATTATAGCAATTTCCTTTGTGCGTTCATATACTGACATGATCATGGTATTTGCAATATTTATTGCCGCGACCAAAAGCGATACGGCGGCGATTGCGCCAAGAAGCATCTGTATCCTGTCTGTTGATTCCTGCATATAATTGAGCCACTCCAGGGAGCTGTTAGCGCCAAGCCCCATTTCATTGATCCTCTTCTGTACGGCTTCAACATCCCTCTTGTCCCTGACTCTGACTATTGCCTGGTCGTACTGGCTTCCGGACCCGCTCATCATTGCGCGCCCTGACGACGAAACTGCATATACGCCGCCGCCGCCGCCGCTTCCCGCTGCGACGCGTCTGGAGTCCTCGGCTTTTATTTTTTTCAGCCAGTCAATATTAACGATCACACTGTAGTCATATTGGCTGTATACATCCTCGGCGCCCTCCAGCAGTCCGATCGCCTTTATATTGTGGAGCTTTGGCTTTTGCCCTCCTGTTTCGCCCATCCCCGGCTGCCTTCTCTCGCCGTAGCTCCAATCGCTGGTCATTACCATTCTGTCGTTAAATACGTCAACAGGCGGCGGCTCGTTAAAATCGGTATTTCCATAACTATACCAATTCTGGGTGTTTGACCTTGTGTTGTAAAAGTTATAGGGCATCCTGGCGCCAAAAATAACGACGTTCGTATCGCCTTCTTCAAGGAGCCTCCCCTGAGCAAGGTTTAAATCCAGCTTGTCAATTATATCAACATTCAAGCCGATAATGCTCCCGCCAACCTTGTATTTACCAGATACAATACTGTAGTATTCATACATTTGGGGCGACGCCGCTTCAACCTCCGGGAACGCGGCAATTTCGGCTATCGCCTTGTCGTCAAGCATTCCTTGGCTCGGGCCCTGGCGGCTTTGCGAACCATCTTCCTCCACAGGGTAGTAGTAGCTGGATACGTTGATCAGGTTGACGCTCCATTCCGATTCAACCGCCTTTTCATTTGCTTCCCGCGTGCCAATGCCAAGGGATATCATAACAATTATCGCGGCAGTCCCAATCAAGACGCCAAGTATCGTAAGAATTGTCCTGGTCTTCCTCTTAATGAGGTTCTTTATTCCCATACCTATTATATCAAGGTTTTTCATGGTTTTCGTTAATCCCCTCACACGCTTCGCTAGTGCTCAATCTAAGTCACACCTCGTCGTCACACCTCGTCATTTTTCTCGAGTTCCTATGCTACGCTACTGCGCAATCTAAGTCACACCTCGTCGTCACACCTCGTCATTTTTCTCGAGTTCCTTTGCTGAGCTACTGCTCAATCGAAGTCACACCTCGTCGTCACACCTCGTCATTTTTCTCGAGTTCCCTTTCTAATTTGCGCTTCTTCCGGCTCTTTACAATAATCACTATAACAATGATAATCGTCAAAAGCACTGCCCCTGCAATTATCAGAGGGATCGGTTTTAAAAACCTCGCGAGCAAGGCCTTGAACCCGCTGCCGTCTCCACCCATCTCGTCGGGATAGATGGGCATACCGTCTGGGCCGATCATCATCTCGCCGCGATCCCATCCTTCCATGCCATCCATAAACATCATATCGCCGCCGCCACTCATATCTATTACATTAAGCTCTAATTCCCTTCTCTCCTCAAGCTCAACGCCGGCGGCGTCTTCATATTTAATAACGACGTAACCGATTACACTCCCTGCTTCAGCCGGTACAACCATACCGTCAAAGAAGTCGCTCATACCGGACTGCATATTGCCGGCGTAATAGCTCTCCGCCTGCTGGTCAAACGGCCCCTCCGTGGACACTATTACATTATAAAGGGTAGTTTTTCCCATATTTATGAACTGAAATGAAAACCCAACGCCCATTCCCAGATACGCTTCGGGCATATTATACATAACGTCGCCAATCATCAACTTAGTGATCTGGTTGACTGGTATACTTATGCTCTCCCGCGCGGTCACCGGGTTATTCTTACTGTCCTCGTACTCAATTTCGGAAATCAATGGATAGGATTTTGGTTCAGCATCCGCTCTTATGTTGAGTTTGATTGACCGGTCAACACTAGACTGGGGCTGCATCTCGTCTATGTAAAAAGTATTGCTGCCCTCGATTGGGGTAAATATACCTCCCGGAGCTGCGCCGCCTGCGCCGCTTCCGCCGCTCTCGTACGCCGAATCCAGAGAAATTTTGATATTCTTAACTGTCTGTTCCGCGCTTGTGTTGTAATACGTAAGCGTAACGCTCACTTCCTGTCCCGCCATAGCCTCCTTGGGTTCATAACTGTAATTGCTGACAATGATCTTCGGCACTGAATCCTTCAACATCTCTGTTGTCGTCGGTTCCGTCGTCTTTTGATCGTTGTTGAGTTGAACGCCAATGTATTGAGACGCGGACATCCTCGGGCCCTCCGCTCCGATGGCGCCGGTG
>JGI24702J35022_10002627_pt1 | contig 10910 bp, 9 predicted proteins | sample TergutTh196P4_FD_35022 | JGI IMG/M metagenome (IMG submission 35022)
ATCATACTGAATCTCTTGTATATGCGCGACACGCGCCAGACGATTCAATTGGAACGCTGGAAGCAAAAATATGCCGACCGGTTAGCCACATGGTTTGAGGCATTGGGCTTTTTTGACGCTTTTTGTTCGTATGGTGCTTTTGCCTTTAATCATCCGGATTATGCCTGCCCCACCCTTACGGATTCCTATTTCACGATGGAAGGGAAAGCGTTAGGTCATCCACTTATTCACCGCGATAAATGTGTCTGCAATGATATTCATATTCCGAAAAGTAATTTTTTCCTCATTGTTACAGGCGCTAATATGGCCGGTAAAAGCACTTATCTGCGTACGATAGGGGTAAATTTCCTGTTGACGTGTATGGGGCTTCCCGTTTGTGCGAAATCGCTTACTGTTTACCCTGCCCGGTTAGTGACAAGCCTGCGAACCGCCGATTCGCTCATTTCAAACGAGTCTTATTTTTTTGCCGAATTGAAACGGCTTAAAATGATTATCGACCGACTTCATGCAGGCGAACAGCTATTAATCATCTTAGACGAAATATTGAAAGGCACTAATTCCGTAGATAAACAGAAAGGTTCTTTTGCGCTTGTAAAACAGTTTATCAGCAAAAACACCTGCGGGATCATAGCCACACACGACTTATTATTAGGTACTTTATCGGACACATTCCCCGAACATATACAAAACAAACGATTTGAGGCCGAAATTAATGGTGATGAATTGACATTCACCTATCAGCTACGCGACGGCATAGCTCAAAACATGAACGCCACCTTCCTGATGAAAAAGATGGAAATTCTTGAAAAGGAATGACAGGGCTATTAGTTAAAGATATTTACAATCGCCATATAACGGGTATCCGGGCCTACCGGACAAAGCGACTGATATCCGGAACGAATGAGATTGTCTTCCAACACTAACGGAGCTTCGGCCTTCATACGTTGATGCTCCTGATAGGCATTGTAAACATACGTAATGGTGCGCAGCATACCTTGCGACTTAGGATGTAAAAACTGACGACTAAACTGTATGGCGGCAAGTCCAAACGTATAACGAAGATTTAATTCTACAAACGGATGTACGGCATAATTACCGTCTTCTGTTTTGTAAATAAACATATCCACACCCATATAACCGCAATAGATATTCCCTAAGACCTCTTTCAGGATTAGGCTTATTTGTTCGACCAAAAACAGATAATCTTCCGGCGAGATATATTCATTAAGCTGCTGCAGAAGCGTTTCTTGCGTGCCGAGCATACAACCGACAAACTGCCCCCTCGATTGAGTCTCAAAAATAGATAAGCCCTGATATTGAATCTGACCGTTGCCGTCCGAATAAAACTCGGCGGCAAAATCAAAAACACGAGTAAGCGCAGATTCTATACTCACCTCGTTCTGTTTTTTCAAAGCGCCGTTCAGCCAACTTAATGCACTGCTGTCAAGTTTCTTATTTTCGATCCAATAATGTCCGCGTCCGGATGAGGAAAATGGCGTTTTTATCACATAGGGCGGGGTATTATTTGCTATATATTCCTCCAACACATTTAATTCCGAGAAAAATTTCGGTATTTGAACGGGCGGAGTAATCGGAATCGTTTTTTGCAGGTTCTCTAGACAAACGGCAGCAGTCCGACGGCTTGTCAGTTGCACATAGTCCTCCTTCCAGTCGGGAATTTCAAGAGTCATCCCGGCTTGTTTAAGCTCTTTAAAAGCGTCGATACTGCGAGGCGATACACCCCAGATACTCGCAGTGAGGGGAGGTAGCTTAGGCTTCTCACCTAATTTCTTTCGACGGAACAACTCTTTCATCATCAGATTCAAGATCATGGGTGATGACAGGGAGGGGCGAAACACTTTGGGCAGAGCGGCAATAAACTGTGAAGCATTGGGGTTTCTGACAAGTGTGAAACTTCCTCCTCCTCCATACCAGACAGGCAGCATTTCCAAATCAGCGCTCATCTTCTGTACTAAGTAGGGAGGTGTATAGTGGGACTTTCCGCATAAGATTTCCATCTCATGTCCCGGATTAAATAAATACAATTGTGGCATTAACAAACAGTTTTTAATCTAAATTTTCGTCAATAGCTTCTATCTTTTTTACAATTATTTCCATATCTTCTTTCAAGCGAGCAATTTTGCGGTCTATCTCTTTCAGCAAACCGTCGCCTCCTTTGGCAGAAATGAAACCTATGTTATTTTCATATGTCTGAAGTTCATTCTTCATCCGGTCAAATGTACGCATCAATTTATCGCGTTCATTATATAATTTATTTTTCCCGGTTCCTGTCATTTCCGTCTGATTCGAGCGGTACTGCTGACCCCGCCGTTCGCGTTCGTTCACTTTCAACCGGTCGAATTGTTTATCAATCACCTCTCTGAAAGATTTGTGAAGCTTGTCTTTTTCCTTGAACGGAACATATCCGATTGTGTTCCATTCAGCTACATAACCCTTTAATAAAGTAAGCGCTTCGTCGTCGGTCAATCGTTTATCAATCGTTTTAATTTTTTCGATCAAGGATTTCTTTGCTTCTAAATTTTCAACTTCCTCGGTTTTTTGAGAGGTCGATTCCTTACTTTTCCGGTCAAAGAAATAATCACAGGCAGCGATGAACTGTTTCCATATCGATTCGGAATATTTACGTCCTACCGGTCCGATTTTTTTCCACTCGTTTTGCAACTCTACAAAAGCCTTTGACGTTTCCTTCCAGTCTTCACTGTTTTTCAGGAGTTCGGCTTTTTCAACAAGCGCTTTTTTCAATTCCAAGTTTTTATCGGTTTCCTTCTTGATGACTTTATAGAACTCACTCTTCTTATTGAAATAATTATCGCAAGCAGCCCGGAAACGGTCAAATATCTTATTATTCTGCCTTCGGTTAGCAAAACCGATGCTACGCCATTTTTTCTGTAGCGACATCACTTTTTCAGTTTTCCGCTCCCAGTCTCTTATCGTCTTGAGCGTACTTACATCTATCTCTTCCAATTCCTTACATATAGCCTCTTTGCGTTCCAGGTTTTTTTCTTCCTGCCCTTTCAGATCGTCATAATAGGTCTGTTGTTTTTTATTTATGATGGCTGAGGCAGCCTTGAAACGATCCCATATGGATACGCGATGCTCTTTTGATACCGGTCCTATTTCACGCCATTGCTGGTGAAGTTTTTGCAATTGATGAAAAGCCGAAATAGCATCTTTATCATTTGCAAGGCGTTCCACCGTTTCGCATAAAACAGTCTTCATCTCCAGATTTTTTTTGAAATCATAATCCCTGAATTGATTATTGATTTTAACTATATCATAGAAACGTTCATTATACAGCTGATAATTACGCCATAATTCACGCGAATATTCCTGCGGAACGATTCTTATTTCTTTCCACTTACGTTGAATATCCCGAAATTCGTTATACCGTTTGTTGAAATCATCCTGACTTTCAGTCAAAATTTTCAGTCGCTCTATCAGGTGTTGTTTAATGATCAGATTCGTTTCCTTTTGCCGTTCTTCGTCAACTGTGAGGACATTACGTTTTTCCTTAAATTCGGTGATAAGCGTTCTAAGCTGGGCCTCTGTTTCATCTTCCGGAACAATGAAATCCTTTTCATCTCCCCCTTCTTCAAGAAACTCTTTCTTTTTCGCTTCCACCTCAGCACGACGCATTTTGTAGTACGTTTGTTTCAGCGCATCGACCTCGTTACGGCCATGTTTTTTTGGTTCTTCGCTTATCGCCATTAAGCGTTCAATAATATGAAGCTTTGCTATTGTGGCATTATCCTGTCCTTCAACCGGTTCTTCTGTCTCCAATTCAGGCTCATCGTCCGGCTCTGCTTCCTCTGTGTCCAATTCAGGCTCATCGGGCTCTTCGACCGGTTCAGCTGATAGAACATCTTCAGGCCCAGTTTCGCTTATTGATACTGATTTCTCAAACGCTGTTTCCACTTCCGAGACAATTTCTTCCAATTCCGTTTCTTCCGGCTCGATTTCCGCTTCCAAAACGGCTACTTCCGGATCAACTTCAGCTTCCGATATTATTTCTTCCAATGCTGTTTCAGCTTCCGACACAGCTTCAGCCGGCTCAACTTCCGATTCCAATACAACATCCTTTGTTTCCTCCGGCGCTTCTTCCTGTTCGGAGATTGTATCGTCTGGAATCATTTCCGTTTCTAACGCTGTTTCTGCCGGATTAGTCACCGGCGCTTGAGATGTTTTCAATTCACCTGTTTTTTCAAATTCTACTTCTTTTTCAATAGGTAAATTCGTTTCCTTCGTGTCTATCATAACCTTACTTTTTATAATCATGCATGGGGAATCCCTTCTATAAAAGGTACAAAATAAAGAATAGATTTTGACTTTTCCAAAAAATATTCAAAAAAAATCTCAATCATTTTTAGCCATATGATTTATTTGTTTGATGTACAGGCTATTACGTTTTTTGAAAATTTAGAGCTAATTCAAGATACAGTCGTAAAAAGTATGGATTTTGAAACGCTTCTTATGCCTGTGGATCGTCTTAGTTCTTGCGGAACACAGTAAAAAAATCCCGGAACTCTCGTTCGGGGATTTTCAGTAATGAATAATGAATAACGTTTAGCATTATGCTCTAGCACCCGGATGATTCCCGGGTTTACCGCATAGAAGCCTGAATTAACCACGTCGTTAGACGTATTACCAATCGCCCTATCAGTGCATCGAAATCATTCTTTGCACAACCGGCTCTCAGCATAAAAAATTAGATTTGAAGAAACTTGCGACAACACGATGCCAAATTCTATTATCCTTCTTCATCTAATTATAATGCAAAGATAAATACTATTTTTCAAAGAAAACAAATATTTCTTCGATTATTTTTACTTTTTTTTTGAATAAAATTTCAAATAACTGACTGTCAAGAGTTTTAAATTGAGGCGATTTTTCTATAAAAACAAATGATTTTCTAAATCAGCCGGATTTATGCCCTATCGTTTTATGATAGCAACCCTTGCTCCTTACTAAAACGGATAGTTTCTTCCAACCCCTCCTTCAGGTTATATTGGGGTACAAATTCGAGTTCTCGGCGTGTTCGTTCTGTCTCACAAACCCAGTTTCGCTGTCTCAGGATTTTATACTTATCCGTATTAAGCGTCTTGGCCTTATTGAAAATTTTTCCGGTCAATTCAGAACAAACACATGCTATATAACACATCCACAATGGGATACGCATCGTAATAACAAAACGTTTGCTAAGAATTTTTTTAACAATACCGACAAATTCCTTGTCGGTATACGTATCTCCATCCGTTATAAAATAGGATGTGCCTCGCACGGAAGGATTTTCAAGCGCAAGAAAAGTCGCATCCGCTAAATCTTTGACATATATAAATGTAATTCGTTGTGTCTTCATGCCCACCTTAAAATCAAACCCGGATTGTATACTTTTTATTTCCATCAGGTAATCTTTGTCTCCGGGGCCATAAACTCCTGTCGGACAAAGAATAATATAGGGGAAACAGGACTGCTCCTTCACAATGCGTTCAGCTTGAAGTTTACTTTTTCCGTATTCGGAATCCGGACGTTGTTCATCATCTGTCCGTAAAGGTCTGAATGAACATTCAGCTACAGGCCCGTAACTGCTTAAACTACTCATCAATAAAAATTTTTCCGGTATACAACCGGCCTTGGTCAACGATTCTATCAGCACAGAGACATAATGTGCATTAACTTTATAAAAATCTTTCTTACGAAGCGTTTTAGTAATGCCGGCATTATGGACAACATAATGCCATGCGCCCGATTGGAATACTACCTCACGCAATTGCTTCGTTAAAGCCGTCACATCATCATACCGTAAATTGATAAAGTGGATTCGCTCATCAGTCAAATTTTTGCGCGAACTACCCGGACGAATGCCTGCCCAGACATCATACCCTAATTGTAAAGCTTTTTTCACTAAAAAGCTACCAATAAAGCCGCTCGCTCCCGTAATTAATATCCGTTTCCCATCCATAATAACTGATTACTGATAACTGAAAACTGAAAACTGAAAACTAAAAATGCTTCTTCAACACCCTGTGAGGGAAATCGCCATGACTTACAACTTCGATTGGGCACAAATAGGTTTTCTCCAACCACTCATCCGACAGGTCGGAACCCGGATGATAATGAAGCGTCTCATTGACACAAGCCACATTTTTCACCAATGGGATCAGCGTTCCGATATCGTGAGACACAAGAATAATCGCCGTATCTTTATTTATCTCACCTAATAACTCATAAAACTGCGATTCGAATCGTTTATCTACGTATGTATTCGGTTCATCAAGGATAAGTAATTGGGGATATGAGACAATAGCGCGCGCAAGCAGCACACGCTGAAGCTGTCCGCCGGATAGCTCTCCGATAGCGCGTTTGGCATACATCGAAAGTCCGATTTTGGCTATCATCTGATTTATGCGTTCTTTTTGCGCAGTCGTAAAATTTCCGAAAAGGGGTTTTTCGCTTGTGAGACCTGATGAAATCACCTCATAAACGGAAATCGGAAAATGTTTGTCTATCGGATTGATCTGTGGAAGATAACCGATTTTCAACGACGACACCGGTCTGTCCTTATCAAAAAAAGAGATTTCTCCGCAAACGGGTTTCATAAGCCCCAAAATAATCTTCAACAACGTCGTTTTCCCGCCTCCATTCGGACCGATGATACCCAGAAAATCATCTCTCCACACACGCAGTGATACATCATTTAAAACGATTTTAGTATTATACGACGCGCTGACATTTTTTATTTCAATCAATTTTTCCATAAATAATCCATGTTTTTGAGGTTTGCCATCAGTCGATTTCTCCACTTGTAATCAAAGCCTGCGCAATATTTTTCATTTGCTTATCCCACTGTTTATCAAGCGGGTTGATGGTAACGATACGGGCGCCTATTTCCTTTGCTATTTGCTCGGCATAGCTGCGATCAAACTCCATTTGCACAAATACGACTTTCACTTGCGCCAACCGTGCTTCTTCGATCAACTTTTTTAATGTTGCCGGCGAAGGGTCTTTGCCGTCTTCTTCCATGCTGTACTGAATCAGGCCAAACTCTTTCGCAAAATAAGTCAAAGCCGGATGATAAATAACAAAGCCGCGGCATGAAAGCGTATCCAATTGCCGGTGAAGTTCTTTTTCTAATTGCTCTAATTCACTTATCAGGCGTTGATAATTAGACTGATAGTAGTCGGATTTTTCGTGTTGCAATGACGACAGCGCTTTATAAATATTTCCCGACATCACTTTTGCGCCTGTAAAAGAGGTCCAGATATGCGGGTCAAGCCCCGCATGGCTGTGATGACTGTGCCCCTCGTGCGAAGCATGACTATGCGCTCCCCCGATTTCTCTACCTTCGCCGGTTTCGCCGGTTTCGCCGATCTTCCCGCCTTCTTCGATTTCCAACGCCATCCCTTCCGATAAATTAAACAAAAGAGTCCCTGTTTGATTATTCCGCACCGACTTGATTATGACCTGTTCAAGTCCAAGCAGGTTGATATAAAAAAAGGCTTTACTCTTGCCTACCCTTAGCATTTCACGAAATGACGGATCGTATGTTTCTGGACCGCGACCCATAGGAACTACCGAAAAAAAGGTGTAATCATCTCCCGCAATTTTCTGCGCGAAATAACTCAGCGGCTCAATGGTCACAGCTATTTCCGGTTTCTCACCGGCATTATCTTTCTTGTTCCCGCCGCCACTGCATCCCATCATCACTACCGGTATTAATAAACAGACAGCAAGCCCTTTATATAGTCTCTTTTTACCAAGATAATGTACGGGGTATAATACGGCTAAAAACCCAATGGATATAACCGTCAGTAAGATGACGATTACATCTGTCCATTCCACTTCCACCGGATACGCATCTACAACAAATGTCCCTTGTGTATCACCTAAAGCAATAAATCCGAAATGTTGTTGCAACAAACATAAACCGATCCCGATGACTACGCCAATGATTGAGCCTAACAGGGAAATCATCCATCCCTCTAAAAGAAATATCCTGTTAATAAGGCTATTATTAGCTCCCATGCTACGCAATTTACTTGCATCCTCTTCTTTTTCTATCATTAACATTGCAAGTGAACCCAATACATTAAATAATGTCAGAACAAGTATAAAGCAAAGCATTAGATATGACACCCATTTTTCTGCCTGCAACATTTTATAAAACGCCTCCTGTTGTTCAAAACGGTCTTTCACCTCAAAACCATCGCCAATCAGATTGGAAATCTTCTTTTTAACAGTCGATACATTCACTCCGGGCGCTAATTTTATTTCAAGCGCCGTGACCTCTTTTTCATAATTGAGCATAGAACGCAAAAGGTCGACAGACACAAGCATGAATCCCTCATCATAGGCAGGCTGATTCACATGATAAACACCTCCTACATAGACGTTTTCAATAAGAATACTTGCAGCAGGGTTAGCCGAATTGATCGTTCCAATCCGCTCCGGCATGTAAATCTCAATGGGAAACGCAAAAGAGGCTCTGATACCCAGCGTTGACGCTAAACCATAGCCGATAACCGCATAATTAAAAATACCCTCGTTCAGTACAAACTCTCCGTCAAAAATCGCCGAATCAATTAGTACCAATTGGTTATACAACGAATCTACCCCTTTCAATATGGCTATTGACTGGCGTTCATCATAACTGACAATTGCGTTTTCCTGCAGAACGCCACTATATTGCAGCACTTCGGATAAATCACACGCTTTTTTTATTTCGTCAGTCGTCGGATCAAAAACCTTGCCTTCGACCGCAGTTATTTTCAAGTCTGGGTCTAAAACACTTAACAGCATTGTATTGAGACTTTTAAATCCATTAAAGACAGACAACGTACATACCATAGCAATCGTTGCGACTGCTACTCCAAACACAGAAATGGCAGAAATCAGGTTGATGACGTTATGCGATTTTTTCGCAAACAAATACCTGCGTGCAATGTAAAAGGCTAAATTCAATCAGCTACGTTTTTAGTAGTTTATCTATATTCTCCACATAGTCGAGCGAATCGTCCAAATAAAATACAAGCTCCGGTATCCGGCGTAACTGCGAGCGCACCAATTGCCCCAGATCATAACGGACTGTCCTTTTGTTTTTTTCTATCATATTAAGCAGTTCACTCCCTTTTTCGGAAGGAAAGATACTCAGGTATATCTTTGCCATACTCAAATCCGGACTCACATGCACCGTACTGACCGAAATCAATGTCCCGCGCGTCATGGCTGTCTGCTTCCGAAAAAGCTCTCCTAACTCCTTCTGCAACAACCGTTCAATCTTACTTAGTCTTGTTCCTTCCATCTTTTCTTATTTAATCTGTTATTATTTCTTCCAAATCATTGTTAACCCGTCGCGAACCGGAATAATCACTTTCTCTATGCGATCATCCCTTTTAATTTTTTCGTTAAAGGCCTTAATACCCTGCGTCTGTTTATCCGATGAAACAGGGAAATCATCTAAAATTTTTCCTGCCCATAACGTGTTATCCGCCAAAATTAGCGCTCCCGACGGAAGATACGGGAAAACAAGATCGTAATAAGCGCAATAATCACGTTTGTCCGCATCGATATAAACTAATTCAAAGGTTTCGTCAAAAGTAGGAAACAACGTTTCTATCTCTCCCCAAAACAAACGAATTTTATCCCTGTAGGGCGATTTATCGATGTAAGGCCTCGTAAATGTCCGGAGTTCATCATTTTTCTCAACCGCATAAACCAGCGCCTCCGCATCTAATCCTTCAGCGAGTGCAAGCGTCGTGTAGCCCGTATAGGCGCCAATTTCCAACACACGCTTCGGACGCTTTATCCGGCATAACATCTTGAGCAGCCGCCCCTGGAGATGACCCGAAATCATGTGTGGATGCGTCAGTTTTACGTGTGCCTCTCGATATAAGGAGGCTAACAAGTCGCCTTCTTCATCAATATGGTCGAGTATGTAGTCGTCAAGGGTCTGCATAATGATTAATGATTAATGTCTCCTCTTCCGCTTTCCTCATTATTTATAATTGCTTGCAACGCAAGCTTATACGAATCCAGCCCAAATCCCGAAATAACGCCTTTACATACGGCTGAGATGAGCGACTTCTGACGAAATTCCTCGCGCGCGTATACATTAGATATATGTACTTCCACGACAGGGGCATCGACCGCCTTTATGGCATCGCGTAGCGCAACGGATGTATGCGTATAACCACCGGCATTTAGAATGATCCCGTCTGCCGAAAATCCTGCCTCATGTATCATTTCTATCAGCGCCCCCTCCGAATTGCTCTGAAAATAGTGAATATCACAATCAGAGAACGTTGTGCGCAAATGCTCAAGATAGGATTCAAACCCCTGATTTCCATAAATCGATGGTTCCCGCCTGCCAAGCAAGTTTAAATTAGGCCCGTTAATAATTTGTATTGTCTTCATACCTTTGTCTCATCAAATGAGGTGCAAAGATAGTATAATTTTTAAAAGATTGATCTGTCCGCGCCCCAAAAACCAAAAAAAACAGGATTGTTAGAGACGTTGCGTGCAACGTCTCTACGGGGTTGCATCAATGTAGAGACGTTGCACGCAACGTCTCCCTGGGGTCGAATGATCTTTATGCGAGAACCCGTTTTCAATCCTCGTTAGAACAGATCAGCGGGGATGATACCCGTTTTCAGCCCTCAAAAATTTCATTTTTTGAGTTGTAATTTAATTTTTTTTCAAAAATAAGGCAAAATATTTTGTTTGTTTAAATATAAACACTATTTTTGCAGCTGAATTGAATATCAAACTCGAAGTAAGAGCATGAGAAAAGATAAAAATAAACATCTGAGAACGACAAATCGGCCATTGTTTTTCAAACCTGAGGCAGATGATTTGACGAGGAGGATTTTTTCACATCCTCTACCCCCCCCCCC
>JGI24702J35022_10002628_pt1 | contig 10909 bp, 9 predicted proteins | sample TergutTh196P4_FD_35022 | JGI IMG/M metagenome (IMG submission 35022)
GATTCATAGATTTCGTAAAAGAACAGTTAGAAACGGGTCACGATGAGAACAGAGATACTTATCAGGACCCTGAATAAAATTAATGTAGAAGCAGCGGTCGAATATTGAAAAAACGATGATGGAATAAGAATCCTAAACAAATGAGGGCAGTTGCGAAATGGAAAACCAGAAAAGGAGATGATACTATAAACCCGATTTATGAATTGATATTTGGCTTCATCGCTCTTGGTCTTGGTTTCATCATCGTCATTGCCTGCTTTGTGGCTTTTTTTATCGTCGGGCTTAAGGAAGAGGCAAAACAAGGCACTCTTCCCGTGAAAACGGTCAAAGCAACGGTGAAATCAAACGATCCTCTCAAGACCAAACCGGGACACGATCGTCGTATGCTTGTCACTTTTGAAACAAAAAAGGGTATTCTGAAATTCGGTTTTAGCTCGCAGGAATATTCCACTCTCAATCTCAAGGATCTGCGAAACGGCGACGACGGGACCCTGCGCTATCGGGGTACACAGTACATAGATTTCACAAAAGATAGTTATGAATGGTGATGAGAACAGAGAGAGGAACGAATTGAAAGATTTTTTTTCAAGCTCATGATTATGATTTATCACAAAAATATCTCTCTACTCTTGTCACGACCCTAATTTTAAATCAGCTTTTCTGTTTTATTTTAAATCAGCTGCTGCGATCTTATTTCAAATTTAAAAAAAGAAAAACGGATGAATTTATGAGATAATTTCATCCAATTTGCCGAGTTGGATGGCAAGTTTTATTTCGCGGGCAATGCGGCGGCCCGTAGACATATTTTCTTCCAAAAGATCGGCATAAGGGGAACCTGAGATGTAGAGGTTTGTGCCGGCAACGATTCTTGCGGAAATTTCAAAGACTTTGATTTCCAAATTGTCCGTAAAGACGGTTTCCAAACAGAAGGGACCAATCATTCCGCCGAATCTTTCTAAGGATTCTTCAACAACGCGGCTTCCGAGTTCAAAGATGAGGGGGAGGAGAGATTCGCGTGCAACAAGCGGTACATTTCCGGTCACGACGTAGGTTGGGATAATGCCGGCTTCAAGAAGTTCTTTTGGAGAGCCGAGGCGGAAAATTTCATCCGCATTGGATTCGACGCGGCGGTCCATACTGAGCATTTCCAAACTGCCTTTGCTGAGCGTGTATCCGGTGTCTTTGATCGGGGAATAAAAGTAATGCAAATAATATCGGGTTCCTGTAATAAATTTTTGAAGCGTAAATGTTTTTGAGGGATCGATGTGTTCCAAAAAGTCGTCGTAGGTTTTGGCAATAAAAAAACCTTTGCCGCCTTGGGCGCCATCGTATTTGACCATAACCGGACCGTCAATATCGCGCGGATCTTCAATCACATCCGGCATATGTATTCCGGCACCGACGAGCCATTGCCTTTCTTTTTTACGATCGGATTCCCATTCCAAAACATCGCGGTTTCCAAATGTCGGAAGACCAAGTTCAATGAATTTATCCGTTCCCATGTAAGCGATAAATGAGCCGTGCGGAATGATGATGACATTTTTTGCTCTCAGTTCATCCATTTTGTCAAGAAGCTCATCATAGCGATTTAAAACCAAAAATTCATCCGGTTTTGCCAGCGGAAAAGCATCATAATATTTCGGCGGCTTGTTTAAGCAAATGCCGAGCGTTTTAAACCCTTCTTTGCGGGCGCCGTCAAAGATTTGGAGACTGGAATGAGAACAAATTGTGGCAATCGTGATGTTGTTCAAGTCGTACGATTTCACAATATTGAGAATGTCTTTTTTTGTATAGATCATAAAAATAAATCCTTGAACTTTTGACTTTAAAAGAAGTTATTATATTTAAGCTTATTTTTTGAAGGAACAAAAAAGTGAAAGCAGAATACGAAAAAAAAATGAAAAATGTTTTAAAAATCAAAAAATGTCCTGAATCGTCTTTGGTGATTTTTATGACAGCTAAACCGATGCGTTTGAAAAAAAATGCCGGCAACCAATTCGACATATTGAAAAAAATGATGACAATCAATTCGACATATTGAAAAAAATGCCGGCAACCAATTTGGTATATTGAAAAAAATGATGACGATCAATTCAATGCGTTTGAAAAAAAGAAGAAAAGAAAAAAAAGGAAAATTTGATGAATCAAATTTTCGAGAAATAAGTTTAGTTTTCAGTCGGCTCTTCTGCGACAGATTCTTCAACGGGTTCTGCAACAGGTTCTGCGACAGGTTCTGCGACAGGTTCTGCAACAGGTTCTGCGACAGGTTCTGCAACAGGTTCTGCTGCCGGCGCTGCTTCTTGCTGCGGGATACGTCTTTGAGCCGGTGTCTTAACAACTTCGGTCTTTCTGACTTCAACTCTTCTCAGCGGGTAGATGTTTTTGGTTTGCTTGTAAACCATGGAAGAGAGTTTTCCGGTAACGATTTCTTGAATCAAGTCTTCGAAGTTGATTTTAACGGCACGTCTGACAACAATGCGTGTCATAAGTGCTCTGATGGCTTTAATTTGGCTGGTTCTTGCGCGTTTGACTGTAAAACAAGTCGGTTTGATGGTCACAATGTAGCCGTCAGCGGTTCTGACTGTTAAAATGGAATCAATTTTAGATGTTTGTCTTTTTACAATGGAGCGGAGATAGTCGTTTGTCAAGTGGTGCCCGAGGAAAGCCGTTTCAGCAACATCGCCGTTGATTCGGACAATTCTAAATCTCATTTTGATGTTGTTTTTGGACATATCGTTTGTCATTTCACCGACAGTTGTTTCGATGATGCGGTCAATCATTAATTCAGGATCGGATGCAACTGTTTGTCCGACCTGCATGCGATTTAAGAATTCAGGAGCGACAATGTTATACCATTTCTTTTCTTTCCAGCTGTCCACTTTCTTTTGCTGTTTTCTTGCCATAATAATTTCCTTTATTTTTATTTGATTTTTGAATAAGGGGGATGATGTTAATGATGTAAATGATGATGTTAATGGTGATGTGTATTTGAGAGCTGATATTCATTGAAAAGAAGTATCCCAAAGAGGGAAATTTTTCAATAGAAATCATGTGCGGCGTAGAATGATAGCTTACGCCAATGCAAACATAACACAAAATCGACTTCAAGAGAAGTCTGATAAAACTCCGAATTGGAGTCGAAATAAGAATAGAATTTAATTGGCAAGAACAGAAGAGAGTAATAATATATAAAGGAAATGGTTTTAAAAAAATAAAAAAGAAGCTAAAAGCAGCTTCAGACGATTTATAAAGGAATTATTGGAAAAATTGAATAGTTTTATTCAAAAAACAAACAAGCTTATTTTTTCTTTCCGCCAAAGATTGCACCTTTTGCGGATTTGATTCCAGATTGCACTGCTTTTCTCGTCTCATCTCTTGCAGCCTTGTTCACTTCATCTTTTGCTGTCTTTTCCACTGTATCTTTTACACCTGTCATATTTTCTTCTCCTTGTGAATGAATTAATAATTGAATTCCAAAGAATCCTTAGAAACACTCTGCCACCAAATTATATATATTTATGTCTCAGATTTTTCCAAAAAGTCTAAAAACAATCGGTTTTCATGAAAAATCTGAAAATAATCGGTTTTCATGAAAAATCTAAAAATAATTGGTTTTCATGAAACTTCATTTTTTGTAGAATTGATTTAATAAATGTTCAAAAACAAAAAAAAGAAAAGGAAAGCCTCCTTTTCAATTACATGAATTTAACAATCTTTGGCATACTTCCAAATCTCTTTTTAACTTCCGGCGGCCACTTTTCAGGATCAAGCCCGTGCTGTGCCAAAAAAACAGCTGTCCAGCGTTCCAAACCGACGCCGGAACATCCACTCCAAAGTTTTTCACCGCTTTGGCTTTTTACGTTAAAGCCGTTTGGATACTTTTCGCCGTTAATGCTGACGTTTTGAAATTCCAGCCATTCGCCTTCAGGACCGCGATACGGGAGCGGTGCTTCATAGTCGGTGGTTCCGGTAACTTCGTCGGCTGCAATGCCGGCAATGCCTTCTTGTGCCATAAACCATGGTGTAACCCATGCTTTTCGCCACTTCAAATCGAGGAGATCATTGAAAATATGCATATATCTGTCGTGAAGATTTTGAGTGACTTCAACGACTTGCTCTTTGGTACCGATCCAAACCAACTCGATTCTGTGGAATTCGTCAACACGCTCAATACCGTGAATGCCGCCGCTTTCGTATCTGTGAGATGTGCCGGAGCGGTCAAATATCAGAATTGGCAAGCTGTCTGTTGCAATAGTTTCGCCTTGGAAAAAACCCCAAGACGGCGGACACTGTGCATAACACATACCGCCGATCGGATCGCCGATTTTTTCTTTAATCAATTCTGTCGGCACTTCATGAGTGACTTTGTAGTAATCCATCACATCTTCCCAGTAAGCGGGATCGCGGGTTTTGGGCGGGCAGACATAGTAAATTTCGGGATAAACGCCTTTGGCATGACCGGAGCGTTTCCAAATGTCCCACATAATCATTTTGGGAAAAATCATTTCATCATAGCCAAGCGGCTTTAAAATTTCATCAACGACAATTTGTTCAAAGACGCGGAATAATTTTGTTGTCACAGGCCCGTGAATCCACTGGCCTCTGCCGGCGCCGCGTTTTAGCCAGCCGGCGTTGAGCATCTCTTCCGTCGGGTCTGCCGTGAAATGAAACGGGCGGTCTTTGCTTTCCCATAACAAATTCCAGTGTTCCGCTTTGGCGCCGTATTCGCCTTGATCCAATTTGTCTTCAATCAATGTCAAAATGCGGTCAGGAACCTGATTTCTCATTTCAGCTTCGCCGACTTCCAATGCCAAGACAAGGGTGTTGTTTTCAAAAGTGACAGATTGAACATACGGAATTTTTTTGTTCTTCAAATCATGGTCAGACGCAACCGTAATTGTGAAAGTCTCAACATCCATTCCGCGAATACCGATTTTATGCGTTTTTCCAAGAGCGTCGGCGAGCGGTTTTCTCAGACGCATAATCGCATCGTGAACACGGACATAACGACCGGATGCCAATTCAATTTGAATGGCGTTGCCGTCTAACTTCCAGGATTTGATTTGAGCGCCTTCGCCTTCGGGGGCGCCTTTGGCTAAAATTGTTTTTTCAGCTTCTGCCATCACGCGTTCAATATCTCCTTTAGCAGCAGCCGGATCGGCACTTGTTTTTAAAGAAGCTTTTAAGTAAAATTCCATGTTTGAAACATCCTATTGCTTTTGAATGATTTATAAATTATAAATTCAATGAATACAAAAATGATATGAAATCAATAAACGGTTTGAAATGAGTAGAAAAAGTCTCTATCGGTTTATTAATTTTCTGTTTCCCGACTCTTTTGCGATGCTTTTGTAACACGAACTGCTCCGTCCGCATTCATCAGCAAATCGTCAGCCGTTGCCAAAAGAGAGCCGATTTTATCGGAAGACAAGCAAATTTCAACATACCCATCTTCAACCTTTGTCTCCGTACCGTAAAGATTGTCCGGTGCTAAAGAGACTGCCAACTTTTCTGCATGATGATTTTCTTTTTCGGCATCCGTTTCATCGATAAATCGAATGCAACCGCTGATATGAAGGGAAGATTTTTCTTTGGCAGAAGCGAGCTGTATGCCAACCAGCTCATTTAATTTTTCCAAAAACGCATCTTTTGTTCCGATCGGCAAAACACCGCCTGACGCAATTTTATGACCGCCGCCGACACCGCCGACACTTGCAGACGCTTCTCGAACAGAAATGGAAAGATCAAGTCCTTTTTGAATCAAATCTCGTGTTGCGCGTGCGGAAATTCGAATGATGCTTTCGCGTTCGTTTAAACAGACAAACGGTTTTGACGGATCCACATACCGGACATAAGTGGTTGAAATGCTGCCGGAAGACTGGAGATCGCTGCCGTAAATGTAAGAGAGGTTGGATAGAGATGCAGCAAGTGGCAAAGCCTCCGAAAGATTTCGAATCAACGTTTCCTGATTGACCTTATAAAACTCATAAGCGCGGTTTAAAACCGTTTCATCGCCCAAACAAAGTGCAATGGCAGCATCAAAATCTTCGTCTTTGACACAGCTGTCTAAAATGCCCGCCAAATCAAAAACATTTTCGACCAATTGGTTTTTCAAATAATAAACATCTCCGACGGCTGCTTCAATGGCGTCTGGGCAATGAATCTGATCTAACTTAGACAAAACCGCCTGACATAAACGATTCATTTCACCCTCAGTGAGATCGCGTATGTTTTTGCCGGCATCTAATTTCAAATCTTCCAAAAAAGAACAAATGGCGTCCGGCTTTCCGGTGATGTCCAAATATGGCTCTGTTGTTTTCATGAAAACGTCAAGCAGGGAGCCATCTCCTACTTTTAGTCCGCGGCGCACAGCAACCGCGCCGGAACTTACAGCTTCTTCTAAAATAACGGCGTTTGCCGCAATGATTAATTGGCGGTCGCCAATCATTCCGGTAACGGCAAGCGATGATAAATCTACATTTTCGGGACGCATGGCGCGTGCCGTCAAATAAGAAACGCCGGCGCCGGAAATCATGTTGGAACCTTCAAGACCGACGAGCATCGGATTGACGACAGCTTTTGCAGGGGATTTTCCCACAGGAACGTGGTGATCTAAAATCACGATCGGATTTGGAAGAACAGACAAAATGTCTCCTTGACCGCTTCCGATATCACAGAAAACAAGCAAAAAATCTTCGGGATAGGCAGAGGCGATTGACGCAACAATTCCTTCATCCAGTCTTGGGACGATCTTATGGTAATACGTTATTCCTTCACGTTTAAACGCCTGAATCATAATCGCAGCACTGGAAAGCCCGTCAGAATCGTTGTGCGTCACTAACCCGATATAAGAATGCTGTTTAATCAATCGAGCTGCCGACTCTGCATGCTTTTTCAAATGGCGGATGCGTTCCGATTCGGGCATTGCATTGTAATTTACCATAATGTCACTTTTATTGATAATCAAAGTCTTCTTAATTAAATATATTGATTAAACAAAAAGAAAGAGACCGGCAACATAGATAATATAAATCAATGCGATGAGTGCACCCTGACTTCGAGTAATGCGTTTTTTGTACCCAAAAAAGACAAGTAAAACGAAGAGCAAAAGCATGAAAATATAATCATATCTGAGCAGTTGGCTGTTGACATTCAGATCAACGAACATTGAAGAAACGCCTAAAATCATTGTGATGTCTAAAATGTTGGAACCGACGATGTTTCCGACCGAAAGTTCTTGGAAGCCTTTTCTAAAGGAAGTAAACGCTGTGATAATTTCAGGAAGGGCTGTTCCAATTGAAATGACAGTCAGACTAATAATAATTTCAGGAATGCCGATCTTTACCGCAATCAAAAGACCGTTGTCCACGATCAAGCGGCTTCCGATGACAACGAGGGCGCCGCCGATGAGAAAGACAATGGCGTCGAGGTATTTTCCATTGATTTTAACATGTGACCAAATGCCTTTTTGAACGATTCCGGAATCGTCCGATTCTTTTTCACCCGATTCTTTTTTTGGATTGCGTTTTTGTTCCCAATAAATATAAAAAATATATGCAGCAAATAAAATCAAAAAAATGGTTCCGTGAAGACGCGTAATCACGCCGTTTAAACTTACCAATACCAAAACACCGCCGGCAAGAAGCATCATTAAAGCTTTCACGCTGAATTTTTTATCATCAATTGCCACGGTTTTTAACATCACAATGAATCCGACGGCAATTCCGATGTTGCAAATCGTTGAACCGACTGCGTTTCCGATTGCCATGTCGGAATGTCCTTGAATCGCCGCCAAAAAGCTGACCATAAATTCAGGAGCCGTTGTCGCAAAACTCACAATTGTCGCACCAATCACAGCTTTTGGAATGCCGCTTCTTTTGGAAATATTGACGGCAGAATCAACAAACCAATCTGCACCAACCGCAATGAAACAAAATCCGATAAAAAACAAAAAATAAACCAAAAGGTCTGAAAAAATCATAGTGACAACCAAAAGACTGAAAACATATACATAATTATTCAAACGTTAAACAAACATAGAATATAAATGAAAGCTGACTATAAACCTTATTAATTTAAAATCAATAAAAACAACTCAGAAAATGATTTCCTTATAAAAATAAACAGGAGGAATAAAACGAAATGGATTTAGAAAAAAAAAGCGATGTCAAGGACACCGAAGTTATCATCGGTGATGCCTTAGTAAAAAAATCCGGCAAAGCCAAGCTGCCGCCAAAAAATTTAACTTATCCAAATGATGAAGAAAGCGAAGAAGAAAGCAACATCGAAGAAGAAAGCAACATCGAAGAAGAAAGCGAAGAAGAAAGCAACATCGAAGAAGAAGGCGAAGAAGAAAGTAACATCGAAGAAGAAAACAACATCGAAGAAGAAAATAACATCGAAGAAGAAAACAACATCGAAGAAGAAAGTGAAGGCGAAGAAGAAAACAACATTGAAGAAGAGAGTGAAGGTGAAAAAGAAAACGGCAGCGAAGAAGAAAGCGAAGGCGAAAAAGAAAACGGCAACGAAGAAGAAAGTAACGGTGAAGAAGAAAACGGTGGCAAAGAAGAAAAACCAATTGAAAATGCATGTGATGCCGAAGCTGTCGTCAGTGATGTCTTAGTAAAAGAATCCGACAAAGCCGGACTTCCGCCAGGAACTTTAATTTATTTGGATGAAGAAGAAGAGGAGGAGGAAAAGGAAGAAGAAAGCGGCGATGAAGAAAAATGCGACATTGAAGAAGAAAAACCAATTGAAAAATGCACAATTCGAATCATCGAATATAATGAACAAGGACACAGTGATCGGCGAGTTCAGACACCTGCAGACATTCAGATTGAAAAAGCCCCCGATAAAATTGTATGGATCCATACAACGGGACTTCAGGATGTTGAAAAAGTACGCTTGTTGGGTGAAAAATATAACATCCGCCGTTTAGCACTTGAAGACATTGTCAACCAACTCCAAAGACCCAAAGTCGAAGATTTTGGAAATTACATTTTTACCGTCTTAAAAGAGATTCATTTCGATGAAGAATATAACGAAACAACTTACGAACAAATCAGTATTATTACCATGGGCAAAATGGTATTGACATTTATTGATAAAGAAACGAACATTTTTGATCCGGTCATTAAACGAATTCAAAAAGATCGAAAAATGCGAAAATTCGGTGCCGATTACTTAACATACGCATTAATTGACATTGTTGTTGACCATTACTTCTTCGTTTTGGAATCGTTTGACGAATGGTTTGATGACGTTGAAAAAGCAATTGTCGAATCATCTGAAAAGGACAGTGCAAAAGATATCAATAAAATGAGAACCGAATTGTCAATTTTTAATAAAGCTGTTCGTCCGTTATCAACTGTTGTTGAAAAATTAGAAAAAATAAATTCTAAATTAATAAAGAAATCAACGCGTGTTTATTTCCGTGACGTTTACGACCATTTGGCACGCATTACAGAAACAATTGACACGAATCGTGAAATTGTCAGCGGTATTTTTGACTTATATAATGCAGGCATTTCAAAACGTCTGAATGAAACCATACGGATATTAACCGTGATCTCTACAATCTTCATCCCGCTCACGTTTATTGCCGGAGTTTACGGCATGAATTTTGATAATATGCCGGAATTGTATTGGGAATACGGATACTATATTTGCCTTGCGGGAATGCTTGCCGTCCTTGTAATAATGCTGGCGTTTTTCAAAAAGAAAAAATGGTTCTAAATTTTGGCATTCTTCAAAATGAAAAAATGATTTTAAATTTTGGTGCTCAGAGAAGTGCATCCTCTCAAAAAATAAGTGGATGCATATCTCATTTTTCTTCAAAATGATTATCCGTATACTGCAAAGTATAAAAATAACAAATATTTAAATGGCATAACAATATGGATTAGTAATTAATAAAAAATGTAATAAAAAACAATAATAAAAAACAAAAACTGAATCATGCAAAACTCCAAAAAATCACGCACAGCATGATCAAATCAAATAATTTCAAAAAAGGGCATAATAAAAAAGGAAATAAACAAAATGAAAACAAAGAAGGAATAAATCAAATGAATCACCCGATCCGACGGCAGCACCGTATTCAACCATCATTACGAGACGATTCGCTTATTAAAAAAAATAATTTAAAACACACGAAGTCAATTTTGCTGACTGCCTGCCTGGCAGTTTTTCTGTTTCTGATGCTCGCCACACCGGCGTTTGCGGCAGACGTCAGCACCTACGCCGAATTACAAACCGCAGCAGCGGCCGTAACGAGCGACAACGTTATCAGACTTGCAGCCGATATCAGCGGGGACACCCAACTCACGATCGGACGCAGCCTTAAACTTGACCTTAATGGTTATAATTTAACAATCGATTTGCCTGATGCGACAGGTCGAACGTCTAACGGCATCCACCTTAATTCCGATGTTACATTGGTTATTGATGATAGTGTAACCGGTGGCGGCAACGCACTTGAAGTCAAGAATGGAGCAACTACCAGGCCTCAATTTGCTTGTGGCGCAGCTATCCAGACCACGAATGGTACATTAGTTATACTGAGCGGTGCGGTTAATGCCTACGGCGGCTACTGTGGTGCGGGCATTGGCGGAGGTTTCAATGACGGCGTTGACAGCTACGATGGATCAGGCGGCAACATCATTATCCTCGGCGGCGATGTCAGAGCAGTCGGCGGTAATTACAGCGCAGGAATCGGCGGCGGCGACGGCGGCGTTGGCGGCAATATCATAATCAATGGCGGCAACGTCACGGCAATCGGTGGCGGCACAGGCCATGAAACTGCTGGCGGCGGTGCGGGTATCGGCGGCGGCGATGGTGCCAGCAGTTACACCGACGGTTCGGGCGGCAACATCACAATCAACGGCGGCACGGTCAATGCTACCGGCGG
>JGI24702J35022_10002629_pt1 | contig 10907 bp, 8 predicted proteins | sample TergutTh196P4_FD_35022 | JGI IMG/M metagenome (IMG submission 35022)
CCACACAGGCTCGGCCGCAACAGTGATCGACGGGGTCGAAATCTACGGCCCGCAGGACGAACTCGTGAGCGGCCCGTTCGGAGGCCCGCCAGTCAAAGTCACCGGCCTCACCCGCGACAAAATGGACGAAATAATAGCAAAGCACGTCAGCGCCGCCAGGCAAGTCAAGGAATATGGATTCGGCATGATCATGCTGCATGGTGCGCACGGATTCCTGATACATCAGTTCATGTCGCCAACGCTTAACCACCGCACGGACGAATACGGCGGGACCTTTGAAAACAGGATGCGCTTCCCGCTCGAGATTGTAAGAGCAGTGCGCGAGGCAGTCGGCCCCGGCTTCCCGATCGAGATGCGAATATCGGGCAGCGAAGTATACGAAGGCGGATATGGCATCGAATACGGCTGCCAAATCGCCGAAGCGCTTGACGGTATCGTCGACCTCATCCACGTGTCCGCAGGCTCCCATGAAGACGCGCGCGTGTTCACGGTGACGCACCCGTCAATGTTCCTTGAGGACGGAGTCAACGTCAAATATGCCGCAGAGGTCAAAAAGCACGTCAAAATATCAAAAGTCGCCACGGTCGGCGCGCTTTCAAACCCCGCCCTGCTCGAAGAGATCATCGCATCCGGCAAGGCCGACGTCGTGGAAATGGGGCGCGGCATATTATGCGACCCCGACCTGCCCAATAAAGCGCGCGAAGGACGCGATGATGAAATAGTCCACTGCATGCGCTGCCTCACATGCTTCTCCAGCCTGATCAGGCGCGGCCAAATCGTCTGCGCGCTCAATACAGAAATTGAAAACGCCTCCGAGCGGAAGTTCGCCCCTCCCGATACGTCCCCGAAAAAGGTTCTGGTCGCGGGCGGAGGCATCGCCGGAATGGAAGCGGCCATTACCTGCGCGGACCGCGGGCACGAGGTCATCCTCTGCGAAAAATCATCACGTCTCGGCGGGGTTCTGCTCTGCGAGGACAAGGTTCCGTTCAAAAAGCACTTGGGCGAATATCTCGACCAGCAAGCGAAAAAAATTGCAAACCGGCGCATCAAGGTCCTGCTTAACACCGAAGCGACGCCCGAGCTGGCAGCCGAGCTTGCGCCCGATGTAATTATCGCTGCCCTTGGGTCAACTCCGCTGATCCCCGATATAAAGGGAATAACCGGCGCGAACGTCATCGGAGCGGTCGATGTATATAAGTCTCCCGAAAAGGTCGGCAAAAAAGCAGTCATTCTCGGCGGAGGCCTGGTCGGCGCCGAGCTTGCGATCTACCTTGGCAGCCTTGGCCATGATGTCACGATCGTCGAGATGATGCAAAGCTACAACATCGGATATAACTTCCTGCACGGCATGGCCATCGGCATTGAAATCGACGCGCTCGGCATAAACACGGCATTCGGGACAAAAGTCGTTGAAATCGACGAAAAAGGCGTCGTAGGAGAGGGTCCTGACGGCAAGAAACTGTTCGAGGCCGATACGGTCATTAACGCCCTGGGCATGGTTCCCATGCGCGATGCCGCAGAGCCGCTGCGCTTCTGCGCGCCCGCGTTCCACCAGGTCGGCGATTGCCTGTCCGTGAAAAACGTATATGAGGCGACAAGCGCCGCCCACCAAATAGCAATGGACATCTGATCGCCTCAAACCACCATTACAGCCGCGTGACAATCGCATTCCCCGACTCATACCGCTTCAACCCAAGATAAAAAAACCGGCACGCCAAAACGCAATACAACCCCGCGCCGCCCACCGCCGCAAGCAACTGAACAGCGGAAAACCCCCCAAGCAACCGCAACGGCAAATGTACCGCAACGGCGACAGGGATAAGGCTGTACATGACCGCACGCACGGCAGGAGCATAAATCTTCTCCGGATAAAGAGAAAAGTTGATGGCAAACTCAGTCGCCATTCCGCCGATCACGGTCGCATCACCCAAATAGAAACTGAGCGTATGCGCGGTCAGGACAATCGCGGTCAAAATCAGCCCATAGAGCACCACGCCAAAAAAGAACCACAACCATGCCGCGCCGTTCCCGGCGTAAAATATGAACATTATGACGAAACCGTAGATAAAGTCTCCATAAGCTGCCAGACTCGTTCTGGCGCAAAGCACGTTGAGCAGGATATTGCACGGCTGCAGCAAAAACGTGTCGAGCTCGCCTGTCACTATAAGCTGCGTAATCCTGGATGCGTTTGCGAAAACAACCGTCGACAGCCCATAGCCCGTGCTCGTCACGGCCCATATGAACAGCACGTCGTCAAAGGTATAGTCCGCTATCCTGCCGCCGATCTGCCCAAATGCCACCCACCAGAAAAATATGAATGAGCTGTTACTCAAAGCCATTCCGAACGCCTGGCTGAAAAAACTCGCCCTATATTCCAAAGCCGAAGCAAAGTTCAGCTTAAAGTAGCACGCAAATATCTTTAAATGCTTTTTCAAATTAACACATCCCTTTCTGCGCACCCCTCACCCTCCATTTACCTGCAACCTGCGAATGCAAAAACGATAACTGACAAGCGTCGCAACGACGGCGCAAAACGCCCACATCGCCTGGCGCGGGATCAGCTCCAAACATAGCGCGGGCGAGAAATCCACGAATAGCTTCGCGGGCGCCCAATAAACATATGAAAACGGAAGACTCTTCGCAACAGCCTGCATCCCCTCCGGCAAAAACTCCACCGGCAAAAACATCCCCAGCATGAACGCAGTCTTTTGGTATATTAGATACATCGCGAAATTGTCCTCCATCACAAATGCGGACAGCCCGATGAGCATCAAAACAAAGAAATTCAACACAATGCTCAGCACGACCGATAATGCCACAAGAGGCAGCCCCGCCCACGAAAATGTTGTCAAAGGGCCTACGAAAACATACCCGAGCGCCACCGCCAGCAACCCAAAGCTCACGAGATTCAAGAGCACCTGCCCCATAGAATTGGCAAACTGGTAAAAAACATAGTGGGTCGGCCGCCCGAGCTGATATGCGATCGATCCTGATTTGACTTCATCATTCATGGTGTTGTATATGCTCGTGCCGCAGGCAAAGCCGATGAACTCGGTCATAATCAAATACCACACTATCTGGACATAGCTATATCCATGCACGCTGCCCTCCCGGTATATCGCCCTCCATAAGCTCATGAATATGTAGATGAATAACGAATAGAAGCAAAAACGCGACAAAGCGGACGCGCGATAAGCGACCGCGTTCGAGAGGCTCACCCTCGTGATAACAAGATATTTCCGCATCTTCCTCATGACGCTCCCTCCTGATCGCGGAATATTGCAGCGATGATGTCCTCCATCGGCGGGTTGGAAATAGTCACGTCAATCACGTTGCCCAGCCCGGACAACCTTTCCATCACGTCGCCAATTGGGCAAACGTCGGTATCCACGGCAATGGTCGATTTCATACCGCCCTCCCCTGTTATAATCTCGACACCCGGAAACTCCGGAATCGATTGAGGTATGGAAAAACTTACCTCCACCATCTTCGTGCCGAGATAGCCGCCGCGCAGCTCCTCCACCGATGAATCCAGCACGACCCGCCCATGGTCAATAACAACGGCCCTGCGGCATAAATGCTCGATATCCGCCGGGTCATGGCTGGTAAGGAAAACCGTGACTCCGCGTTCGCTGTTATATCGCAGTATCAGTTCGCGGATGCTCTGCTTGACGACGACATCCAGCCCGATTGTCGGCTCGTCCAAGAACAGAAGCTCGGGATTATGCAGCAACGAAGCCGCAACCTCGCAACGTATCCTCTGCCCCAGCGACAGCTTGCGCACGGGCGTCTTCAAAAACTCGGACAGCCCGAAAATTTCGGACAATTCATCCACCCTGCGCTTGCGCTCAGCATCGCTGATTTCATAAATGGCGGCAAGAAGCGTGAAGCTGTCCAAGGCAGGCAGATGCAGCCAAAGCTGCGACTTTTGCCCGAACACGGTGCCGATCGACATCGCCAGCTTTCTCCGCTCGCGGACGGGTGACATCCCAAGCACGGAGATATCCCCGGAGGTAGGATGCAAAATGCCGCAGAGCATCTTGATAAAAGTGGACTTGCCCGCTCCGTTCGGCCCGATGAACGCGACAATCTCGCCCTTCTCAATTCGCATGTTGACATCGCGGACAGCGCGCACCTCCGTCCATTCCGGCCTTACAAGGGCGCGGAAGCTCGCCCTCAAGCCCTCGGATTTCACGCGCGTGCGAAATGTCTTATTGAGGTTGTTCGTTTCAATTGCAGTCATAATACATCACCTTTCCACAAAAAAACTCCCAAACGATGCATCGTTCAGGAGCAAAAAACACTATCCCTCTGCCGATGCAACGCAATTCCAGCGCCCGCACCGGCTTGCTCAATGAGCTACCGGCGCGGCCGCCAAATAACGAGTTGCATAGTATGCAGTAGTGTCGATGAATGCATAATATTTCTCCGGAAGTTTAATATCAGCGAGGCCGCAGCCCCACTTTCGACATAATAATACACATTATCACCATATGTCAAGCATAAATAATTCAATAAGCACCTCAACTACAACTCCGGCGAGGCCATCATCGGCAACATCGGGGCCAGCTTCCGCATGGACAATACAGCCATCGGCGACACGGTCAATACCGCTTCGAGGCTAGAATCGAACGCGAAGCCCGGCCAGATACTCATCAGCCGCGCGACCGCCGACATCCTGGGTGAGAGCGAAATCTCGCTTAACAACCTCGGCAGGCTCAAAGTGAAGGGGAAAAACGAGGAAATCGAAATCTTCGAAGTGAACCAGACTCAAACGTAACTCCTCAATAGGTCTTATCAATTCACACCCGGTGAGGCAAGGGCGTGAACAGAAGCGCACAAATAATTCATTACACATAAATAATTCAATAAGAATTGACAAAACGGCGTATGGCGCATATACTCACAATAATAATAGACATTCCGGACCGAAAAGGATGATAAAAATGATGAAACACACCGTTATGATTGTCGACGACGCCGAAATCAACCTGATCATGCTCGGGGAAATAATGAGTACGGAGTATACGGTCATATCCGCCAACAGCGGAGAAGAAGCGCTGGAAATGATGGACAACGAACTGCCGGACATCGTCCTTCTTGATCTGAACATGCCCAACATGAGCGGCTTTGACGTGCTGCAGCGCATGAAAGAAACCCCAAAGCTCGCAGGCGTGCTGGTAATATTCGTAACAGCGGAAACAGAGACCTACATGGAAGAAAAAGGCCTGGACATGGGCGCTGTCGACTACGTCCACAAACCTTACAACGAAAGAATTATCAAATATAAAGTGAGAAACCACCTGGAACTGAAAGACTACCGCGACAGCCTCGAAAACCTGGTGCAAGTCAGGACGCAAGAACTGCTTACGTCGCATGAAGCGCTGATAGCCAGCATGTCGCTGATGGCGGAAAAACGCGACAAAGTGACAGGCGACCACTTGGCCAGGATCCAGCTCTCGACTCACCTTCTGTCCCAAAAGCTTTCGCAGGTATACCCCGAGCTGCTGTCGCCATCGGAAGCAGGGCAAATCACGCTATATTCGCCGCTGCACGATTTGGGGAAAATCGCCATCCCGGACGCAATCCTCGGCAAGCCCGGCAAGTTGACGTCGGAAGAATTCGACACGATGAAATCGCACACCAGCGAAGGCGGGAACATCCTGAGGGAAACGAACACGATACTCGTCGGCAGCAACAGCGAGCTGCAATATGCCATAGACATTGCCGAAGGCCACCACGAGCGCTATGACGGGACAGGCTACCCCCATGGGCTCGCAGGCGAATCGATACCGATCGCCGCCCGGATCGTCTCTCTCGTGGACGTGTATGACGCCCTGCGGAACGCGCGCCCATATAAAGAAGCATACACGCACGAGGAGTCGCACCACATCATCACGGTCGGCGACGGCAGGACAATGCCGGAGCATTTCGATCCGCGCGTCCTTGAAATATACGTCATGATACAATCCGAGCTGGACGACGTTTGCAACAAATACAAAGACAAATCGGCTGGACGGTAGCCACCTTCCCAGGTACTAATGCGAATGTCTCCCCGATGCTTTTTCATCGGGGAGACGTTCGCATTTGTCTTTCCGATAAGACAAGCTGCTAAAAAACATATAATAAACAATTTTGGGAGGTTAAGTGCGCAAAAATCTGAGTATATAATGACTGCGGCGAACGCAAACGGTTATTCGCCGCAGTCCACGTTGCATATGCGCCATAGCCACTTGAAAAAAGCAGTTCGCGTGCTTCCGAGCCATATTAAGGCTCATTTTCAGCAAATCGAGGAGTGACTTTATTGAAACGGATAACCACAGCTTTGACAGCTATAATGATATGCATTTCTTTTTTTACGGGGTGTGGAGGAAACGGCAGCGCCTCTTTGACCGTTTGGTGTTCAGAACTGGATAAGGGGATCGTCACAAAGATGGTCAATGAGTTTTTGGCTGCTAGTTCGACGGTTGAAACGATTAACGTTGAAGTAGTCGAAGACGACCATGCACGCGAAATATTTGAGAACGATCCTTCGGCAGCGGCGGACATCATCTGCATCCCCCACGACCAACTCGGCGCTCTCGCTTCTCAAGGATTCCTTGTTGAGATAACGGAGAATAAATACATTACGGCCATAAACGATAACACAGCATCGTCGGTCAAAGCCGGCCAAATCGAAGGAAAACAATACGGATTCCCATCGAGCTTTGAGACGCAAATCCTTTTTTATGACAGGTCGATCATCTCTGATTATGCGGCTCAAACCTTAGAAGGCATCATTAGCAGCGCCGTACCGGACGGAGGGATACCTTTTGGGATGGATTTTGCGAACGCATATTTCACCGCGAATTGGTTTTTTACTTATGGATGCAAGCTGTTCGGCGAAAACGGCGAGGACAAGAGCTTCTGCGATTTCGATAGCGAAGCGGGGATAGCCGCGATGACCAACATGATTGAGAGCAGGGAAAGCTTTGGGGACCTTGATGGGGAATCGGCTCTGATGCTTTTCAAAGAACACAGGCTAGGCGCGTTTATCGGCGGACCGTGGAATGCTGCTGCGTTTACTGAAGTGCTTGAGGGCCATTACGGTTGTACGAAGCTGCCAAGTATCGATGGCAAAGAAATGAAGTCGTTTGCCGGATTCAAGCTATATTGCGTGAACTCAGACACCAAAAATAAACAGGCGGCTATGGACCTGGCGGCATGGCTCACAAACCCCGAAAACCAAAAACTGAGGTTCGTGGAACGCAAACTCATACCCGTAGCCCTCCCCCTTGAAGACGACATTGACGTGGCGGTATCTACCACGGCAAAAGCAGTCATGGCACAGGGGCCAAACGCGATAGCCATGCCGTCGATACCGGAGATGAGCTATTTTTGGGAGCCAACCGGCGATTTTACCCTCTCTTGTTATATGGGGGAGGTAGCTATATCAGAATTGCCGGCGCGGTTGGGCCTGTTGGCTGCGGTGATAAAAGGAGCAGGAACCGAGTGATAAGAACATGAAAAAAAGCAGCAAATATAGGGCGTTACTAAAAAACAACATTTTCCATTTTGTGTTTTTGGTGTCTGCATTTGCGATACTCATCGTATCGGCAATGACGATTCTCAATATAAACAATACAGTCGCGAACATGAATTCCGCGAAGGAAACTTTGAATTTCACAGAAGAATTTTTGATTGATAACTACATATACCGTCTTCATGCGAGCGCCTCTGCAGCACAGTACCTGCTAGGACCATCCGATCTTGATACGCTGCGGATAAAGCCCGATTCGCCTGACAGCCACGATGAGTGGATGGAAAACAAAGACTTTATAGCGCTAAGAGAGCTGTTGCGGCAGTTTGCCGATGATAACGGGCTGAAGTATGTATATTATTATTTCCGAATAGACAACTTTGTCCAGCCTCTTATCGACAACGATCCAGATAGAGCGGAGGCTTACACTCCGTCAAACCACATCATTCAAATTGAAAATGAAGCGAGATATGCGTGGAACAACAAGCAAATAAGAGTTGCAGTCGGAGAAGAGCTTATTGATTCCGACGGACTATTAACAGCCTATGCACCGGTTTTCAGCGATAATGGCGAGGTTATTGCTTTGGTGGGCGTAGACATCAAGGATGAGCAAATAGACATATTACGCAATAGCATCGTTCTGCTCAGCGAACGCATTGAGTGGCTGAGCAGCAGGATAACGACCTTGGTAGCCGCCATGATCACGGCTCTTATGCTACTGGTTTTCGGAGGCGTGACCACTTTCATGAACCAAAGGAGAAGCTCGAGAATACTAAAAGAGGCGCTATCGCAAGCTGAGTTCGCAAGCCGCGCAAAAAGCGAGTTTCTTGCGAACATGAGCCACGAAATGCGGACTCCGATGAATGCTATAATCGGCATGACGACTATCGGAAAAAACTCCTCCGAGATCGCGGACAAGGAATCCAGTCTCAACAGAATTGAGGAGGCATCAAAACACCTTCTTGGAGTAATTAACGATGTTCTGGACTATTCAAAAATCGAAGCAGGAAAGTTTGAACTCAATGAGGTTGAATTCAGCTTTGATGCAATGATAAAAAGGATTTGCGATGTGGTGGCGTTCAAGGCTGCGGAAAAGAAGCAGTCCTTCGACATTCACATCGATAGCAGCATTCCGGGATTGCTGATCGGGGACGAGCAGCGTATTTCCCAGGTTGTCGCGAATTTCCTGTCAAACGCGATGAAATTCACACCGGAAAACGGAAAGATCACGCTCAATGCCCTATTCGTAGGTGAGGAGGACGGTCATCAGCTTATTAGGGTTGATGTGTCAGATACCGGAATCGGCATCTCCGATGAACAAAAATCACGCATTTTTCGATCTTTTGAACAAGCCGATAATTCAATCACCAAGAGGTTCGGCGGCACAGGCCTCGGGCTGGCAATTTCAAAAAATATCGTTGAGAGCATGGGCGGCGCTATCATTTTTGAGTCGATGCTCGGAAAAGGTTCGACGTTCGGTTTTATCGTGCCGTTCATTCCAGCTCCCGAGCGGGCGGAGACCTCGGATGAAAAGCGAGCTGTTGGCAGTATTGAGCGGGAATACGATTTTTCCGGGCGCCATGCGCTCCTTGTTGACGACGTGGAAATAAATCGCGAAATCGTCATTGCTTTGCTCGAACCGACGAGTATTGAAATTGATTGCGCTGAGAACGGGGCGATAGCTGTCAGAATGTTTTCTGAAAACCCGGATCGCTACGACATCATTCTCATGGATGTGCAAATGCCTGAGATGGACGGGTATCAGGCCACGCGTACTATTCGTGAGATAGATATCCCCAAGGCAAAATCTATTCCGATTGTCGCCATGACCGCAAATGTGTTCAAGGAGGATATCGAAAGGTGCATCGAGGCAGGAATGAATGACCATCTCGGAAAACCTCTCGACATTAATGAGGTACTAAATAAGTTGAACGAGTATCTGTGAAAACTTAATGATAGATAATCTTAAGCGGATCAAAAAGCTGCTAAAGGAAAACGAGATGTCCAGATTTTTCCCGGTTACATTTCTCAATAATAGATAATAATCTATCTGATAAAGTAAAATAATCATGTAACAGATAGAAAATTAACTGTTGACAGCAACAATTTAATATAGTATGATTTAGAGAACATCACTAAAACGGAGTTCATTATATGCAAATAGACGAAAAAACATTTGGCGAAACGATACGCAGACTCAGAATCAGGAAAAAACTCCCGCTGGAGGAGGTTGCCGCACGAGCAAATCTATCTCCGATATCCGTTAGATCCTTGGAACTGGGACGCGGCTCAACATTATCAACGGTGATTCATGTTCTCAAAGCAATCGATGAAACCGGCTTCATTATGGACTGGATAGCAAAGAGCACTGAGAGCAGCCCTTTACAGGTTCTGCGTAATGCAAAAAAAATGACCTCAGAACCAAAACGCGCTCCAAAGAAAACAACATAGCAGACTATTGCATATTAGGAGACTATAGCATATGCCATTTACTCATGTGGAAGCAATCGAAGTGCGAATCTTTGGAAAAACCGTTGGCGCGATTGCTCCGAACTCCGGGGGGAAGCCATACTATGCTTTTGAATATGCTCCAACATGGCTTCGTTTCGGATACTCCATCAGCCCTTTGCATTTGCCTCTGACTTCCGGGATATTTACTTATGAAAATCTTGCAGAAGACACGTGGTACAGGTTGCCGGCTGCTATTGCAGACTCGTTGCCCGATCGATTTGGCAATAGCTTGATCGATGCAAGATTAGCTGAAAAAGGCGTGACTAGCGATGAGATCACTCCGCTGGATCGTTTAGCTTACACCGCCGACAGAGCGATGGGCGCTTTGGAATTTCGCCCGGCTCGCTCAATTGGAAAAGAACCTGATGTATTGGACTTCTCTTCATTGATCAGTGCCGCACGAGACGCAATCAGCGAGAATATCGGAACGGATAGCAAAGCAAAACGAGCACTAAGGCAATTGCTTTCTGTAGGAACTAGCGCGGGGGGAGCGCGCGCGAAAGCAGTCATTAACATTGATCCGGCAACGGGTGCCATGAGTTCGGGGCATCGCCCCGAAAAAGGTAAAGAGTCTTGGCTCTTGAAGTTTGACGGCGTTGGCGATGATCAGTCATTGGGCATTTCACAGGAATATGGCAGAATAGAGCATGCGTACTCGCTAATGGCAAAAGCGGCGGGTATACAGATGACTGAAACACGCCTCTTTCATGAAAATGGACGCGCTCACTTTATGGCAAAGAGATTTGACCGTGAAGAAATTGTTCCGGGAGAGCTTCCTGAGAAAATGCATATGCAGAGCTTATGCGCGATGGATCATGTTGACTATAACTTGATACATGCAAATCAGTATGACTCGTTGTTTGCGGTCATAAAGCGC